>SXGT01425470.1_pt1 | contig 14895 bp, 10 predicted proteins | sample 3176221 | NCBI WGS metagenome assembly SXGT01 (sample SAMN11356862, study PRJNA531348) | freshwater metagenome | isolation source: freshwater sample F1-120 | place: China: Fuxian Lake, Yuxi | collected 2017-12-25
AGGGCGAGGATCCATTCGCCTTAAATGAAGCGAACCTGTTGCGATTAGATCTTATTGCTGAAAATAATCGACTCAAAACCAAGCCTCGACCATTTACTGCTGCTCAATCATTTACCATAGCAACGAATGAAGCAAATATGTTGAGATTTGAGGCGGCGACAGAGCATGAGCAATTACAGTCTCTTGAGCATTTAACACATGCCCAAACGATCAGTTTATACCAATATTATCAAATAAAATGTGCAAAACTTGAGCGAGCGCGGAAGGCATACAATGAGTTTCATCAAATTCTCAGCGCTGAAGGGCACCCCTCGTTGCTCAAAGATTATAATAGCGAGTTAAAAAAGAAATTACGTCATTTATATGGCATTTTTCAACCCTACGTCGTCAGTGGATTGTCTTTAAATTTAGAAGCTGACACGGTAGACGTAGACACTGACGTGGTAAGAAGGCTGGATAGAGCCATTGTGACTGATCTCGTGGTGGATACTGCTATGGAGAGGCCGCATCGGGGAGCCAGCATTACAGCGATCCTGGCTCGTGATGTTCCAATAAGGGCACGGTTTGGCGCACTGAAAACACGGTTAGATGAAAGGCATGTCGTTTTTGCGAATAGGGTGAAAGCCTTGACACGTCAAGAACATGAAGAAAAGCCGTTAGTTCAAGATCGGGTTCAAATTGCAAGAGCTCATCATGTTCTCCGGAACGAGGGTTATTCAATGGCGATCAGTGAATTTAGAGCATCGCTGTATCAATTGACCTTATTATTTAACGATTCAGTACGAGCGCAATTGCGTCGAGCAGAAACAGGGTTGCCTTTCCCTGAACTTGCAGATACCAACCAAGCATTAGCGCAAAGTGGCCAAGCACTAGGACTCAAACGATTATTTAATTGTTTATATCATCTAGAGAAGATCAGTGAGAAATTAGAGGAGTTAACAGATCAAAGTCTTGAAACAACGTATGTGGTTAATGTGGCCCAAATTGGTGTTCATTTATATGATGTGATCAATCTCACGAAAGCATTGGTTGCTACCCCTTATTTGTCGGTTGTGGCCGGAGATATGTGGGAAAAACTACAAAAAGGGTACGCCATGTTGCAAGATGTGCGTAGACACTATATCCCTCAGCCGGGTGAAAACGAGGAAGGTGAGTTGGTTGATCTAGCGAAAGATCATGCAGCTGTGCTTTTTTATACCCTGAATGCCATGATGGTTTTGCCCGAGCACATCACAGCATTGCGGCAAGATCAAGAAATAACGCCAGAAAGAATACATGCTTTGCACGTGAATACAGAAAAAGTGACTGCTGATATTGAGCGCATTCTTCGTAATTCTAGTTCTTATTTTAAATTGTTTCTTGAAATACCGACAATGTATCGCCTGTTTTACGACCTAAAAGGTAAGTTAGCTAAATTAGCGACGGCATCACATGATGTTGTCATGGATAACCTCGAGGCGATTAATCATGAGCTATTAACATCCATGTTACTAGAAGCTGATCAGTGGGAAGACAACCTCGGTTTATTACCCGGGACTATAACCGCCACAATGAAAGAGCTGTTTGATGCATTTTATCAAGGATTGCTTGAGCCCTTAGGAATGACATCTCAGCGACATATAGCACTCGCGTCTAGTCTTCTTCCGATAGAACAACGTATCCTTGCGGCCCGTGAGCGCATAGCGCAGTCTGAGCTTCTGCAAAGAGAAACAGTGGAAAAACAAGAAATAGTTCAGCGTTTATATTTGAACATAAAATTTTATCGAGAATATCATGGTGCCGAGGCGGGCTTTAGAGCGAGACTAAGGGCGCTTATGATCGATAGTTTCAGAACCGCGTTGCCCTTGTTAATAGAGGCGAAACCTCATTTTGGCACAGATATCTTGGGGGGAGGGGTTGTCAATCAGGCAATAGATGCATTGCTCAATAGTAGTGTAGAGAGCCCGCCATTAACTAATATTGAAGCAATTGCTGCGGCAACGGTGAGTTATTTTAAAGGGGTGCAAGCCTCCTATCAACTGACCTTAGGTACGGTGCAAGAAAAAATAACGTATTTAAATACATTAAAAGTTTCTCAGTTAGAATTAAATGCTATATTCACTGAGAACTACACCAAGGCGTGCTATAAAAAACAAGCCACAGCCTTTGCAGCTAAACAAGTTGGTTTGATTCACTGCAGTAGAGAGTACAATCGCAAGCTGGCTGACTATCTGCAAGAGGCTGAGCCTGCCATAGTATTGGCTTCAAAAAGCGCTGAAGATATTGATAAAAGAGTAGTTCAGCTTTTACGAGCAAAAGTAAAACAATTTGAGTTGGATCATTATAAAAATTATTACCATTTAGAGGCGTTAATGGCGGCGATCGATAGGTTGCGACTCTATGTGCATCAATCAAATATCGCTGTGCAAATGAATCGCTCTACCTTTGAAAGCATTGAGACTCTAAGCCGAAAATCACAATTGGTCGTGACATTGGAGGACTTGGCTAGGGATGAAGCCGTACCGATTGCGGCAAGACTAGCTAATTTGCGTGAGTTCATTGAAGCTCCTACATTTAAAACAAGGATTTTTGCTTACCATCATTATGATAATTTTTCATTCGCGTGGCTTAAACAGTGTGTTGTATCGCTATTGGAGTTGATTGGGCTTTATACACCTGAGCATCGGAAATGCTATAACCAGCTTGTCGGGGCTACTGAGCCTCCGGAGGGAATAAGTCAGTTAGCTACGCGGTTTGGACTCTTCTCAGCGAACGCACCATTACGAGCTTATGATGTACCGGCGCCCTGTGATGAGCCTCAACTTGTACCCGCTGTTAGTTAACCTGCACTTGCTTAAACTCCTCATACCCCATAGAATTCTATTTTTCTCTAGAACGGCGGGAGTGACGCATGGGGTGGAATGAGCCGGATAAAGGCAACGATCCATGGGGAGGTAAAAATCAGCCTCCGGATCTAGATGAGGCGTTGAAACGTCTACAGTCTAAGTTGAAGAAAACTTTTATGGGTGGTTCTAGAAAACAAGACGATGGTCCTTCCGATGTGAATGCTGGTAATGGTGGTTTATTGGCAGCAGTGATTTTTTTTGGTGCATTCATTCTGTGGGCTTTGTCGGGGATATTTATCGTTGATCCAGCCGAACAAGCGGCTATTCTTCGATTTGGTAAATACGTGGAAACAGTCGGTCCTGGCCCGCATTGGATCCCACGTCTTATTTCCTCCAAAGTCGTCTTGAATGTGGATAGCGTTTCTAATTATTCCTATTCGGCACAGATGTTGACCAAAGATGAGAACCTGGTTTCTATATCACTCGTGGTGCAGTATCGTATAGGTGATCTACAAGATTATTTGTTCAATGTGGCTGATCCACTAGAAGGTTTGAAACAAGCAACGTCCAGTGCTCTTCGGCAAGTTGTTGGTACAACGACACTAGACCAACTCATTACCGAGGGTCGAGAGGCTTGGGGAAGAAGTGTTCAGGAAACTCTGGTAAAAACCCTAGATATATATAAAACAGGGATTATTATTGTTAATGTTGCTCCGCAACCAGCTCGTGCACCAGAAAGTGTACAAGATGCCTTTGATGATGCGATTAGAGCTCAGGAAGATAAAAAACGCTTTATCGGACAAGCGGAAGCTTATGAAGCGCGCGTCGTGCCAATTGCTGAAGGGAATGCTAAACGTATATTTGCGGAAGCGAAAGCGTATGCAGAGCAGGTGGTGTTACGTGCCACAGGAGACGCGGCTGAATTTTTAGCATTGCTGCCTGAATATGTACGCTCACCTGCTGTTACAGGACAACGTATGTATTTAGATACTATGCAAGAAGTGCTTAGTCAAAGCAGTAAAATTGTTGTGGATGGCAAGGCAGGCAATTTACTCTATTTGCCCTTGGATAAATTAGCATTAAGCTCATCTAGTCCAACGCCTCCGAAAGAAGCTATTGCGAGTAACAATCAAGTAACGAGCCAAGGCGCAGACAGTAATGGGTTGTTTGACGGTCGTGAGATCACTCGACCGACGGAACGCCCGGGGAGGAGCAATTGATGAATGCTACTAAAATCACTTTGGGTGTGTTGATTTTTCTGATGTTGCTACTGATGATGACTAGCCTTTTTACTATCACTCAGGGTCAACATGGGATCCTCTTGCGCTTAGGGCGCCTGGTTGAGGATACGACAACGAACAAGGTTAAAATATTGTCACCGGGGTTGCATGCTAAAGTGCCCTTTATTGAAAATGTAAGAGCGTTTGATACTCGTATACAGACAATGGATATTAAATCATCGCGCATCGTGACGAAAGAAAAGAAGGACGTGATTGTAGATTATTATGTGAAGTGGCGTATTGAAGATTTGGCGCGTTATTTCAAATCAACGGGAGGAAACCAGTTCAAAGCAGAGACATTGCTTGAGCAGCAGTTGAATACCTATTTGCGTGCTCAATTTGGTAAGCGAACCATTTCTGATGTGGTTTCCGGGGGGCGTGATGATTTGATGGCTGTATTGCGTGATCGTGCCGAGCAGCAGGCAGGAGAGCTGGGTATTCATGTGGTCGATGTGCGTATTAAGGGTATAGAATTACCAGCCAACACAAGCGATGTGGTGTATAAGCTGATGCGGGCGAATATGCAGCAAATTTCTAATCGCCATCGTGCTGATGGTCATGCTGCAGCCGAGGCGATTCAAGCGGCGGCAGATGCTAAGGTCACTGTATTGCTTGCTAAAGCGCGCAGCGAAGCGCAAATGATTCGTGCAGCAGGACAAGCGAAAGCGGCGGCTATTTATGCTAAAGCCTTCGGTCAAAACAAGGATTTCTTTGCCTTCTATCGTAGTCTAAAGGCCTATGAACATAGTTTTAATAGCAAGCACGATATCTTGGTTCTTGATCAAGATGGCGCCTTTTTTACTTATTTTAAGCGGGGTTTGCCAAAAGGTAATGGTGTTGAGGCTAAGAATTAATTATAATCTACGCTTTAGGACTGTGTCCTAAAAAAAGGGTTAAGTGAACTTAACCCTTTTTTATTGGAGGAGAGGTTTGTGCTAACACATTTTCTTTCAGCCTGTGCGCTGCTATTCGTACTTGAGGGCATTATTCCGTTTACTATGCCGCAGCAATGGAAGACATTACTGCAAAAAATTATTGACCAAGATGAGAGAATGTTACGTATATCAGGTTTTATTAGTATGTTGGTCGGTGTAGCATTGCTCACCATCGTTCATCAATTTGCAGATTAAGAGCTTAACATGAGTAAGAATATCGTTGTTGTAGGTACACAGTGGGGCGATGAGGGTAAGGGCAAGATTGTTGATTTACTCACCCAGAATGCGCAGGTTGTGGTCCGTTACCAAGGTGGACATAATGCAGGACATACCCTAAAAATCAAGGGAGAAAAGACGGTTTTGCGCCTGATCCCATCGGGTATGTTGCGACCCCATGTTCAATGTTATATTGGCAACGGTGTGGTGTTGGCTCCAGAGGCATTACTGTCCGAAATCAAAGAACTGGAGCAGAAGGGTGTTGATGTGCGCAATCGCCTGCACATCAGCCAAGCATGCCCATTAATTCTTCCCTGTCATGTGGCATTGGATAAAGCGCGAGAAGCTCATAAGGGTAAGGCCGCTATCGGCACCACGGGACGCGGCATTGGACCTGCTTACGAAGATAAAATGGCAAGACGTGCACTGCGAGTCAGTGACTTACTCCATCGAGATCGTTTTGTTAGCAAATTGACTGAGTTGCTGCAATACCATAACCATAGCTTAACCAATTATTATCAGCAACCCGCTGTTGATGTGCAGCAGCTATTGGATGAGTCGCTGATTTGGGCTGAAGAAATAAGGCCTATGGTCACAGACATCACAACCTGCTTGCACGAGCATCGGAGGCAAGGCGATGCCATTTTGTTTGAGGGAGCGCAAGGGGTTTATTTAGATATTGATCATGGGACATATCCCTTTGTAACCTCATCTAATACCTGTGTAGGTAGTGTTATCAATGGTGCGGGTTTTGGACCACGTTATCTCGATTATATTTTGGGAATCACAAAGGCCTACACGACCCGTGTTGGTGGTGGGCCATTTCCAACGGAACTACATGATGACATTGGTAAACAATTGGCGGCTCGTGGTCATGAGTTTGGGGCCGTTACGGGTCGGCCACGTCGTTGTGGTTGGTTTGATGCCGTGCTGTTAAGGCGCTCGATAGAGCTGAATAGCCTATCCGGCTTGTGTATGACCAAGCTCGATGTTTTAGACGGATTGGATACGATTCGGGTTGCTGTAGCTTATGAAGATAGTCATGGTCGAATGCTCTCTCGTCCGCCACAAGCGGCAGAAGACTTTGCCGCTCTGCGACCAATCTATGAAGAATTACCTGGGTGGCAAGAGTCAACAGCGGATGTTACGACAATGGCTGCACTACCTGCTAATGCCTTAGCTTATATTAAGCGGATTGAAGAGTTGTTGGAGATCCCAGTTGACATGCTTTCCACCGGTGCTGAGCGTGATTCTACGATCATCTTGCGCGATCCTTTTGCGGGTTAGTTAGCTCGTGGTTTTCGCATGAGAAGGTGTGATCCCTGTCCTTTTTTGTGAGGGCGGGGATCTGTGTTAGATCCTAAAAGCCTACCCGTGGTTATTACGCCTGTATTTATTTAACAGCACCGCAAGCCATTCGAGCACCACCTCCACCGAGGGGAGGGGTGTTGCTATAATTATCCCCATCAGCATGGATCATGACAGATAACCCCTTCAGATCACTCGTTTTTAATCGAGGGGCTAGCGTTGTGGTATCTGCTGTGCCGTCCGCCTTCACATATAGCACAGGTAAATCGCCTAAGTGGCCGTTACCATAGGGTCCAAGGTGGCTATTGGTGTTGTGTGGATCATAGTGTCCTCCAGCGCCTGCGCCGTGCTCACTGCAACTAGCATGCTGATGTAGGTGAAAACCATGTAGCCCTGGTGGCAACGCTTTTAAGGCCGGAGAAACTAACAAACCGTAACCGGTGTCACTAAAAGCAACCTGTCCCAATTGTTTTGATTCGTCGTTCGTGGCGTAAATGGGCACAACAATGTTAGCAGCAAATCCTGTGGCCACGCCCAATAGTGTTGAAAAAAATATCAAACTAAGTTTTTTCATAGGTGTCCTTTTCTAGTGTGAAAAACAGCATTTAAACTAACACAAATTAGGTGCCAAAAGTAGGCCGCTCTGCTGGTTTCAACGGGCCGACCCAGCTTGTTACTCGCTCCTTAATAACATAGACGGATTAACGTGTGCCGTCGTATACTTTGCTTGGCTGTTAAATGCAGTCTAATTCATTGGGTAATCCGTCACGCTGTTGCTGAGTATGGGTTCATATATTTTTCGTTATCGTAGTGAGTGTTCATGGAATTGAAAATAGATAATACCCCCTTTAAAGCGTTGTTTGAGCCTTTGGATTTAGGCTTTACTGTGCTTAAAAACAGATTATTGATGGGTTCAATGCATACTGGGCTTGAAGAAGATAAGGAAGGTTTGCATCGATTGGCGGCGTTTTATCGTGAACGGGCACTGGGTGGGGTAGGATTGATCGTTACCGGTGGTTTTTCACCTAATCGATCGGGTCGCCTGGCGCCGTTTGCCGCGAAACTCACATCAAAAAAAGAGCAACAACGCCATGAGTTAGTAACCAGTGTGGTACATGACTCCGGGGGGAAAATTGCGCTCCAAATCCTACATGCCGGCCGTTACGGATATCATCCCTTTATTGTGGCTCCCAGCCGATTGAAGTCACCTATTAGTCCCTTTAAGCCGTGGGTGATGAGTCAACGTCGAGTGGTGAAAACGATCCAACATTTTGCGCGATGTGCACGCTTAGCGAAGGCGGCAGGTTATGATGGTGTTGAAATTATGGGTAGCGAAGGGTATCTCATTAACCAATTTATTGTGAGTCATACCAATCAACGCCAGGATGAGTGGGGCGGCACGTTTAGCAATCGCATGCGCTTTCCGGTGGAGATCGTGCGTGCTGTCCGTACTGCTGTGGGGGATAATTTTATTATCATTTACAGGTTATCGATGCTCGATTTAATTGCAGATGGTAGTAATTGGGATGAAGTGGTGATGTTGGCTAAAGCGATTGAGCAGGCTGGGGCGAGTATTGTGAATACGGGTATTGGCTGGCATGAGGCACGGATTCCGACCATTGCGACGTCAGTGCCTGCGGCCGCGTTTAGCCAAATCACGAAACAATTGAAACCCGAAATCAAGATACCGATTATCACGTCCAATCGCATCAATACCCCTGAGCTAGCCAACGCACTCTTGGAGGATGGCGTAGCGGACATGATTTCTATGGCAAGGCCTTTTCTTGCCGATGCAGAATTTGCACAAAAAGCAAAACGTGGTGAAAGTCGAGCGATTAACGTGTGTATCGCGTGCAACCAAGCCTGTTTGGACCAAGTTTTCGTCAATAAAAAAGCATCCTGTATGGTTAACCCCCGGGCATGCAATGAAACCGAATTAGTGTACTCCTTAGCGAACCCATCCAAACGGATAGCGGTGGTGGGTGGTGGACCCGCAGGGTTGGCCTTTGCGGCGGTGGCCGCAGCACGCGGTCATCAAATCACGTTATTTGAAAAAAGCGATGTACTGGGTGGGCAATTTAATTTAGCTAAAAATATACCCGGCAAAGAGGAATTTCAGCATACGCTTAATTATTTTAGCAATCAGTTGGACAAATATCAGGTCGATATTCGTTTAGGTATTGAAGCTACGCCTACGTTATTACAAGGGTTTGATGAGGTGGTACTCGCCACGGGAGTAAGCCCCCGCATACCAACGATTGATGGCATTTCGCATGAAAAAGTGATGACTTATCTAGACGTTATTCAGCAAAAGAAAATCCCAGGTCAGCGTGTTGCTGTGATTGGGGCTGGTGGCATTGGGTTTGACGTAACTGAGTGGTTAACTCATGATGGTCTCGAGAATAAGCTGGAACAATTTTATAATGAATGGGGTATTGATATTACGGCTAAACACCGTGGTGGTATTAAAAGGGCTGATATCGCCAGAAATTCACGGCAAGTCTTTTTGCTGCAGCGTAAAAAAGAAAAGCCAGGGAGTCGGCTCGGTAAAACAACGGGTTGGATCCATCGTTTAAGTTTAAAACATAAGCAAGTGGAGATGCTTGTGGGCGTCACCTATGTTCGTATTGATAACCAAGGGTTGCACATACTAGTTGGCGAAAAGCCAAGGGTCCTTGCAGTAGATTCTGTCATCATTTGTACAGGACAAATTGAGCTGCGAGCTCTTTTTGAGCCACTAAAACAAGCGGGGCAAACGGTTCATTTAATCGGAGGGGCCTTTAAGGCCTTGGAGCTAGATGCTCGCCACGCAATCGATCAAGCCTGTCGATTGGCTGCACTTTTATAACACAGGCTATCTGGACTGAGCTAGGCCATTTTTAGCCTTAAGCATATTATTAATGATGAAATCGGATAAAATGAGTGCATTCAGATGCAATATTTGATATTATATTGAGCTATTTTTACATTGATTAATCTATTTTCAGATTATATTATCATTCAGGAAACCTATGACCCAAGAATTCACTAGCTTCAGCGCCCTCAATTTATCAGATGTATTACTTAAAGCGTTGGACGATTTAAAATTTCAAACACCGTCTCCCATACAGCAGCAAACCATTCCGTGGTTACTGCAAGGCAGGGATTTGATAGGCCAAGCACAGACAGGTACAGGAAAAACGGCGGCCTTTGCTTTACCTATTTTACAACGCTTAATCCCTAACCAACAAAGCCCACAAGCGCTAATTTTGGCGCCAACACGTGAGTTAGCTATTCAAGTTGCAGAGCATTTCGAGGCGTTATGTGCGCATCAGCCAGGTACTCGGGTTACCGTTTTATGCGGTGGCCAAGATTATCGTCCACAGTTAAAAAAATTGCGCGATGGCGCGCAAATAGTAGTAGGAACTCCTGGAAGAATTCTTGATCATATTGATCGTGGTACCTTGCAATTAAATCATTTAAGTACATTTGTCCTCGATGAAGCCGATGAAATGTTGCGGATGGGTTTTATTGATGATGTTGAAACTATTTTGGCAAAATTGCCTGAACAAAAGCAAATCGCTTTGTTTTCAGCAACAATGCCGCCACGTATTCGGCAAATTGCTAATCGCTATTTAAACGATCCCGTCTCCGTTGAAATTCGCATGGAAACGGCCACAGTGAAGAGTATAGAGCAACGATTCTTGTTTGCCTCCCAAGCTCAAAAGCCAGATGCATTACTGCGAATTCTTGCCTCAGAAACTTATCAAGGCGTCATTGTATTTGTTCGAACGAAAAGTAGCACCGAGGAAATAGCTGAGTTGTTGCAGCAGCAAGGACATCAAGCAATGGCTATTCATGGTGATCTGACCCAGTCGTTACGTGAGCGAATCATTACACAGTTCAAGCAAGGTGTTATCGAGGTGTTGGTCGCGACTGACGTGGCAGCCCGTGGATTAGATGTTGATCGTGTGACTCATGTGATTAACTATGATATGGCTCATGATTGTGAAACGTACGTGCATCGTATTGGTCGTACTGGCCGTGCGGGTCGTAGTGGTGTGACAATATTGTTTGTGACCCCAAGAGAGTCGCGTATGCTGACAACGATCGAGCGTCATACAAGGCAGCGCATTGAGAAAATTGCAATTCCTAATGACCACATGATTCAAACCGCTAAACAGCGCCGCTTCATGAATAGTATTAGTGAACGGTTGCAGCATGAACATTTGCCCTCTTATCGTCATATGATTGAGACGTTTCTTAAAGAAAATGACGCGACAGGCGCTGATGTTGCAGCGGCTTTAGCTTTGTTACTTCATCAGGATAAACCATGGCAACATCACATTTCGTTGCCTAAACCTACGCGTCCTGCCAAAGAAGGACGGGTGAGACATCATGAGCCAAAATCAGGTCGTATGGCATCGCACAGCACCCATGGTGAGCAAAAGCGCTTTCGTGATGATTATCCACAAGAGCTTTTTCGCATCGATGTTGGTCGTGTGCATGGTGTTAAGCCAGGCAATATTGTTGGTGCAATTGCAAATGAAGCTGGTTTACAGAGTCGCTTTATTACGGGCTTAAAAATTCATGATGATCACTCAACCGTGCGTCTACCTAAGGGTATGGCCAAGGAAATTTTTCAGGATTTAAATAAAGCTTGGGTTTGCGGCAGACAGTTGAAGTTGACCTCTCTTGGTGCGGCTTAACTATAATCCATAAGGAACGATGAGGATTGTGGGGTTCATCCTGTGATCCTGTTTGTGCCTTTCGGGCTTGATCTCGTTAAAATACGTGTGTTGATGTATGAAATGCGCGACATGGCATGCTCATACATTAACTATTTGTGTCATTAATATGACACATGGGTTCAAAAAAATTGATTAAGCGTCTTTTTCAAGTCTATAATCTTGTTCATAATAATACCCTCTGGTTAAGGTTAGTATGAAAATTATCCTCACCGCCATTGCATTCATTTTTTCTACTATGGTATCTGCAGCTGCTATGCCACTGAATAAGATGGTTGTTTTTGGTGATAGCTTGTCAGATAACGGTAATCTTTATGAATACATGAAACATCAATTACCGGTTTCGCCGCCTTATTTTGAGGGTCGCTTTACGAATGGCCCAGTTTGGGTTGAGCTTATTATGAAGAGCTACTATCCAATGGATAGTCAGGATCATTTGTTGGATTATGCCTTTGGGGGAGCAGGGGTTCTGGAGGAAGAGGATAGTGATGATGGTTTATTTACATTACATCGTGAAATGGACAGCTATTTTCTTGCCCACCAAGACAAGGCTGATGAACAAAGCATGTTTGTGTTGTGGATAGGTTCAAATAATTATTTAGCGGTACCTGATGATGTTGAAAAATCATTGGATGATGTAAATCTTGGAATCCAACATGGATTGCAGCGCTTGGTTGATAAGGGTGCAAAATACATTACAGTGGTTGATTTACCGAACCTAGGAAATACTCCCGCAGCACGAGATTTTGATGCGGTTGATGAGCTAACCTATTTATCTAAACAACATAATTTACGGCTCGAAAAAACAGTGCACGACTTTCAATCGCGTTATCCGGATATTCACTGGTTTTATTTAGATGTGAATGTGACCTTTGAGGATATGATACTTCATCCAGAAACCTATGGTCTTACTAATGTAACAGATACCTGCTATGAAGAGGCAGTTCGTAAAAGTGGACAAAAATCTGTTCTAAAAATGGTCTCATCTGTTAAGATAAAGCGGATGAATCGGTCTGGCGTTTGTGATGGCTTTTTATTTTTTGATCCGGTACATCCTTCTGCAGTCATTCATCGGCTGATCGCAGAAAGAACAAAAATTCTGTTTGACGAGCAAAATGTTATTTTTGAGTAGGTTTTTCCTTTTGACCAATAGGTGCACATTGCTGGAATGATATGGGCTTGGTAAGACGCTGGTGTTGGTGAGAGGTGTTATTTTCCTGCGAGACCTTCAGCTTAAAATGATCTACCATCCCTTACTTTCGCAGATTTGTTCGTATGCTTTACTGATGGCTTGTGTTTTTTCATTCGCCATCTTAATCATTTTTTCTGGTAGGCCCTTTGCCATCAGTTTATCGGGGTGATTGCGGCTCATTAATTGCCGGTAGGCTCGTTTGACCTCTTGTTTGTTCGCGGTTGGTTCCACTTCTAACAGTGCATAGGCATGCAGAAGCTGACGATGCGGTGCTTGATCGCGCTGTTGACTGGATGAAGAAGAATAGTGCCGATTGGACTTTTGGTGAGTTGAGTAATCGGCATAATCTTCATAAAAGCGGTATTGCTTATGCAGTGGAGCAAAGCCCATGAAGGTAAGGATTGCATTAAGGGCTTGTTGTTTTTGCGAAGATAGCCCATCTATCTGTGCTGCCCTATACTGGATATCAATGAACAGTTTCAACAACTCAGGATTGTCATGTAAGGCTTCATGGAGGATGGTGATAGCGTCATTTAAACTAAAATCAGATTTTTTCCCCCTATTAAATAAATGTTGTGCGTCTATTTGTTGAGCATGGTTTAACCCCATTTCACGCATCAAGGTTTTGGCCATCTGAATTTCACTTTTGGATACTCGGCCATCTGTCTTGGCAATATGACCCATCACTGAAAAGGTGGTTTCAAAAAAAATGTTCTGTACCGCTTTTCTTTTTTCCGCGTGATAATGCCAGTGCGGGCGAGAAAAATGATCAGCCAGACCACGGTCAAAAAAATTGCCAATCAAAAGGCCAAAAAAAGCGCCAGTCGGTCCTGCTACGAGGTACCCAAAAACAGCACCAATGATTTTCCCCCACCACCTGTTGCTAATGAAGAATTGACGATGGTTCATCTTAGCTCCTTACAAGCCACTGTGTACTAGCCAAAATTAAATTGGCAATGTTTGCCTCTTCAATTGGATGTCTATTTGGAAAAGGGGCATCATTAATTTATATATTAAATAAGGGAGTATAACATGCCCGTTACGACGGGTTTGTCAGGCAATGAGATATTTTGTCTCGAAAAAAAAGGATATGCTCCAGGGAATATTCTTGTTGGTAATCGTGCTCATGCATTAGATTTTATAGCCGCGCGAGCTCAGGTTTTAAAGCGATGCTCAGTGGTGACATCAAACAAAGGACACAACTCATCGAAGGAGGACGTGAAAGAGTCTACAAACGGATGTTACAAAAAGCAGCAGTACTTGGTACGATAGGGATTACCGGCGTTACCAGTGAGTTAATTTTCCACGGCACTGATATTGAGTTGTATTCGTTCGGCCGCTCATGCCGTTGATATAACAAAACCATCAAAATTTTCTACCTTTGCTGATGGGTAGGAGCTTTATGCACAGTTATGCGAGCCCATTGGTTTTTCTTTTGGGAATATAGCGTATTCTATGGGCCTTGGTGGTGGAATAAAATCCTTCTACCACCCTTTCCTCTGTGTACAAAAAATTGGAAACCGATAAAAATGTTGCAATAAATTTCAAGTTGTGTAAAATATGACAAAGTTATGATACGAAAAATATTTTACACACTATCTGGTATTGCTTGTCTAGCGTTTATCTTTTCTTCGCTTGTGCAGCATAAATATATTCAATCGCCTATTGTCAAGTTGAAAAAAGTATCTGTTAATCGAACAAAACCTACGGATAAAAAAGTAGTTACTCATAAAGCGGTAGTTGATAATACCGGACCGTTAAAAACGGTTATCAGCAAAAATATTACCTTAAAGAAAATATCTTTCAACCTATTGCCTGGCTGGAATGGGGCGAATGTTAAAAAATCGTTGCTTGCATTTCAGATGTCTTGTAAAACATTTTTGAAGCAGGATCCGACTCATCGTGTGGGCTCTCAGCACATCAAGTTACAAGCAAAAGATTGGCATCCTGCCTGCCGGGCCGCTTTGTCCATTGATTCAAACTTCGAGGTTTCTGCAAGAACTTTTTTTGAAAAATGGTTTTATCCTATTGAGTTTGCAAAAAAACAACCCATTCATGGTTTGTTCACTGGTTATTACATGCCGCAAGTCAAAGGCAACTTAACGAGGACAGAACAATTCCATACCCCCATTTATGGTATGCCTGGTGAGCAGGCGCTCCGAGAATCTAAACTTAAAAATCGCAATAAGTCGGGTACATTCGCCCATTATACTCGTGCAGAAATTGATCATGGAGCACTTAATAATAAGGCACCTGTTATCGCGTGGATCAAAAGTCCAGTTGAAAGACTATTTTTGGAGATCGAGGGATCAGGGGTTATAAAACTTGCGAGTGGTAAGAGTTTGTATTTAGGGTACGCGGGTGAAAATGGAGCGCCCTATACGTCTATTGGACATGTGCTGATTAAAAAAG
>SXGT01910976.1_pt1 | contig 14893 bp, 11 predicted proteins | sample 3176221 | NCBI WGS metagenome assembly SXGT01 (sample SAMN11356862, study PRJNA531348) | freshwater metagenome | isolation source: freshwater sample F1-120 | place: China: Fuxian Lake, Yuxi | collected 2017-12-25
AGGAAGCGAGGTACCCGTATCAGCGTCAGCGGTTGTTGGCGACCTAGAGTTACTTATCCCAATGGCTGATCTTATTGATAAAGATGCAGAGTTAGGGCGATTGGAAAAAGAGTTAGCAAAACTTGATAAAGACATCTGCTTAATTGAAAGCAAATTAAACAATCCAAAATTTACTGACAAAGCACCTGCTGAGATCATCAGTAAGGAACAAGAGAAATTAGCACAGGCAGAACTGGCTAAAGAAAAATTATTACATCACCAAGCGACGATTAAAACATTGTAACCCAATGATCAAGTTTTTAAATTTGACACATGAAAATACCAACGCCCTGCTGCTTGACAGCGGGACGTCGATTTTCCAAAACGTCAAGAATCATAACTTGATCATCGCATGTATAAAGAGATAGGAACACGACACAGGTAGAATGTTTTTTTAAGGTTTGCACGAAAACAGAACACGTCTTGTGTCCTCGCCATCCAGGAGATCTCTAGATACCGTAGGCCTTTAGAGGATTTGAGAGGTAAATTTTGTCAACAGACTCTAAATTAATACTATCTTAATGTTTGAACAATAAAATACCGTAACTTGATCTGCCTAAAGCAAAGAGAATATTATGAAGCGACAACATAACTACTTCATCTTAGATAGGAGGCAAGCCACCTTTTGGCAAGCCCTATTTTTTATCATTAAAATTCCTTTTTCGCTTCCTAGCTGGGTTGTCTCTTTTTTACTAGCGCGCAGCCTTACAAACATTACTCTGAATCCAACACAGGTAAAAAAACAAAGGCCAATCCACTTACTCTATTTATCAGATGACAAAGAAGAAAATGGTACCGTTATTGTCAATTTACTTCCCAATGAACCACGTAAAGCACTTCATGATTATTTGTTAAAATTTAACAGTGCTGTGTTTCGCCTTCCTTTCCTCTCTGGTATCAAAAAGAGACAACTTAGCTACGACAACCCTAAAGATAAAGCACACATTGATAACATCATCCATTCCATTCATTTGCTTACCCAAGGGAAGTCAAATGCCCCAAAGTGTGAAGGTAAAACATTTAATTTGAATAACATCCATTTTAAAGGCTTAGAATGCCTTGACAATAAACTTCGTGCCTATTTCCTTAATGAACTCTATAAAGAGCATGGGGATGACGTATTTAAGCCACACACAACCGACTTGGATTTTTTTACCCTAGAAACATCGGAAGGGGCAGTCCTTGACTCTGTCGCTGTAACCGCTGCAAACGAAAAAAATAAGCCAATTGCTGAGCGAAAATTTGTTATTGCCTGTATGGCACGAGACCAAAATTACATCAACTGGGTGAAAGATTTCAAATATTCTGCGGATCAAATAGGTTGTACCGTCATTGGATTTAATTACCGTGGAGTCGACTATAGTAAAGGCATGGTTTGGACCCAGGAAAATATGATCAATGACACCCTCGCTCAAGTTGAACGCCTGCTAGCCTTGGGCGCAAAACCAGAAAATATTGGTCTAGAAGGTATGTGCTTAGGTGGTGCTGTTGCAACACTCGCTGCGGCAAGACTACATGAGCAGAACTTGAAGGTAAAATTATACAACGAGCGGTCATTTCGATCACTGTCCCGCTTTATTACTGGCTTTATTATACCCGACGCCAATTGCAGCCTGTGGAACCCAGTCAATTGGCTGCGATATATCACGGTAGGCTTTGTTTATATCATCATAGCGCCTTTGGTTTGGCTTGCCGGATGGCAAATGGATGCTGAAAGTGCATGGGACAAAATTCCCCAAACAGACAAAGATTACTCTGTCATCCGTAATCCTATGGACCCAAATCCAGAAGCACCTAAAGATGATGGAGTTGTTGAAGGTAGCTGGGCCTCTATCGCCTCATTGATGGATGAAAAGCGTCAAAACGTCATTGAAAGAAAAAAACAGGGGAAAAAACTTACCCCGGAAGAAAAGTTGCTATTAGCTGATATTCCAAAAAATCACCACTTTAAGGTCGCTCCTGAAGTCGATCTTCATGGCAAAGCACCTCATCATCTTGCACGGCGTCACCTGATGCAAACAGACAGTGATGCACCATCACAACATATGCATCAACATATGATTGCAACGTTTAAACATAAATTTGGCTTATCACCAGCTCTTCAGCTGCAACCTGTCAAAATAGCCACATCCTCATTACCAAGCAGTGACGATACAACCGCTTGTAAACGACCATTATTTATCGCAAACAGTGGTGGTGCTGGGCATATTTCAGCCATCATGGGGATTATTGATAGCACCAAAGAAGAAACAACTACACCATTGTACATAACACAACACCAAGCACAGCTATACAAAAACCGTCCTACCACTATATTAAATTTAGCTGTAAGAGCTGGCATATATATCATGTCGGTCAGAGGCATTGGTTGGCTAGTTAGCGGTTTTGCTCGATTGCTTGGCTATCCCCGTCTACCTAATTCGGCTACATTTTGGCAGGAAATGGCCAAACTTGAAAAAGCAGAGCTAGCACATAATGTGTCAGAAGAGAATACAAAACCGATTGGGCGTGAACGTCCTTATGTCGATATGCTTCTCGATATTTATCCTATCGGCTATGAAGCAGTATCTATCATGAACTCTCTTCATCGTGCAGATCGTACCTCAGACATCACCCTATTGACGAAGCTCAAAGCTCAGAGCGAAGCAACGCATTATCAAGTTGCTTTTGACTCCGTTTTGTCCATGTTGATAAATGCTGCTGAACGTGGTGAGCCCTACAGCGAGATTGTCTCATCTCAACCACTATCACTCGCCGCCCTATGCGATGCAGTGACACATTATAATCAATGCTATCTACGCAAAAAAAATAGGGTTCTAGAAACGCCGTTGCCTGCCTTAGCCATACACCAATACATGACGGACTTACCTACAATAGGTTGCGATCATTTTTTAGATACGTTGGCTGATCTTACACCTGAGCAACGACAGCAAATGCATATCTATGCTATCAATTTAACCCCAGACATCCTTTTGTCTTATTTAGATGGAGGGCATGATTTTAAAGGAGTGCATAGCCTTTCACCAAACGAAAATCCAATGGTGCGGTCTGGTTTTAAAGAGCAAGCTCTTAGTCAATATCTTGATACAAACCAAGCCGTTAAACTAAAGGTGAAGACCTATCCAGAACACCCAAACAATAGAGCACAACCTACGGAAATTGAAATTCCTGCTAGAGCAAAAGTGGCTACCATAAAATTAATATCTGACACTGATGAAGTTGATATTGCTGCTGGAGAAAAAGTAGGAACTGTTATGCTAGGCTCGCTTGCTTCTGATGCCACCGTTGCCTATGTTAAGCAATTTCTGGAAAGCGGTTATGACAAAATATTTGTATTTGGTGGTCTAAATGACAACATTTTCCATCCAATAGAACAAATGATCAATGCCTACCCCCAAAGCGAACGCCAAGCCATTAGAGCACGCATTGTTCGCTTAGGCAACCAGAGCGATGCTGAAATGGGTCCTATCATGACCCGCAGCAACTGTGTCGTCATTCGGGGTGGGGGCTTGAGTACGATGGAGCAAATGGCACTACCGAGCAATCCTAATAAGACGGTACTTCTCCATCATAATGACTGTAACAATGGGGTGCTTACTTCTGGCTTAAGCTGGGAAGATGGCAACGTTGACAGCTTGATCGAGCATTTAGAAAAACAGGGATCCTATGCAAGAAAAACCTCACCTGCATTAATTCGTGAAGAGCTTGCACGTGCGGAGTACTTCCATGATCGACGTGCACAAAACAGCACCCTCCACAGTACTCCTACCAGTATAGATGAAGTAGAAGACGCAGTACCCCTTGTGAGGCCTATACCGACTAATGATCATCCTCTTCAACAAGCGCAAAGACTGAGCAATACGACAACACTTGTTAATAGATCATCTAATGCCTCTCTGTTCTTTCAACCCATCGCCATGCGTAGTGGACAGAACTTGTCCGAAAAGTCTAGCGAGCTTGGGTTCGGTGGCACTCAGAACTCGCGTCGTGCAATAGCGGCCAACTAGAAAAAAAGATGTGAGCACTATCAATGTGTAGCCAATGATGGGCTACACATTGATGAGAGAGTCCCCCCCCGGTTAAGAATGAACAACGCGACGCTCTATCCATACCGCCAATAACCCTGTTGATACAATCCCTAAAATAACACTATAGCCATGCCATTTTGGCCCTACCAATTGCAATGCATCAGGGCTATGTAATAGTGAGAACGGAATTGCAAGCATCACATCGATCAAGGCGGAGCCCGCTACAAGCCCACAGGCGATGAGTGTTCCCACCTGCTTGTGCTGATTTTCCTTGGCTTTTGTCATTTGCTTATTACCTAAACGCCATTCCACAAACTTGGCAATGATACCTCCCAAGAACAAAGGAAATGATGACGCAATAGGCAAATACATGCCAATAGCAACTCCAAGTATGGATATTCGGATAAATCGTTCTAATTTAACTACTCGATTACAAAGAAGAATTCCAAAAATGACTAACGCACCAATGAACATCATGGTCCACGGCAAACTATGGCGAAATACAGCCTCAGTTACTGCAGCCAGTAATGCCGCCGTTGGTGCAGGCAAGGCTTGGCTCACATCCATTCCTTCATGAGGCATCACACCCGCAATACCATAAACATTAAATAGCAATTGCATCACGGGGGGGATAACCATCGATGAAACAACGACACCAAGAAGGAGCATCACCTGTTGCTTCCAGGGCGTCGCCCCCACCAACTGCCCGACTTTAAGATCTTGAGTATTATCATTCGCTATGGCGGCAATCCCAGTCACCACAGAGCCAATGATGATAGTCATGGCTTCCGCGGCTTTTATTTGCCCAGCGCTCAGCGGCAATGGCACAACGGCATTAATAACGCACAACAACAACCACGCAGCAAACAATATACCAGCAATAACAATGGAGCTTCCAGGGCTTGCCGTCACCCCCACCATACCTGAAAAATAAGCTGTTATGACTGAAAATAAAAAACCGATGATGAGTACATATAACACCATGCACAAGATTAAACTGGGAGCATAACGTCCGTCTAGACCAGCTTGCTCTAATGGAAAAACAAACTGAAAAAATAAAAATAGCACCGCCGCCATAATAACTATGCCAATCATGATAAATGGCATTGGAATATCTCTATCTGTGCGCGGTAACTGCAAGCTCGCATTACTTTTTGCAATAAAAGCACGAAACGATATCTTCATACTCCGAAGCAACGGTTTGACTAACTTGATAAATGTCCAGCTTCCCGCAAACAACATCGCACCAATGCCTAGGTATCGCATTTCACTATTCCACAAATAAACAGCGGCCTTCTCTGCTGAATAGTGCAGTACATAGTCTGGGTAAAATTGGCTGACAATGGGTAACGCTATCAACCAAGAAATAACAGCGCCAATAAAAATACTGATGGCCATTTCATGCCCGACTAGATACCCTGCACCAATCATCGTGGCCGAAAAACCTGCGCCAAAACCAAAAAGTGAGCGTTTGGCAACAAACCAATAACTCCAGCTACTCGCGATAATTTTAAAACCAACTTGTAGCAACTCAAGTATCGCCCCAATTGCACCACCGAGAACAATATCGCGAATGCCGATTTTTTGAGATGAAGATTTCAATACTTCTGCGATCGCACGCCCTTCCGGAAATTTTAGGTTAGATTCATTCACCAATACTCGCCGCAAGGGGATAGAGAATAGCACACCAAGAATACCACCACTTGCAGCAATGAAAAAATTGGTCAGGTAATCAAAACCATGCCAATATTCAATAATAATTAATGCGGGAATAGTATAAACAATGCCACCCGCTACTGCCTCTCCTGCCGAGGCGGCTGTTTGTACGGCATTGTTTTCAAGAATAGTTGCATTCTTAAATAAGCGTAAAATCCCCATCGAAATAATGGCCGCTGGGATCGAGGCTGAGGTCAAAATACCTAACTTTAACGCGAGATACGCATTCGACATAGCAAGTAACATGGCCAACAAAATAGCAAGCAAAATACTACGAAGCGTGAGCTCAGCTATTTTTTTATCCGCAGAAATAAAAGGCACCGAACTATCCATTACATCTTTCCTCAGGTGAAACCCATTGTCCTGCTCTCATGGTTGAATGCGAGACTGGGGAACCAAAGTGATAACACAATTGTGCGCTATCCTTTACCGACCAATGTACCAAATCGGCGTCCATACCCACCGCAATCTGCCCTGTCTTATCAGCAATACCAAGGGCTTTCGCTGCTTGATAAGTCACAGCACTTAAAACCTCAGCCACAGTAAGCGAAAAAAATTGGCAAGCCATGTTCATCATTAACGTTAGCGATGTAGTCGGCGACGATCCTGGATTACAATCTGTAGCGATGGCAATCCCCACACTCATTTTTCGTAGTAAATCGATCGGTGGCTTCCGTGATTCGCGTAAAAAATAATAAGCACCTGGTAATAAAACCGCGATCGTACTCGCCTTTGCCATTGCATGCGCGCCCCGCTCATCCAGGTACTCTAAATGATCACAGGATAACGCTCCAAAACGAGCAGCCAATGATGAGGCACCTATATTAGACAATTGCTCAGCGTGACATTTCATGGGCAATTTCAACGTCTGCGCTTTAGTAAACAACTGCTCTGTCTGTGCATACGTGAAACCAATGGACTCACAAAAAACATCAACAGCATCGGCAAGCCCTGTATCAGCTACAACAGGTAAAACCTCAGCACAAAGATAGTCGACATATGCTTGATTTTTACCTGTGTATTCTGGAGGTATCGCATGAGCACCTAGAAAAGTGGTCCTTACCCTTAATCCACTCATGTCTCCTAACCGCCGCGCCACACGCAGCATTTTAAGTTCATTTTCCAAATCAAGACCATAACCTGATTTAATTTCAACCGTGGTCACTCCTTCTGCACGCATAGCGAGCACTCTAGGTAGAGACTGCTGCAGTAACTCATCCTCTGAAACTGCTCGTGTTTTCCTCACGGTAGAGATTATCCCACCGCCACGCTGAGCAATTTCAGCATACGATAAACCTTGCAAGCGAAGCTTAAATTCACTAGCCCGATTTCCGGCATAAACAAGATGCGTATGACAATCAACTAGTCCTGGGGTGATGACATCGCCTTGACAATCCCTTACTTCAATACCAGTCTGCTTATACTCTTTTGGTAACGCATCCATATCGCCATACCAACTAATACGACCATCAGCAATCACCAATGCTTGTGCCATGTGCTCAATGCCAAGACGATCAATGGTTGTTGCGTTTAAAAGCAATGTCTCACCTGTAGCCATTAAGAGTTACTCCCATATAGGCACTGTGTGGGGGGGTAGAATCCACTCATGATGATGGGCCTTATCGTAAATATCCCATTCTTTAGACACGTATTTCATTTTATCAATATCCAATAGCAGCCAACATAAAAAAATGGCCACCGTTTCAGGGGACAAAAGTTGCCTCTCTTTTTTTAAACATTTAAAAAAATCAATTTTATCAGGATCCATAAATGCGGCGTGACGGATCTGCGCTTGCATATCGGTGTCAATAATTCCAGGCATCACACTAGCAAAAGCCACGTCATCACACTCTAATTGCCAACAGCGAGTTAGCATTGAAAGGGCAGCCTTCGAAACACAATAAGCAGCCCATCCAGTCACTGGAAAATAAGCCGCTCCTGAACCAATATGTAAGACGCGACCAGCAGTTAATTTATTTTTTAGCCGTTGGCTTAAAAAAAATGGCGCCTCAAGGTTGGTCGCCATCACCCGCCGCCAAGCCGCTTCATCAATTGCTGTCATTGGTGCAATGGGCTCAATGATACCCGCATTATGGATGAGTCCCGCGATGCTTTGAACGCCCATTAAGCGCTTAAGGATAAGCCCTCGCCCCGCGCACGTTGACACATCAGCACATAAATAGTCAATCAAGGGAGAAAACGTTGCCGTATCAATCAATGCTTGCTCTCGACGGCCTACAATGAGTACCGGCTTGTTACGCAACGCCAACGCATGCGCTAGTGCTTTGCCAATACCGCTTCCGCCCCCTGTCACAATAAACACGCATTCTCCAGATCATTAGATAGTTAAATTTTGTAGAAGGTCTATGTGAAAAATACCTGTTAAATAGACGCGCAAAGTATACCAGACCTACCTAAAATTGGCATACTTACTTACAAGTGGTGCAACACGGATGACGTGGGGTGGTACGAAAAAATATTGACAATCCAAGGTTGAATCTAAATAATGTGCTCTCGTGCTTTTGAGACGGCGCTCTTTTTCTAATCATTTTGAGCACCAAATGATTTGGTTTAACTCCACGACCAGACGATGACTTACATCTGAATACAATCCACTTGACCTCAGTAAATAACCCTAGTTATCGTGGATTATTCATGACGATGAATCCTAACAAGAGGCAAATTATGGACAATTTGAAAAAAATAAGCTTAGCAATTATTGCCTTTGGGAGCAGCGTAGCTCTAGCCGGCGCCATGGGGCCTGTTTGTGTTGAGGGGGGCGTCACGGTACCCTGCCCACATCTAGCCTTAGACATTGGCGTACAAGCATTGTATTTACACCAGGCTAGTTCTAACGCTGTCTTTTTTACGAAGCACGCCAATCCCGCCAACATAACGAATTGGTATGGCATTAATTCAACTTGGGATTGGGGTTCTAAACTAGAGGGTTCCTACCATTTTAGAACGGGTAATGACATCAATATCAATAAAACATGTTGAACCACATCGACAACTACGAGCCAACAAGCCAATCACTGTGGAAAGGAAGGGCAGACAGCCTTCCTGGTGAGCGTTTTTTTCAACATGTTCAATGCGTCGATATTCGCTCTTGCTCATTGAGTAGCTTGCAGCAACCGGTGATCCTTGGGTTTTGCTGCGATGAAGGCATACGTCGCAACGGGGGGCGCGTTGGGGCGAAAGCAGGACCTGATGCCCTGCGTGGGCAGTTAGCTAAGTTAGCCTGTCATTGTCGTGATCAATTTTTCGATATCGGAAACATCGTTTGTCATGATGGTGAACTTGAAGCGGCTCAACAGCAATTTGCAGCGCTGCTTAGCCAGTGCCATCAGCATGGACTAAAAACAATCGCCTTTGGCGGTGGACATGAAATAGCTTGGGCACATTTCAAGGGTTTAGCTGCCCATTACCCCAAAATAGGTATCATCAATTTTGATGCGCATTTTGACATTCGCCCATTAAAAGATGGGAAATATGGCACCTCTGGCACCCCTTTCTGGCAAATAAAACAACATTGTCAGCAAGAAAAACGACCTTTCGATTATTGTTGCCTTGGTATTCAAGACATTGCTAATACCAGGAGCTTATTTGAGCGCGCTCGTGATTGGCAGATAAACTACTTGTCTGCGGAGCAGATGGCTAAAGAAAGTTTTGCTTGGCAAACGGCATTTCTTGATGAGTTCATGCGAGGACAGGACTCTATTTATTTATCTCTATGTCTTGATGTATTTGCAGAATGCTTTGCTCCTGGTGTTAGTGCCCCACAAGCCACTGGACTTAGCCCATGGCAAGCGTTACCCTTGTTGAAATACATCGTACAAACTGGCAAAGTGGTCAGTATGGATATAGCAGAACTCTCACCACTGCTAGACCAAGAACAGAAAACATCGCGACTAGCAGCGGTTATTATCGCTGAATTATTAAATTTAAAGGAATAAACAGATGAATAAAACCTTGTTGTCTACAGCGTTACTTACCCTATTGTCCACTGTCACCCATGCTGATAACCGTGCGCAGCCAGCCACATCATCTGATGCAGCCGGCACCAAATCGGCAGCTCCCGCAATGGCACAACCAGCAAATCCACTGCCGGCAGCAGAGCCCACAAAAGCAACTATTCCAACACCACCCCAACCTGCAGCCGTCATCGATTGCAAATACCGCATCCCGGCAGAAACAACTAACATTGAGCAATCACTTCTTTCAACGTGGGCCGGGAAAGCCGCCGTACAATCATTCAATTTCAACCCCACCACGATCGATGAAGAGTTAGGCGCTCTTAAACTTTGCTATACAGAGCAAGGTTGGCAAGGCTTTAATGATGCCCTACAAAAATCAGGGAACGTTAATGCCATCAAATTACAACACTTGACAGTGAGTAGCCAGGTTGATGGTGAGTTAAAAGTTAATGTGATTAAAGATAATCAATGGAAAGTGACCGTGCCTTTGCAAGTGGTCTATCAAAATGACAAAGAAAAACTAACACAATTATTGGCCATCGATTTGTTGGTGGGGCGAAAAGTCTCTGGTGATCTTGGGATTATGCAAATGATTGCCACCCCACGACAGGCTGGAGCCCCTCAGGCACCAGCTGCAACTGGCACGCAAGAACCCGTTGCAGGAGATCAAGCCAAACAAGAGCCTGGCACCACAGAAGCACAAAAACCAGCGGTAGAGAACACCCAGCCTGCTCAGCCACCGCGCCCTTAGGAAGCTGGACAAAATACTGCTTACTTTTACTCGAGGATTAAGTTTTTAAATTTTGCAAATGAAAACATCGACGTCCCGCGGCCAGCCTCGGGACGTCGTGTGTATGCCGTTGAGTTTAAACGTGACCACTTCATGCGTTTGTGAACTACCGCAACCTGGATAGAAAATAAACGCTGTATTTTCATAACCTCTAGCCCAGCTTTGGTTAACTTCATCTATCATGGCGCTGTTCCCATTCATAAAATATGATGTTATTTTATCCTTTTCAGCCAATGAGTAACATAAATAGCTACACCACAGCATTAAATACCGTTACCTATTAATCGACGGGATCACCATCACCATCTTCATCATCATAAGACAATACAGTAACCTTGGTACCCAGGGTTATAAACTCCTCATTTAGCCATTTAGCGGCACTAGGCCACACACGGACACAGCCATGGCTGGAGTTGTAAGGAGGCACCTCAAACGCCGCATGAATGGTAAATCCACGATAGAAATACATGCAGTAAGGCATCTTAGCCCCGCCCGTTGTCTCGACCGGATATTCCCCCGATTTACACTCAAGCCCTCGCTTATTGTACACACGAAACGCACCAGTCACTGTTCTACATGGCTTGCCCACGTCTTCACAAAAATCCTTTCCACCTGATGCACTACCAGTCATGACTCTCTTCCCGTCTGCATCATAAGCAACCCAAGCGGCAGCTTTCGGGGCAAAAATAAATTGCTTGTATCCTGTTGGGGGAATCTGCAAGGGAAAATAATCCCTTCCACGTTTATCTTTTAATAATGGCATTGTACGGTGTACAACACCTGCATCATCAGTAATCAATGTTGATTCGTCAACCTCCATACAAGCAGTTATCCCCAAAGATAGTAATAACACAAACCACAACTTATACATGAAACAGTATCCTCTATTAATTAGTTATATCCCCCTTTATAAAAAGGGATGGACGTTTGCTGAGGGTCATAGGAAGAGCCCCATAATAACACCTCATTTATGGCACGTTATTAACCTTGTAAACGACGATATTTAATACGTGAAGGACTATTCGCTTTATCCCCTAGTCGACGCTTCCTATCTTCTTCATAATCGCTATAATTTCCTTCGATAAACACAACTTGTGAATCCCCTTCAAATGCCATGAAATGGGTACAAATCCTATCTAAAAACCAACGATCATGCGAAACAACAATAGCGCATCCTGGGAAGCTTAAAATGGCATCCTCTAACGCACGCAGCGTCTCCACATCTAAATCATTACTCGGCTCGTCAAGCAATAACACATTGCCACCGCTTTTTAGTAATTTTGCCAGATGGACACGATTGCGTTCCCCCCCTGACAACTGCGACATTTTCTTTTGTTGATCAGCGCCTTTAAAATTAAAACGCCCAACATATGCACGTGATGGCATTTGGAAAGAGCCAACCTGCATGATGTCATGGCCATCAGCAATTTCTTGCCATACGGTTTTATTGTCATCCAGGTGATCACGCATTTGATCTATATAGGCAAGTTTTACTGTATCACCTATCCTGATTTCCCCCTGATCGGGCACTTCCTGCTTGGTCAACATTTTTAAAAATGTTGACTTTCCTGCACCATTCGGGCCGATAATGCCAAGCACGCCACCTTTTGGCAAATTAAAGTTTAAGTTGTCAAACAATAGTCGATCAGCAAAACTCTTACGAATATTCGCTCCCTCAAGTACCAAATCACCCAATCGATCACCCGGTGGAATGTACAATTCATTGGTTTCATTACGCTTTTGAAATTCTTTTGAATTCATTTCTTCAAAACGAGCGAGACGTGCTTTGTTTTTAGCATGGCGGCCTTTAGGTGACGTTCTTACCCATTCAAGTTCGGCTTTAATAGCACGCTGATGCGAGGCTTCTTGCTTCTGCTCACGATCTAACCGCTCATTTTTCTGCTCAAGCCAAGCCGTGTAATTCCCTTTGTATGGAATACCTTCCCCGCGATCAAGCTCTAAGATCCACTCGGCAGCATTATCGAGAAAATACCTATCATGGGTGATAGCCACAACCGTACCCGTAAACTCTTCTAAATATTGCTCAAGCCACGCCACACTCTCGGCATCTAAATGGTTTGTTGGCTCATCGAGCAATAGCATATCTGGGTGAGATAACAACAAACGACATAAGGCGACACGACGACGCTCACCACCCGACAGTACCCTGACTTTCGCATTCCAATCAGGCAAACGCAGTGCATCGGCTGCTATTTCCAGTTTACGATCTAAATCCCAGCCACCACCTGTTTCAATCGCGTGCTGCAGCTCACCTTGTTCTTCCAGGAGCTTCGTCATTTCATCGTCGCTCATGGGCTCAGCAAAACGCATACTAATCGCGTCAAACTGCGTTAACTTATCCTTCATGTCAGCAACAGCCTCTTCTACCACTTCACGCACTGTTTTATCTAAATCGATTTCGGGCTCTTGCGCCAAATAACCCACTTTGATCCCTGGTTGTGGGCGGGCTTCGCCCTCAAAGTGTTTATCAACACCCGCCATAATGCGTAGTAGCGTTGATTTACCTGAGCCATTAACCCCCAAAACTCCTATTTTGGCGCCTGGTAAAAAGCTCAAAGAAATATCTTTTAGAATGAATCGTTGGTTTTCTACCATTTTAGATACCCGATTCATGGTAAAAATATATTGCGACATAAATACTCCGTAGTACTGTTTATTTCCAATCGAGAATCACTTTTCCTGATTGGCCTGAAGCCATAATTTGGAATGCATCTTGATAATCTTCTATCGGGAAGTGGTGCGTAATCACTGGTGATATATCTAACCCGCTTTGTAACATCGATATCATTTTATACCACGTTTCAAACATTTCCCGACCATAAATACCTTTGATAACCAACCCTTTAAAAATAATCTGACTCCAATCAACGGGTGTTTCTTGTGGCGGAATACCCAGTATTGCCATGTGCCCACCATGGTTCATTGCCCGCACCATGTCGTTCAGTGCCATTGGATTTCCAGACATTTCTAAACCCACATCAAATCCTTCGGTCATACCTAACTCATCCATGACATCACGAATAGGTTGATATTTGACGTTGATTGCTCGAGTAGCACCCATTTTACGTGCTAATTCCAAACGATGATCATTGACGTCGGTAATCACCACATGGCGCGCCCCAATATGGCGCATAATGGCCACAGCCATAATGCCAATAGGTCCCGCTCCCGTAATTAGTACGTCCTCACCCACCACATCAAAAGCCAAAGCACAATGGGTTGCATTACCAAATGGATCAAGAATCGACGCTTGATCACCACTTATATTGTCAGGTAAGGCAAGTACATTGCTGGCAGGCATTGCCAAGTATTCGGCAAAGCAACCTGGGCGGTTTACCCCAACACCTAAGGTATTTCGACACAGGTGCCTTTTCCCTGCGCGACAATTACGGCACATACCACAGGTAATATGGCCCTCTCCCGAAACACGCTGTCCACGTTGAAAACCTTTGACCTCACGCCCAAGTTCGACAATTTCACCATAAAATTCGTGGCCCACTGTCATTGGCACAGGGATCGTCGCTTGTGCCCAATCATCCCAAGAATAAATGTGAATATCGGTACCGCAGATCGCCGTTTTTTTAATTTCTATCAACACATCGTTGACACCATACTCTGGCATTGGCACGTCTTGCATCCATATACCGGGTTCCCGCTTCGCCTTAACTAATGCTTTCATGCATGCCCCTCTGAAAATTTATGACTAAATCATGAAGACCTGAAACGCTCGTAGTCCAAGCCCTCATCTAAATAATTCCTAACTCACTACCTACTTTTTTGAAGGCGGCTAACGCTCTATCTAGGTGATGGATCTCGTGAGCGGCTGACATTTGCGTTCGAATACGAGCCATACCTTTCGGCACAACGGGGAATGAAAAACCAACAACATAAATGCCCTCTGTCAGCAATCGTTCTGCCATACGGCTGGCCACAACGGCATCCCCCAGCATCACTGGAATAATGGCATGCTCACCCGGGATTAATTTGAAACCCAACTGGCTTAACCCGTCTCTGAAGTATTGGCTATTACTCCTCAGTTTTTTCATCAATTCGCTATTTTGTTCTAAAAGCTCAAGAACAGCGACTGAAGTCGCAGCAATAACAGGTGCGAGTGTATTAGAAAAAAGATAGGGCCGCGAGCGCTGTCGCAACCAATCAACAATAACGCTATTTGCAGCGGTGTAGCCACCAGAGGCACCACCTAATGCTTTTCCTAACGTACCAGTAAGAATATCAACACGGGATGCCACACCAAAATGTTGCGGGGTTCCTGCCCCAGTTTCACCCATAAACCCAACGGCATGGGAGTCATCAACCATCAC
>SXGT01290734.1_pt1 | contig 14891 bp, 11 predicted proteins | sample 3176221 | NCBI WGS metagenome assembly SXGT01 (sample SAMN11356862, study PRJNA531348) | freshwater metagenome | isolation source: freshwater sample F1-120 | place: China: Fuxian Lake, Yuxi | collected 2017-12-25
GCCGCTGCACCGCGTCGAAGAGCTCGAGATCGACCCCGAGGTCGTACGAGTTCAGCTTCAGCGCGTAGCCGGGGCGGAGCCCGAGGTCCTCCTTCACATCCAAGAGGATGCGCGCGATCGCGCCGTCCACCTCGAGGCGGAGGTGGGTGTAGCGGGAGGGGTGGGTCTCGAAAGAGACCGGGAGCACGGTCTGGTCGGGTGCGTCTGCCATGGAGGGGCGAATTTACCCACCGGCCTCAGGCGGAGCAAGCCAAACCTGCAGAATTTTTCCTAGTTGCCGGCCGCCGAAGGGCAGTATATTGCAGCCATGTTCTCCGTAGCCGATCTCCAGCTCTTGAGCCGCCTGGGGCAGAACGTCCGGCGCGCGAGGAAGCGGCGCGGCCTCACGGTGGCCGAGCTGGCCAGCCGCGCGGGCCTCTCGGTGCGCTTCGTCCACGGCGTCGAAGGCGGCGCGGCCAACATCGCGATCACGCGCCTCGCGGCGCTCGCCGGGGCCCTGGACGCCTCGCTCGACGAGCTGCTCTCCACCCACGAGGCTCCCAAGGACCGCGTGGCCCTGGTGGGCCTGCGCGGCGCCGGCAAGTCCAGCGTGGGCGTGCTGCTGGCCGAGGGGCTGGGCCTCCCGTTCATCGAGCTCGATCACCGCGTCGAGGCCGCCGCGGGGCTCACGCTGGCCGAGCTGTTCTCACTGCACGGCGACCCGTACTACCGGCGTCTCGAGGCGGAGGAGCTGGCCCGTATCAACGAGCCCTGCGTCCTGGCCACGTCCGGGGGCATCGTGGAGAACCCGGACGCCTGGCCGGCGCTCCAGCGCCGCTTCACCACGGTCTGGTTGTCGGCGCCACCAGAGGCCCACATGGAGCGCGTCCAACGCCAGGGAGACCATCGCCCCATGCGCGACCGCGCCGACGCGATGGCCGAGCTCCGCGCGCTTCTGGCGCGACGGGCCCCGGAGTACGCCCGCGCACAGCTGCACGTGGACACTCGCGCTCTGGACGCCCGAGGGGCCGCGCGTGCGGTGTTGGAGGTGCTTGCAAGTGACAATCCGGGCGACGGCGAATAGCATCCGCGAGGCGATCGTGTAGCCACAGTGTGAGCAACTCACGGTCCCTCGCCGGAGGTCTCTGTGATTCGTCGTTCCGTTCTCGCCTTGATCCTCATGCTCGCTGCTTGCGGCGAAGATGCACCTGCGACCGCCGCCGACACCGGCTCGCCCAGCGGCGACAGCACCACCGGGGATGGCGACCTCCACAGCCCAGACGGCACGCCTGGCCCGGGCGCACCAGACGCCGCCACCGGCCCGGACGCCGGACAGTGCGCCGACGACTCCGACTGCCTCGGCGTCTTCGACGCGGTCGGCGCCTGCGAGAAGCCCGTGTGCACGCCGGCCGGCCAGTGTCTTCTGGCCCAACGCCCGAACTGCTGCCTGGACGACGGCGACTGCAACGACGGCGATCCCTGCACGCCCGACCGGTGCCCAGCTCCGGGCGGGACCTGCGAGAACCCCGCGAGCGAGCCGGAGTGCTCGCAAGACCTCGACTGCGCGCCGCCCGACAGCTGCTCACAGCCAATCTGCACCATCGACTGCGGGCTGTGCACCTTCGCGGCCATCCCGGGCTGCTGCACCGAAGACGCGCAGTGCGACGACGGCAAGCCCTGCACCCAGGACGGGTGTGGCGCCGGCTTCTGCGAGAACACTCCGCTCGACAACTGCTGCGCCTCCGACGCAGCTTGCGACGACGGCAACGCTTGCACGGCCGACACGTGCGACGCAGACGGCGCGTGCCAGTACGCGTCCGTCGAGGGTTGTTGCGCCGCGGACGCCGAGTGCGACGACGCCAACCTCTGCACCAGCGACACCTGCTCCAACAACACCTGCTCCAGCACCCTCGTCGCGGGCTGCTGCCTCGCGGACACCGAGTGCGACGACGCGAACGCCTGCACGCAGGACGTCTGTCAGGGCGACGGCCAGTGCGTGAACGCGCCCGTCACCGGCTGCTGCACCACAGACTCCGAGTGCAGCAACGGGAACCCGTGCACTCAGGACCTCTGCGACGCGGGCACCTGCGTCAGCGCCCCGCTCCCGGGCTGCTGCGTCGTGGACGGCGACTGCGACGACAACGACGCCTGCACCACGGACGGCTGCGCACCGGGCGGGTTCTGCTTGTCTGCCGCGATCGCCGGCTGCTGCAGCGGCGACGCCGCGTGCGAGGACGGCGACGGCTGCACGGTGGACGTCTGCCTGCTCGACAACACCTGCTCCTCTACCGGCATCCCGGGCTGCTGCGCGGCCGACAGCGACTGCAACGACGCGGACGGGTGCACCTTGGACGCGTGCGCGGACGGCCAGTGCGTCAACACCGCCACCGAGGGCTGCTGCGCGGCAGACAGCGACTGCAATGACGGGATAGCGTGCACCCAGGACGCCTGCGGCGCGGGCGGCCAGTGCCAGTTCACCACGATCTCCGGGTGCTGCCTCAGCGAAGCCGAGTGCCCCGCCGTCGGGGCGTGCGCCACTCCCAACTGCGTATTCCCCGCGATTGGCGCCGACTCCGGGACGTGCGGGTCCAAGCCAGTCGCCGGGTGCTGCGCGAGCAGCGCGGAGTGCGACGACCAGAACCCGTGCACGACCGACACGTGCAACGCCACCGGCGGCTGCGAGCACGCCCCGGTCGCCGCGTGCTGCCTCTCCGACAACGACTGCGACACCGGCAACGCGTGCACCACCAGCGTCTGCCTGAACAACGAGTGCCTGTCGAAGCCGCTGAGCGACTGCTGCCTCGTCAACAGCGACTGCGCGGACAACGACCCGTGCACCACGGACACCTGCGGCGTCGGCGGCGTGTGCTCGAACGTCGAGGTGTCGGCCTGCTGCTCCAACGACGCGGACTGCGACGACGGCGCGGCGTGTACGGCCAACTCCTGCAACGCCGGCGTGTGCGCCGTGGCCGGGGTCCCGGGCTGCTGCGACTCGGACGGCGACTGCAACGACGGCAACCCGTGCACCAAGGACGGCTGCGCGGTGGGTGGTGTGTGCTCGAACGTGGCCACCAAGGGGTGCTGTGAGACGGCCGCGGACTGCGCCGGCGGGACCTTGTGCGCGCCCGTCGCGTGTGTGGCCAACGCCTGCGTCATGAGCCCGCCCACGCCGGGGTGTTGCACCAACGTCTCGGACTGCCCGGTCGCCGGCGCCTGCCAGGCCGCCGCCTGCACCAACAACCAGTGCTCGCTCACGCCCGTCGAGGGCTGCTGCGCGGTAGACGGCGACTGCGACGACGGCAGCGCCTGCACGGCGGACGCATGCCTCGCGGGGAGCTGCGCCTCCGGACCCATCGTGGGGTGCTGCTCGAAGAACGCCGACTGCGAGGACGCCGATCCCTGCACCGTCAACACCTGCGGCGCGGGCGGGATCTGCTCCAGCGCGCTCGCGCCGGGCTGCTGCGTGGCCGCTACGGACTGCGACGACCAGGACCCCTGCACCACCGACTCCTGCGCGGGCAACCAGTGCCAGTCGACGGACATCGCCGGGTGCTGCAACGCGGACTTCGACTGCCCGGTGTCCACCATCTGCGACGTGCCCACGTGCGCGGGCAACGCCTGCTTCATCACGAAGGCGCCCGGGTGTTGCCTCGAGGACTCGGAGTGCGACGACGCGGACTCGTGCACCGGCAATGTGTGCGGTCCCGAGGGCTCTTGCGCGTTCCCGCAGCTCCCAGGCTGCTGCAACACCGACGCGCAGTGCGATGACGACAAGAAGTGCACGAAGGACACCTGCCTCTTCGGCCTCTGTCAGAGCGCGCCGGACGGTACGATCGCCGGGTGCTGCGGCACGAATGCGCAGTGCGGCGACCAGAACCCGTGCACTGTCGACATCTGCTCGGACGGGGAGTGCCTGAACAACGTGCTCCCCGGCTGCGCCTTCTGTTCGCCCGAGACCTGCAACGATCAGGACCCCTGCACCACCGACGTTTGCGTCGGCAACCAGTGTACGCACGGCACCGTGGCCGGCTGCTGCACCACGGACGCCGGCTGCGACGACCAGAACCCGTGCACCACGGACGTTTGCTTCAGCGACAACACGTGCGCGAGCGCGCCGGTCCCCGGCTGCTGCGCGGGCGATGCGGCCTGCGACGACGGCAACGCCTGCACCGCGAATGTGTGTACGGCGGGGGCGTGTTCGTTCCCGGCGATCCCAGGCTGCTGTGCCGGCGACGCCGACTGTGACGACCAGAACGACTGCACGGTGAACACCTGCGCGAACGGGGCATGCACCTCCACTGGCGCTCCGAACTGCTGCACCGCTGCCACCGACTGCGACGATCAGGACGCCTGCACGGCGGACATCTGCACTTCAGGGGCGTGCAGCTCCACCGCCATCGCGGGGTGCTGCACCTCGGACGCCGAGTGCACCGACACGGACCTCTGCACGTCCAACTCGTGCACGAACAACAACTGCGTCGCCACGCCCGTGCCGGGCTGTTGCGCAGTCGACGCCGACTGCGCAGACACGAACCCGTGCACCACCACCTCGTGCGACAGCAGCAACACCTGCGTGGTCGAGGCGGCGCCCGGATGCTGCGCGACTGACGCGGACTGCAACAACGGCGACGCTTGCACCACCGACACCTGCGCCGCGGGCACCTGCGTGTTCACCGCCATCGCCGGCTGCTGCACCGAGGTCGGCAGCGAGCAGCTCCTCGGGATCAGCTTCGTGCCCGGCGTGGTGGACGGGTGGACGCCCGATCCCGCGAACGGCATCAACCGCTGGCGAGAGGCCACCGGCTCGGCCACCGGGGGCACTGCGGCCCTCTACTTCGGCAACGACGCCGGGGATCACTACTGCCCCGCGCTGGCCGCGTTCGGCACGCCCAGCGGCACGGCCATCATGCCCGTCACCTCCGCGCCGTTCCCGTCGGGCGTGATCTCGCTGCCCGCCGGCGCGCCCGCCCGGGTCACCTTCGACGCGAACCTGGCGATCCGGTCGGCCGCCAACGTCGACCGGCTGAGCCTCGAGGTGGTAGCTGGGGGCCAGGCCACGACCGTGTGGACCAAGGCCTCGATCCCCACCACCCAGTACAACACCTGGGTGGCGCAGAAGGTGGACCTCAGCGCCTTTGCGGGTCAGGACATCCAGCTGCGCTTCCGCTTCGAGGTGGTCAACAACACCACGAATGGCGGCTGCTACAACGCTGGCGTCGGCCCCCGCATCGACGAGGTGAAGGTGTTGGTCGCCACATGTGGCCTCCCCTGCTCGGACGCGGGCGACTGCAACGACGGCGTCGCGTGCACCACCGACACCTGCGGCCAGGGCGCGTGCAGCTCCGTAGAGAGTGGCGACGAGCTCATGCACTTCGTCTTTGACGACACCGTCGAGGGCTGGAGCCCCACCGGCGGCGGCAACGGCGTCCAGTGGCGGGAGATCGGCAATCGCTTCGTCACGCCGCCCTACTCCATGTACTTCGGCAACGGCAACGGTACGGCGTACTGCACCAACGTGTCGGCCAGCGCGGATCTCCCGGGGGTGGCCGGCGACAACTACCCCACGGGGTCGATCACCATCAGCGCGGAGGGCCGCACCGAGCTCACCTTCCAGGCGTGGCTCGATATCCGGGAGGCGGCCACCGTCGACCGCCTCGAGGTGGTCCTGGCGCCGAGCAACGGCGCCGAGACGGTGGTCTGGACGAAGGCCCAGATCCCGGCGTCCGCGTACGGCGGCTGGGTTCCGGTCACCGTGGACCTCACGCCCTTCGCGCCCTTCACCGGCAAGGTCCGCTTCAAGATGGCGGTGGGCAGCACCGAGGGTTGCTTCTTCCTGGACGGGGTGTGGATCGACGAGGTCGTGGTCACCCAGTACTGCGCGCCGTAATGCCGGGCGCGCCGCGCGGCTCGGGAGTGCCCGGCGCGCTCAGTCCAACGCCTGACGCCGATGCCTGACGTCTTCGAGGCGCAGGCCCGGGAGCACCGCCAGCTCTTCCTGGACGAGGCGCTCCACGCCGCGAGGGCCCTAGGGCTGCCGCCCGCGCCCACCGATGTCTCCGCGCCGCGCCTCGAGATCCTCCACGCCGCGCTCGCGCTCGGGGGATACCCGCCGGCCGGCCCCTTCCCCGAGCCCGCCCTCCCCGCTCGACTGGCGCTGGCGCACGCGCTCCGCCGAGGCGGCGCCTCCCACCCGCCCAGCCGCGCGTATTACGACCACCTCGACGCGTGCGCCGAGGGGATCGCCCACGAGCTGGCGCGCTCCCTGCCTGCGGCCTCGCGGGTGCTGGACGCCGGCTGCGGCACCGGCGCCTACGGACGGGCGTATACGCAGGCGCACCCCGGGGCCCTCGTGGAGTTCCTCGACACCGCCGAAGCGCTGGCGGTGGCCCTGCCCGCGGTCGCGCCGCCGCATCTCCGGCACGCCGCCGACCTCCTTGCGCCCCACGCGCTGCCCGGCCCCTTCGACCTCATCCTCCTGGCCAACGTGGTGCACCTCCTGCCGCGGGACGCGCTCCCACGCCTGGCGCAGAAGCTGCGCGCCGCGCTCCGGCCCGGGGGGCTCCTGGTGGTCAAGGACGTGGACGCCGGCACCGAGGTGGGCGCGCTGTTCAACCTGAGCCTCCTCGCGTTCACGCCGGGCGACGGCATGCCCGTGGAAGCCGAGCTCACGCGGGTGCTCGAGGCCGCCGGCTTCGAGGTGAGCGTGCAGCGCGGGCTCTCGTTGTCTCCCTCCAGCCTCGTGTGGCGGGCGGTGGCGCTCCGCTGAGGTCAGCCCGGCCAGAACACCTGAAACGACTTGCATTGACGGGTCACCGGCGCTAAAGCCGCCCGTCGCCCTGCCCTCGGAGTTACCCCATGCAGTCCGCGCTCCCCGCTTCCGCCCCCCCAGAGATGTACCGCCGGATCGAGGCCATCGTGCGCGCCACGCTCGAGGCGTGCGCCGCCCACGGCCTGATCGCCCTCGGCGATGTGCCGCGCGACCTGTCGATCGAGAAGCCGAAGCGCAAGGAACACGGGGACTTCGCCACCACCACCTGCCTCACGCTCGCGAAGGCGGCGCGCAAGAACCCGCGCGAGCTCGCGGCGGGCTTCCTGCTCCACCTCCAAGACCCGGAGGGCATCCTGGACGCCGCCGAGATCGCGGGCCCCGGCTTCGTGAACTTCCGCGTGCGCGAGCCTGTGTGGCGCGAGTCGCTGAAGCAGGTGGCCATCCTCCAGACCGCCTACGGCCGCTCCCACGAGGGCGCGGGCAAGCGCGTGCTGGTCGAGTTCGTCAGCGCCAACCCCACCGGGCCGCTGCACGTGGGACACGGTCGCGGCGCGGTCACGGGCGACGCGGTGGCCTCTCTCTTGGCGGCGGTGGGCTACTCCGTCGACCGGGAGTACTACATCAACGACGTCGGCAATCAGATGAACATCCTCGGACGGAGCCTCTTCGTCCGGTACCAGCAGCTGTGCGGCAAGGACGTCCCGTTCCCGGAGAACCACTACCAGGGCGGCTACGTGCTCCCTATCGCCGAGGCGTTCCGCGCGAAGGTGGGCGACTCGCACGTCGACGACGACTACGAGACCAACCGGCGGTTCTTCACCGACTTCATCAAGGACGACATCCTCAAGGGCATCGAGAAGGACCTCGAGCGCCTGGGCGTCCGCTTCGATCGCTGGTTCTCGGAGCGCTCGCTCCATGACGCCGGCCGCCTCCAGAAGGTGGTAGCAGACCTCGAGGCCGCCGGGACGATCACCACGGACGAGGCCGGCCGGAAGGTCTTCCGCACCACCCTGTTCGGTGACGACGAAGACCGGGTGGTGATCCGCGAGAACGGCGTGCCCACGTACTTCGCGGCAGACATCGCCTACCACCAGGAGAAGTTCGAGCGCGGCTACGACCTGTGCATCGACGTCTGGGGCGCCGACCACCACGGGTACATCCCGCGGGTCAAGGCGGCGGTCCAGGCGCTGGGGATCGACCCCGGCCGCCTCGAGATCCTGCTGTACCAGTTCGTGAGCCTCGTCGAAGGCGGCGAGCAGGTCCGGATGTCTACGCGCACGGGCCAGTTCGAGACGCTGGAAGACCTCCTCGAGGACGTCGGCGAAGACGCTACGCGCTGCACCTTCGTGATGCGCAAGTCAGACTCGCAGTTCGAGTTCGACCTCTCGCAGGCCCGGACGCAGAGCGAGGACCACCCGGTCTTCTACGTGCAGTACGGCCACGCGCGCCTCTGCCAGGTGCTCGAGAAGGCCAAGCGCGAGGGCCACGGCGTGCCCACGCTCGACTCGGTCGACCTCTCGGTGCTCGTGCTCGAGGAGGAGCTCGACCTCATCAAGAAGGCGCTCGACTACCCGTTCGTGGTTAGCTCGGCGGCCTCGGTGCGCGGCCCGCACCACATCGTCTTCTACCTTCAGGAGCTCATCGGGCTCTTCCACACGTACTACTCGAAGTACGCGCATACGGAGAAGGTGGTGTCGGCAGACCTCCGAAAGACCGCCGCACGGCTGTTTCTTTGCGACGCCCTCCGGATCGTCGTATCCAACGCCCTTGCCCTGCTCGGCGTCTCGGCTCCGGAGCGCATGTAAGAGACACGCGCTCGGAGGGACGCCGCCCCACGCTCCCGGAGACGCCCATGCGCGAAGCCGACCGAATCAAAGAGAAGATCCAGATCCGCCTCGACGGGAAGCAGGTCGGGGGCCTCGTGCTCGGCGCTGCGATAGTCGCCGGCGGCGTCTTCTGGGCCGGCTACGTCATGGGGGCGGAGCTCGGGCGTCCCCCCGCACCCACGCCCACCGCCGTCGTGGTCGAAGCGCCCATGGCGGACCGCGCCGCGCCGGCCCCAGCGGCCGCGCCCATGGCCCCGCCCAAGTTCACGTACGACCGGTCGCTCACCACGCCCACCCCGCCCGTGCAGATCGATGATCCCACGCTGCAGATCGGCCACGAGAAGCGCGAGGAGCTGCAGGCCAAGGAGAAGGCGGCGGCGCAGCGCGCCATGACGGCCTTCGCCGAGGCGAAGCTGGCCGACGACGCGTTGCTCGCCCCGCCGGCGGGACCCACCAACCCGCCCCCGCCGAACCCGGAGGCCGTGTCGGCGCCCGAGCCGGTCGAGGTGGCCCCGGAGGCCCCGGTGGCCGCGCCCGATGAGCCGGCGGTCGAGGCCGCGCTGCCCGCCAAGGGCGCGTCGGCGTACACCATCCAGATCAAGGCCTTCCGCAACAGGGACGAGGCCCGCGAGTTCATGGCGGTGCTCACCCAGTCGGGCCACAAGCCCTACACGCAGGCCGCGAACATCCCCGGCAAGGGGCGGTTCTACCGGGTGCGCTTGGGCAAGTTCACCACGCCCGAAGCGGCCGAGGCCAAGCGGAAGGCGTTCGTCCGCGCCGAGGGCCTCGAGGCCATCGTCGCCCCGATGGAGGACTGAGCCGTGCAGCGCGTCACCGGGATCGGCGGCATCTTCTTCAAGGCCCAAGACCCCGAGGCCCTGCGGGCCTGGTATCGGGACCACCTCGGCCTGGATGTGCAGGCCTGGGGTGGCGCGGCGCTGTCGTGGTCGGCCGACCCTCGCGCCGCGTCCGGCATGACGGTGTGGAGCCCCTTTGGCGCCAGCACCGAGTACTTCGCCCCTAGCGGCGCCCCCTTCATGATTAATTATCGCGTCGCCGACCTCGGCGCCCTGCTCGCGGCCCTGCGCGCGGAGGGCTGCAACGTGGTCGACAAGACCGAAGAGTCGGACTTCGGCAAGTTCGGCTGGGTCGTAGACCCCGAAGGCAACAAGGTCGAACTCTGGGAGCCGCCGGGCTGACGCTGGGTCAACTCGGGGTCAACGCGGGGTATTCGCCCGCCTAACGCCTCAAGACGTCTAGCGCCATCGACGGCGCCCGCGGATCGCTCAACGGGACCACCGCGTCGGGAGAGGCGCCAGGGGCCCAGACGGCGCCCGGCCTGTCTGTGAGCACCACCACCCGCACCCCCTTCGGGCCTTCGCGCCGGATCATCCCCACCAGCTCCGGCACGTGCCCGCTGAAGCCGAGCTCGTCCAGCACCACCAGCCCGGGGGCCTCCCGCCCGATCGCGAGGCCCAGCTCGAACGGCGTGGCAGCCACGCGCACCATCACGTCGCCGCCGAGGCGCATGGCAGCGTTCCCGAGGGCCCGCGCCAGGGTGACCCGCCCGGTGCCCACCACGACCACCGAGGGCTGCCCCTGGCGACCCATCGAGAACAGGCTCCGCCGCGTCTCCAGGAAGGACGCCAGGTGCTCCTCGGAGACTCGCCGGTGCCCGCCTGAGGTGTAGAGCGCCTCGAGCACTCCCGCGTCCACCCAGCGGGCCACGGTCTTGGCGGTGACGCCCGCGCGGCGCGCGACCTCGGCGGTGCTGAGGAGGCGCGCCACCGTCAGGCGCCGAACGGGAGCTCGGGTTGAGCGAGCTCGTCTGCCGCGGCCCCCATGGGGTCGGGCGCGGCCAGGCGCGGGAAGAGGTCGGGGTGCACGATCAGGCGGCGCACGCGGTACTGGATGCGCCCGAAGAGCTGCACCACCACGGACACGCGCTCGATCGGCTCGATGCGCCCGTCCGGGCCCACGATCCGCACGGGGCTGTCGTCCTCGGGCGCGCCGGGCTGGTAAGGCGAATACGGGGACTCCTCGGAGGAGTCGGTGAGCACGGCGCTGTCGGCGTCGAAGCCGTGGGCGGTGGCGGCGCGGCGCGCGTCCTCCACGCGCTGGTCGCCCTCGGGGCCGAAGGGGATCGGGACCGTCTTGTAGAGGTGACGGTGGACCAGCCCAGACGCGAGGCGCGCCAGCGGGGCGTCAGACGACTGGGCCCAGCCCTTGAGCGCGCACCACATGTCGGTGTCGTCGAGCGCTGCGACGTCGTCCGGGAGGCGCAGCGTGCCCGCCACCAGGCGGTCGAGCGGGGTGGTGCTTGGGCCGGTGTGCACGTGTCGGGCGCGGCGCAGGGCCGCCTCCAGCATGCGCTCCGCGGCCCGCGTGGCCTTGTGCAAGTAGACCTGCTTGTACATGTGGAACCGGGCGAGGAGATAACCCTCCACGGCCTCGAGCGCGCGAAACGACACCGCGAGGCGCCCGTCGTGCTCCTCGAGCATGGTGAGGATGCGGGCCACGTCGAACACCCCGATCTTCACGCCGGTGGCGAGGCCGTCCCGCAGGATGTAGTCGATGCGGTCGGCGTCCAGCTGCGACGAGACCACCTCCCCGAGCGGGCGGCTCGGCGCGGACGCGACGGCCTCGGGGAGCGCCGGGTCGTATTCCGAGAGGACCGCGTGCAGGTCCGTGCCGGGGGTGGTCAGCAGGGCGTGGGTGACGTGCTCGTGGTGGAAGCCGCCGAGCCGCTCGGCCACGTGGCTGAAGGGGCCGTGCCCCACGTCGTGACAGAGCGCCGCGGCCACGATCGCAAGCCAGTCGCCGGGCGCCATGTCGGGGCGCAGCTGCGCCAACATCCGCCGCGCGACCCACATCACGCCCATGGAGTGCACGAAGCGGGAGTGCTCGGCGCCGTGGTAGACGAGGTGGGTGAGCCCGAGCTGCCGGATCCGCCGGAGCCGCTGCAGCTCGCGGCACTCGATCAGCGCCAGGAGGACGCGGTCCTCGGGCCGGTCCTTGGGCAGGCTGATGATGTCGTGGACCGGGTCGCGGAAGAGCTTGGGCCGACTCACGTGCAGCTCCCATGGCGTTGTACGGTCTCCACGACCAGGGCGTGGAGCGCCTGGCGGTCTGCGCCGACCACGAGGCTCGGTGCAGCGAAGACCCGCACCTTCTTCACCACCTTTACGAAGTCGGTGGAGACGCCCTGCACCACCCCCGAGAGCTCGTGCAGCGGCACCTCACGGCGCCCGGTGACGTGGGGCCCGTAGACGATGGTGATCGGCTCCGGATGGTCCTTGTCGCGCGGAGGCGTGTCGATGAGCACGTCGCCGGGCTCACCGCCCAAGGCCGCGGCGATCCCGAGGCTGACGCGGTCCAGGGTGTCGCGGTCGGCCTCGTAGAGGAGGCGCCACGCGGCCTGCTTCTCGGGCTCGGCGTAGGCGCGGCTGAACGTGGCGATGCGCTTGTAGAGGCGGCGCGCTGCCAGGTGATCCAGGAGGCGGGCCGTGGTGCCTCCTTCTGGGGCCGAGGCGCGGACCGCGGCCAGGAACGTGTCGTCGCCCAGGCTCAGGAGCTGCCGCTCGAGCGCGCCGAGGGGTTCGGGCGGGAGCGCCGCGAGCGCCGCCTCGACCATCGCGGCGGCGGCGCGTACGGCGTGATGCCAGTAGACCTCGGAGAACATGGCGTAGCGGGCGAAGACGAACATCTCGGCCGAGAGGCGGCCCGACGCGGCCACGCCGAGGCGGTCGTTGACGACCACCAGGGCCTCGAGCAGGCGCTGGACGTCGAAGCCGAGCCCGTAGGGCACGCCGAGGTGGGTGGAGTCGCGCTCGAGGTAGTCGAGCTTGTCCACGTCGACCCCGCCGGAGAGGAGGTGCGCGAGCAGCCCGTCTACCGCGGTGGCCTGGCGCGAGTGGGGCAGCGCCACCAACGCCGCGACCCGCTCGGGCTCGGCGCCGATCGCGGCGATGTGGGCCGCCAGGGGGCCGCGGATCAGCGACGCCGAGAGGGCCTCGTGTCGGGGGGTGTCGCGCCCCCGGCGGTGGAGCGCCTCGAGGCTGTGGGCGAACGGGTAGTGCCCCACGTCGTGGAGGAGCGCGGCGCACAAGCCCGCGAGCAGGTCGGCCTCGCTGAGGCTGGCAGCCACGAAGGGCGAGGCGAGGAGGTGGACCAGGGCGTCCTGCATCCGCCCGAAGACGCCGAGGCTGTGCTCGAAGCGGGAGTGCGTGGCGCCGGGATACACCCAGGCCGTGGGCCCGAGCTGCCGCACAGAGCGGAGCCGCTGGACCGCCGGTGCGTCGATGAGGTCGCGGAAGCGGGGGGTGAGCCGCACCGAGCGGCCCGGTGGTACGCGGACCGAGGGACCGCGAGGCTCGAGCTCAGGCAGTCGCACGGTCACTCGGCGAGGAGCTCCGCGGCGCGCTTCGCGATCGCGGGATACTCGGCGGCGCCGAGCCAAACGCCACGCACCACGCCCTTCTTGTCGACCATCCACAGCGTGGGCATCACGGACGGCGCGAAGGTCTCCTCGAAGCCCTTCTTGTCGTCGATGAGCACGGGGTACGGGTGCGACTCGCCCTTGAGCCACGGCTGGACCACGCCGGCCTCCTCGCCGGTGATGGCCAGGATCTCGAGCCCGCGGCCCTTCTCGCGCGTGTGCAGCTCGTGGAGGTCGCGCGACAGGCGCTTACAGGGGCCGCACCAGGTGGCGAAGTAGTCGAGGATCACCACCTTGCCCTTGAACGCCTCGGCAGACAGGGCGACGCGGCCGTTGCCGACGGCGTCCATGAGGTCGAGCGTGGGGAGCGGGCGGTTCTCCCACTCGCTGCGATAGAGCGCCTGCTGGTCCGGCTTGTCCGCGAGCGTGGCCTTCAGCGTGACCGTCTCCGTTCCCCGGAACACCTTGACCTCGACCGTGGACCCCGACGCCGTGCCGCCCACGCGGCCGACCAGGTCGCGGACGTCGGTGACGTCCTTGCCGTCGAGCTGAAGCACGAGGTCGCCCGCAGCGAGGCCGGCGGCGAGCGCCGGGGACGGGGGGAAGACGCGGGTGACCTTGGGCGCCGGACGCGAGATCCCAGCCGCCTTCTGCTCGGTCTCGCTGGCCGGCTCGAGCCGGAGGCCCAGCCACCCGGGCGCCGGGGGAGGCGCAGCCGAGATCAGGAACGGGAGGAGCACGAAGAGGGCGAGACGTGTGGCGCGGACCATGGCGGGCCAGCATACGGCTCGATCCGGCGGGCGTACAGCCGGCGGTGGGTGAGTTGGAGGGGCGGTGGATGAGACGGGGGTGGTTGACGGCACTGGCGACGAGGGTCGGGGGTCAGCGGGTCCGGGTCGGGCGCGCCCAGCGACTCGAGATGCGGCCGGAGGCGCTCGGGCCGTTGTTCGGGGGGCCGGGAGCGCGGACTCAGCGGGGTGAACCGCGCCACCGTTGGCGCCGCCTGCGGCGACGGCGTCGCCAAGGAAGGGCACGTTGGACCCCGATGACCGCTTCGGGCGCACCAAAGGCTCGCGGCGCGCGCGACTCCTCGGGGATCAAGAACGGGCCGGGCGCGCGGTGTGAGGGTCCCAGCCCAACGCCGGGCTCCCGGACCGCGTCGAACGGGGTAGCCGAAGCGGAGACGCCGGAAGCGGCGGCGGAAGCGCTCCGTCCCTTGGTTCCATCAGGGGTGTTTCCCACTTGACCCGCGGCCCAGGCCAGGAACGCGGCGCCAAACGCGTGGACCACGTCCATGGCAGTGAGTGTGTCGAAGATGAGGCCACTCGCGAGCGCGACCCACGTCCAGAACACGAACCACATGAGCAGAACGCGAAGAGCGGTCATCGATGCCTCCTGCGATGCGTGCCAGCGACGCGAGGATCAGCGGTGGCTCCCAGAGCCCTTTGTACTCTAACGCCCCCAGGATTCCGCGGGGCGAGGCGCCCGAAGCCTGAGCCGATGGACGAGCGCGGTGCCGGAGGACTCGCCAACTCGTTCCGCGGAGGACTCCCAGAGCCGCTCGTGCTCTAACGCCCCCACGATTCCGCGGGGGAGAGCCCCGAAGCCTGAGCCGATGGACGAGCGCGGTGCCGGAGGACTCGCCAACTCGTTCCCGCGTAGGACTCCCAGAGCCCCTCGTGCTCTAACGCCCCCACGATTCCGCGGCGCGAGAACCCCGAAGCCTGAGCCGATGGACAAGCTCGGCGCCGGAGGACTCGCTAACTCGTTCCCATGGAGGAGCCCGCTAGCCACGATACACCTGACGGGAGCCCCGCCGCTCCGTCCGCCCTCGGCGCCACGTGCGCGCGCCTGTCGGCCGACGCCAGAGCCTGCGCGC
>SXGT01707257.1_pt1 | contig 14887 bp, 9 predicted proteins | sample 3176221 | NCBI WGS metagenome assembly SXGT01 (sample SAMN11356862, study PRJNA531348) | freshwater metagenome | isolation source: freshwater sample F1-120 | place: China: Fuxian Lake, Yuxi | collected 2017-12-25
AAAAGCTCGCAGAGCCTCTGTCGGTTCAGCGAGTCACCAATCGATTGCCAAAACGCAATGCCGCATCCGTGAGGAAGCGCTTCAAGTCCGGCGGGCTCCTGACAGACAAGGGCTTTACCGCCGTCATCGAGGCCATTCGGCAGCTCGCACCTCAGGCAAGTTCAATGCTGGAGCGGTTCAGTCAAACACGAACTGCGCGTATTCAAAGTCTGTCTCCCAAGGTGAAGGACAACCTGGCGCAGCAGAAAGAAGCTGTGCTCACAGCACTATCCATTGCAGGGTTGAGCCGCGAGCCCGTTCAAACGTGGTCGCCGCCAGAAGCAACGCCAGAGTCATTCCTGGACGGATTGCCCAGCGCCCGTCTGCGTGAAGACCAGATGGTCATCAATGACCTGATGAAGATCCCAGGCTTCACACTGATTCGAGACCAAGTGAGCGTTACTGGCGCAGCAGTGTTCGAATCAGAAGCAACGTCGGAACGGCTCACGGTCATTCTTGCCAACCGGCTTCCGTTGGAAGAACAGACTGGCACCGACCTCATCTATTTCAACGAGACGTATCAGAGCTTTGTCATGGTTCAGTACAAGGCGATGGAGCGTGAAGACGGGCCAAACGGAGTACCGCAAGCAGTTTTTCGGTTGCCGAACACGCAGCTCGCTGAAGAGATCACACGCATGGATGCCTTGCTGGCAACCATACAGGCTTGTCCGGCCAATACCTCGCATGATGGCTATCGCCTGACAGAGAACCCATTCTTCCTGAAGCTTTGCTCGCGGCTGGTTTTCAACCCGGACGATATCGGGCTTGTACCAGGCATGTATCTGCCACTCGACTATTGGAAGCTGCTGGCCCAGAGCCCAGGCATCCCGGGTCCGCGCGGTGGACTGCGCGTGACTTTTGAAAACGCAGGCCGTCATTTCGACAACTCATCTTTCACGACTATCGTTTCCAAAGCCTGGGTGGGCACAACACCAAATCAGTCAGACGTCTTGAAGGAAGTGATTCGTCAGACTCTTGAAACCGGAAAAGCAGTAGCCATCGCGGTAAAGCCCAAGAAATTAGCCGACACCGACACGGGCGAGCGGATCGCCCTTAGCGAGATCACACCCAATGAATGATTTATTCCAGAACCACGCGGCCAAGTCCGGCCCCGTTGAATGCCTCGGGCAAACGTTCCCAAGCGATGAGGCTCGCCGCGAGCACTACCTGAAGCTGCTCGCGGAGAAGCTTAAAGACCCTGCGTTCCGGAAGATCGAAGGTTTTCCCGTAGGGTCGGACGAAGACATCTTGGCCCTATCTGATCCGCCGTACTACACGGCCTGCCCGAATCCTTTCATCGAGGACTACGTCCGGCATTACGGCAAACCCTATGACTCGGCTGTCACATACAGCAAAGAGCCCTTTACAGCTGACGTTAGTGAGGGCAAGAACGACCCCATCTATAACGCCCACAGCTATCACACCAAAGTACCCCCGCGAGCAATCGTCAGATACATCTTGAGCTATACGGAACCGGGTGACGTGGTTTTCGACGGATTCTGCGGCACTGGAATGACTGCCGTTGCAGCGCAGTTGTGTGGTGACCGGTCTGTTATTCAGGTGCTCGGATATCGAGTCGAAGCTGATGGAACAATCTTGGCTGCAGAAGATGACAACGGCAAAACGGTCTGGCGCAAATTCTCGAAATTGGGCGCCCGACGCGCTATTGCCAACGATCTGTCTCCTGCTGCGACTTTCATCTCGTATAGCTACAACCGATTCAAGTCGCCAGCCGCGCTCGAAGATACAGTCAAGCCGATCTTGGCCAAGGTTCAGCGAGAGTTTGAGTGGATGTATCAAACTCTGCATCAACCGACTGAAGATACCCTGAGAAAAGGAAAGCAGCTTGTTGAGCGCGAATCTAGGCCTGATCTTGCCAAGGTGGGTTCGACAGGAAAAATAAACTACATCGTTTGGTCAGACGTTTTCGCGTGTCCTGAGTGCGCCGGAGACGTAGTTTTCTGGGATGTTGCGGTTGATAGAAACGAAGGAAAAGTTCGTGAAGTATTTGCGTGCCCCCATTGCGATGCGTCCCTTGGGAAGAGAAATCTAGACCCAAAGACGATTTTGGTTCGCGACGAGCATAACGGGAATACGGTCTCTCAGCGTCTGCAAGTGCCCGCTTATATCAACTATTCGGTTGGTACTAAGCGCTTCGAAAAAAGTGCTGATCTAGTTGATAAAACGCTCGCCGACAAAATAGATGGCCTCTCCCTGCACGACTGGTTTCCGACATACGAGCTTAAAAAGGGCGACAAGACCGGCGAGCCGATTCGCGTAGGTATAACCCATACCCATCATTTCTACACGCCTAGGATTCTGCATATTCTGTCGAAATATCGGAGCTTCGGATTGGACTCGTGGGCTCCGTTTAGTGCTCTCACTCCGAGGGCAACACGGATGCATCGAATTGCAGCAAGCCGCGTCGGCGGGGCAAAGAAAGGCGAAGGGGGTGCGACCGTGGGTGTTATTAACGGCACTCTCTACGTTCCATCTTTGTCTGTGGAAATGAATGTCCTCGATCAAGCCGCCGATCGACTCAAGGCCTATACGAAGGCTTGGTTTAAAAAGGACGTGTCCATTGTTTCGACGCAGTCATCGACCGCGATGACGACGATTCCCTCGGATTCATTGGACTACGTATTTATTGATCCACCGTTTGGATCGAACCTTATGTACTCAGAGTTGAACTCACTCTGGGAAGGCTGGCTACGCGTAATTACACAAGACAAACAAGAAGCCATTGAAAACAGAAGCCAGGGCAAAGAGCTTGATGATTATCGAAGGTTAATGACGGAGTGTTTTCGGGAAGTATTTCGAATGCTAAAACCCGGTCGATGGGTAACCATTGAGTTCTCGAACACACAGGCAAGTGTGTGGAACTCAATTCAGACGGCGCTACAGGAAGCGGGGCTAGTCGTTGCCAACGTATCGGCGTTGGACAAAAAGCAGGGAAGTTTTAATGCTGTCACCAATCCAACATCCGTAAAGCAAGACCTTGTTATTTCCGCATACAAACCAAACGGCGGCTTAGAGGAGCGGTTTGCTAAGACAGGCGGGTCGGAAGACTCCATATGGGACTTCGTAAGAACTCACTTGAAATGCCTGCCGGTTGTGAAAGTACGGCATGGTGCACTTGAGTTTATTGCGGAACGTGATCCGAGGATTATTTTTGATCGGATGGTCGCTTGGTTTATCCGTCACAACGTACCGGTTCCGATGTCAACCCAAGAGTTCCAAGCCGGGTTGACGCAACGCTTTGTTGAGCGTGATGGCATGGTGTTCCTGCCTGACCAAGTCGCTGAGTACGACAAGAAGCGGATGCAGGTGGCCGTTGCACCTCAAATGGAAATGTTTGTCTCCGACGAACGTAGCGCTATTGATTGGTTAACTAACTTCTTAAAAAACAGACCGTCGACTTACCAAGAGGTTCATCCTGAATTCATCAGCCAATTAGGTGCCGGCTGGAAGAAGCACGAATCGAAACCGGAACTGTCGTCTTTGCTTGAAGATAATTTCATCCAATACGACGGTACGGGTGATGTCCCTCCGCAAATTCACAGCTATCTATCGACCAACTACAAGGATTTACGTGGTCTGGACAAGGGCAGCCCAGCATTGGTCACCAAAGCAAAGGACCGTTGGTATGTTCCGGACCCAAACAAGGCGCAGGATTTGGAAAAGAAGCGCGAGAAGGCGCTGCTCAGGGAGTTCGACAATTACCGTGCTTTCGGCGGGCGTCGCCTTAAAGAGTTCCGGCTTGAGGTCTTACGGGCAGGTTTCCGATTTGCCTGGGGTAACAAGGACTACAAAACAATCATAGACATTGCGAAGAAGGTGCCTGACGAAGCACTGCAAGAGGACGAGAAGCTGCTTACCTTGTATGACCTGGCTCTAACCCGCACCGAGGTAGGTGCCTGAACGTGGCAGGAATCGGCTTCGGCGTTGGCGACTGGTGCTGGCTGACCCGGCAGGCATCGCCATGCCAGGTGATCGAGTGTCAGGACGTGTGGGGCGAAAGCGCCTACCGCGTCTGGCTGCCGGCCAAGGATGCCGTGGTGCGAGCCCGGGCGCTGGATCTGGCGCCGCTGGCCAGCATCTGGCCGACCGTGGAGCAGATCCTGCACACCACGGCGGCAGCCAAGCTGCTGGATGCGCTGGAAGACAACCTGCTGCTGGCACCGATTCAGTCCAGTGTGGTGCCGCTGCCGCACCAGCTCTATGCGCTGAACCGCGCCATCAGCCGCGACCGCATTCGTTACCTGCTGGCCGACGAGGTGGGCCTGGGCAAGACGATTGAAGCAGGCCTGGTACTGCGCGAACTGAAGTTGCGTGGCCGAGTGAAGCGGATTCTGGTGGTCGCGCCCAAGGGGCTGGTGCGTCAGTGGCAGGCGGAAATGCGGCTGCACTTCGGCGAGAAATTCCAGTTCATTGAGCCTTCGGAGTTGGCTGCCTTCCGCCAGTGGCGCAGCGGCGCCGTGGGCGACGAAGACAACCTGTGGCGCATGCATGACCAAGTGATCTGCTCGCTGGACTCGGTCAAACCTCTCGAAGCGCGGCGGGGCTGGAGCCTGGAACAACTCAACACCTACAACCGCGAGCGCTTCGAAGACCTGATCTCGGCCTCGTGGGATCTGGTCATCATCGACGAAGCCCACCGCATGGGCGGCAGCACCGAGCAGGTGGCCCGCTACAAGCTCGGAGCAGCCTTGGCCGAGGCGTCGCCCTACCTGCTGCTGCTGTCGGCCACGCCACACCAGGGCAAGACCGACCAGTTCATGCGCTTGATGCAGTTGCTGGACCGCGAAGCGTTTCCGGACGAGAGCAGCGTCAACCGGGATAGGGTTCGCCCCTTTGTCATCCGCACCGAGAAGCGCGCGTCGATCAACGCCGAAGGCCAGCCGCTGTTCAAGCCGCGAGTCACCCGGCTGCAGGCGGTGGCCTGGCAGGCACGCCACAGCGCGCAGCAGCGCCTGTACGAGGCTGTGACCGACTACGTGCGCCACGGCTACAACCAGGCTATGGCGGCCAAGCAACGCCACATCGGCTTCTTGATGATCCTGATGCAGCGCCTGGTGACATCCAGCACGGCGGCCATCCGAACCACGCTGGAAAAGCGCCAGGCCTTGCTGGAGGCGCCACAACCCCAAGGCAACCTGTTCGAGAACACCAGCCCCGACGAGTGGGCTGACCTGGACGGGCAATCGCAGGTTGATTTGGCGGTGCAAGCCAGCGGGTGGGAACTGGAGAAGTCCGAGGTTGAGACCTTGCTGGCGTTGGCGCGCGAGACCGAGGGTTCGGGCACCGAGGCCAAGGCCGAGGCGCTGCTGGAGCTGATCTACAAGTTGCAGCAGGAAGAGAACGACCCGGCGTTGAAAGTGCTGATCTTCACCGAGTTCGTGCCGACACAGGCGATGCTGGCGCACTACCTGGAGAGCCGGGGCTTCTCGGTGGCCACGCTGAACGGCAGCATGGATCTGGATGCACGCTCACGGGCGCAGCAGGTCTTCTCCAAAGATGTGCGCGTCCTGATTTCAACGGATGCTGGCGGTGAAGGCCTGAACCTGCAGTTCTGCCACGTCATCGTCAACTTCGACATGCCGTGGAACCCGATGCGAATCGAGCAGCGCATCGGCCGTGTGGACCGTATCGGCCAGCATCATGTGGTGCGCGCGATCAACTTCGTCCTGGAAGACACGGTGGAACACCGCGTGCGTCAGGTGCTGGAAGAAAAGCTCGAAGTGATCGCCCAGGAGTTCGGCGTGGACAAGGCGTCGGACGTGATGGACTCGGTGGAAGCCGACCCGATGTTTGACGAACTGTTTGTGCACGGCCTTCAGAACCCGGACGCGATCGAGCAAGGGTGCGATGCCGTGGTGTCGCAGCTCCGCACGACCCTCGCCGAGTCTTCGAGCCGCAGCGATTTGCTGACTGAAGCACATGACCTGGACGCCGACGACGCGCGCAAGTGGCGGGACCACCCCGCGCAGTTCTGGCTGGAACGGGCGATCACCAGTGGCTTGGCGGCGCGCGGGGCGCAGTTGGGTACCAGTGCGACCAAGGTTGGCAAGGCCTGGCGGGTGAAGTGGGCGGACGGCAGCGAATCGGCGCAGGCATGCTTCGACGCCCGGACGGCAGACGAAAACCCCGAACTGGATTGGGTGACGCTGGAGGACCCCCGGGCAAGGTCCGTCATCAGCGAACTGCCGCGCTTTGTCGCCGGCCAGCCGCTGCCGGTGATCCGCGTGACGGGTTTGCCCGACTCCGTGCGCGGCATCTGGTCGCTGTGGGAGATCAGCCTCGTCGCCGAGGGGCTCAGCCGCAAGCGCTTCCTGCCAGTGTTCGTGACTGAAGACGGGCGGACCTTCGTTCCCACGGCCAAGCGGGTCTGGGATCTGCTGCTGACCGAAACCGTTGATGTGCATGCGGTGAGCGGCGGTGAAGATGCGGTGAGGTGGTTCGAGGCTTCGCAAGCCGCTGCGCGAACGCAAGGCGAACGGATCTTCAAAGAGCTGCTGGACGAACACCGCACCCGGCTCAAAGAAGAGCGCGAGCGCGCCAGCTACGCCTTCGAAGCCCGGAGCCAGGCGATTGGCCGCATCGGCTTGCCTGCAGTACGGGAGCACCGGCGCAAGCGTCTGCTACAGGAACACGAGGCGCGCATGGCATCCTTTGACGATGCAGAAGCCAGCGTGCCGGACCTGAACGCCGTGATGTTGGTACGCGTCTCCGGCGATGTGCTGCCTGGAGGACAACCGTCATGAGCCACTGGACGGATCGAATCCTCAGCCACTTCACCGCAGACCTGACGCGGCTTTGGGTAGCGTGTGACCCGGACGAAGTGCTGCTCGACGAGAAGTTGCTGGCCGAGCTGCGCAGCCGTGGCTTCGAAGTGATGCTCTATGAGGACCCATTCGCCTTCCGTGCCGAGTTTGAAGAGCGGTATCGCTGTGCCTGGGACCGTGGAGAGGCTGGCCCGGCGCCGTCGCTGGTGCTGCACCTGCGTGGCGCTGACCAGAACGTACTGCCTTGGGACATCGTGCACCACGGACGCATGGCGCGGCTGAGCCTGGCCGAGTTGTTCCCTCGGCTGGCCTACAGCACGGTCAAACAGGTGGAGCCGGAGCACCTGGCGGTGTTGTTCGATGCCCACGAAGCCGAGTTGCAGTCGGCTCGTGGCGAGAACGAATCCAAGGACTTCATCCTTGAACACGTCTACCAGCTCACGCCGCGATCCATCCGCACGCCTGTCGATTTCTGGCGCGAGTTGCTGCGGATGCACTTCGCCAACCGCTCGTTGCCGCCACTGTTTGCCAAGCATGCTGCCGGCATCCTGCAAGGCAAGGGATTGTTCGCAGAGCAGCCCGTCGCGGCGTGGCTCTCCTCCAAGAGTGTGCTGCTGCGTGTGGTGCAGGATGCGTGGTACCGCTACCTCACCGGTCTGGGTTTGGACGGCATCCGCGCGGGTGAACCACCACCAGAGTACTTCACCAAGATCGAGATCCCGTTTGACCACTCCGATGTGCAGGTACTGGTCGACTCGATGTTCCTGGAAGGCACGCTGCATCCGATGGCTGTGCACAGCGTCCCGGCTGCCATGCCGAGCTGGATCAAGGCGGGGATCATTCAAGACCCGGCTGCATTGCAGGCACTGGTGCTCAAGGGCGTCGATGGTCTGATTGCATCCATCCCCTCGGAGGCGGCGTCGCACAAGGATTGGAGCGAGTTTGCCAAGCGCTACGGCGAGATCCTGGCCCGCGCTCATGGGCTTCCGGGCGCAGTGGATAGCGAGCAACTTTCGAAGGTGCGCTCGTCGATCAGCGCGCTGCATGCGCAGACTGACGGGCGACTGCAGGCCTGGGTTGCAGCCAAGCACTACGCCGACCTGATACTTCAGCCTGTCACCAAGGGGCCGGTCATGGTGCACCACATTCCGCGCTTCTTGCGGCATCGCCGGGCAGCGGGCGAGACGAAGGTGGCCTTGCTGGTCTTCGATGGTCTGGCGTTCGATCAATGGGTGCAGATCAGGGAACGGCTGATCGCCAGCACGAAGCGGTTTGCATTCGATGAAGGCACGTCCTTCGCTTGGCTTCCCACAGTGACATCGGTTTCACGTCAGGCGCTTTTCTCGGGTCTCAAGCCCCGCGAGTTCGACGACTCCATCGACCGGACCGACAAGGAGGAAACGCTGTGGAAGACCTTCTGGCAGAACGAAGGCGTGAACCCGAATGAGGTCATGTACCGCCGTGCTCTGCGACAGGTGGATCAGCTCGACGCACTTGAATCGGACCTGACGGATCGCCGGCCGAAGGTGTTGGGCTTGGTGATTGATGAGGTGGACGACCGGCTTCACAAGGAGCGCTCAAAAAAGGACGTGGCCCTGTGGATCGGGAACTGGCTGGCGACCGGCTTCGTCGATCGTTTGTTCTCGATGTTGCTGGACAAGGGGTATCACATCTACCTCACGGCCGATCACGGCAATGTGGAGTCCACGGGCGTTGGCAGGCCCAACCAGGGCGTCATCGCGGAGAAGCGCGGGGAGCGCGTTCGGGTCTATCGGAGTGAGCCGTTGCTGGCCGATTCCGCTGCGGCCTATCCCACCACAGTCAGGTTGGACATCGCTGGACTACCTGCGAACTTCATGCCCCTATTCGCAGGCGGACGAACAGCCTTTGTGCCGGATGGCGAGCAGGTGGTGGTCCACGGCGGGGTATCGGTCGAAGAGTTGATCGTGCCCTTTGTGAAAGTTAGTTATGTGATTGGTACCGAATGAATTCATCAGCCCCTCAAATCGGCTTTGATCGGTTCATTCAGCTTGATTGGGCGGCTGCGGCACTGAACATTCGTGCAGGCACAGCCGGACTGGATGATCTGAATGCGCTGCTCGCCGAAGCCGGTCTTAGCTTGGAAGCCAAGAAGAAGACTCGCACAGTACTGAATCGACTGTGGCTTGAGCCGCGTGCCAGCCTCGTCGAATTTGCCGATCGCGGCGTATCCCTCTACAAGTCGCAATCGGACGTGCCGATTTCCGCGCTGTGTTGGGGGGTGGCGATTGCGACCTATCCCTTCTTCGGAAAGGTGGCCGAACTGGTCGGCCGCTTGTCTGCCCTGCAAGGTGACTGCGCGTCGGCCGAAGTGCATCGCCGGATGAGTGAAATCTACGGCGAGCGCGAAGGCACCCGGCGTATGACCAACATGGTCATCCAAAGCCAGGCGAGCTGGGGTGCAGTGGAGCGGGTGGAAAAGGGCAAACGCGTGATCCGCCTGGCACCCACGATCATCGACAACGATGAGCTGACGGCCTGGCTTATCGAGGCCGCCGTGCGCTACACCGGCAAGCCCGTGTCGGTACCGACCTTGCAATCGCTGCCGGTGCTGTTCCCGTTCACGCTGACACGGCCGTTGGCCTATGTGATTTCGAACAGCCCGAACCTGGACCTGCGGTCGGAGGGGCCGAGTAACCAGTTCGTCGCTTTGCGCTCCACCGTTTGAGGACAGATATGAATACAAAAACAGACAGCACAGGCGCGCAAGCAAACTGGTTCGTCGGCGCGAGCTATGGCGGTACTGATGATCAGATGCCGCGATTTCTTGCAGAGGGAATTTGGGAAAACGGCTACGACGACAAGCTCCTCGATGTGGTGCGCTCTATGCGCCCGGGAGAGCGGATCGCCATCAAGTCTTCTTACACACGAAAGCACGGTCTGCCCTTCGATAGCCGAGGCCGAACAGTTTCAGTTATGGGCATCAAGGCGGTCGGCACGATCACCGAAAACCTGAACGACGGGAAGCGGGTGAAGGTGGACTGGGCCAAGGTCGAACCGGTACGCGAGTGGTACTTCTACACTCACCGGGCAACGATCTGGCGTGTGCTACCTGGCGAATGGATGAACGATGCGCTGATCGCATTCGCGTTTGAAGGCAAGCCGCAGGATGTAGATCGCTTTCGCAACGAGCCCTATTGGCGGGAGCGTTTCGGAACGACTTCGCCAGAAAAGCAGCGCTTTGAGTGGACGGACTTCTACGAGGCAGTTGCAGAAAAACTGCTGACTTACGCTGAGAACAGGACGCCGCTTGTTGCCGCCATTCATGAAATCGGCAGGCATGTCCCAAAGTTTCAAATCCTGCAGGACAAATTTCCAGACGGTAGTACAGGTCCACTGAAAGATATCTGCCCATTCACGACCATGGGCATTTTCAATCGTTCCATGACCGATGCCAATCGCAAGCTCATTGCTGAAGAATTGGCCAAGTTTCTTGGTGTAACGATCTCAGTACCGCCCTCATTCGAAGGCATCCCCGTTTTGAACAACCAACGGTCCTGGTTTTTCGCCTATGCCGACAGACGAGGGGCGGGCGACATCGATACGCTATGGAATGTATTCGTTGCCGCGAGCAAGATGGTCGATGACGACCAGTTGGACACACGCGATGCCTTCATCCGGGCTTATGACGAGGCAACCCAAGTGTGGGGTGTCGCATGGAATCTTTCGACAGGTCTCTACTGGGCGCATCCGTGGGAATTCCTGACCCTTGATAGCCAGTCGCGCCACTACATCAACAAGCGGCTCGGCATGAATGTCGCCATCAGTGGTCAGCAAGGCCCCTGTGATGGTCGGACATATCTGAAGCTGCAGGACGATTTGCGGTCCCGATTCGGCGAAGACGGCTATCCGGTCCACAGTTTCCCGGACCTGTCGCTTGCGTCCTGGATGTACAAAGATCCGGTTGACGAGTCTGTGCCGGCCGGCGATGTAGAAACCTACGCAGCAGCAGAACAGGCAACTGAAGGTGAGGTTCGCGAAGCCTTTCAGGTGGCAGCGCCTATCGTTCCCTACTCGGCGGATGACATTCTCAATGACGGCTGTTTCCTGGAGCGGACCGAAATTGACCGCCTGCTCGATCGTCTGCGCACCAAGAAGAATCTCATCCTTCAGGGGCCTCCGGGCACGGGCAAGACCTGGCTGGCCAAACGTCTCGCGTTCGCGCTCATGGGGCAGAAGGACGACAGCAAGGTCCGCGCAGTGCAGTTCCATCCCAACCTGTCCTACGAGGACTTTGTTCGAGGGTGGCGCCCGACTGGCGAAGGCAAGTTGTCATTGGCGGACGGCGTATTCATGGAAGCCATCAAGGCCGCATCGAAGGATCCTTCTTCGAAGTTTGTCGTGGTAATCGAGGAGATCAACCGCGGAAACCCGGCGCAGATCTTCGGCGAGTTGCTGACTTTGCTGGAGGCCGGCAAGCGGACACCCAACGAAGCGCTGGAACTCTGCTATCCGGATGCAGACGGCAAACGACGTCCCGTCCATATTCCCGAGAATCTCTATGTGGTCGGCACGATGAATATCGCCGACCGATCACTTGCGCTGGTCGATCTGGCATTGCGTCGTCGCTTTGCTTTCGTAGGACTGGAGCCGAGACTGGGCCATGTTTGGCGGGATTGGGTGGTCAAGGAGTGTGCTGTCGATCCAGCCTTGGTCGGGGATATCGAACGCCGTATCGCCGAACTGAATGACCAGATCGCGGCAGACGAGCGTCTGGGTAAGCAATTCCGGATCGGCCACAGCTACGTGACGCCCGCCCACAGGCTGGAGGCGGGAGACACGAAGAAGTGGTTCCAGCAGGTCGTGGAGACGGAGATCGGCCCGTTGCTGGATGAATACTGGTTCGACGCGCCCGAGGAAGCACAAAAGGCGATTGCAAGGCTGACACAGGGCTGGAGATGACCGCCGTCGCAGAACAGGTGGAAAGCACATCCATGAGCGCTGATGGGTTCATCGGACGCATCCCGGTGCGCAACCTCTGGCTGCTGATGCTCTATGCCTCTGACTTGTTCCGCACGCGCGGCATCGGCAAGGTTGGTCTGGAAGACAGCCCGGACGATCTACCGGATCTAGTCGCGGAGATTCTTGCCCATGCGGTTGAGGTGCGACAGCGTCGCCGATTGAGTCTTGGATATCGATCTCGTGACGCAGTAATCAATCGCGTGCGCGGCCGGATCGACGTCTTGACCACCGAACGCCATCAGTTGATGGATCGAGGTCTGGTGGCGTGCCGATTCGACGAACTCACCATCGACACCCCACGTAATCGCTTCGTCCGAGCAGCCTTGGAATCCGTCTCCAGGATCGTGCAGAGGAATGACGTGGCCCATCGGTGCCGAACACTAGCGGGTGGCATGAAAGCGATGGGTGTTTCGGGCGACGCACCGACTCGTGCCCAGATGAGCACCGATCGTTTTGGTCGTAACGATGCGGATGACCGGTTCATGGTGGCGGCCGCAAAGCTGGCGTTCGATTTGGCGCTACCTACGGAGGCGTCGGGTGCGAATGTGCTCTCTTTGCCAGACCGAGAAGCGATTTGGGTACGCCGTTTGTTCGAGCGAGCGGTGGGCGGATTCTACGAAGTCGTGTTGCGGCCGCAGGGTTGGCGGGTGCTGTGCGGCGGGACGATGGGCTGGCAGATTGAGGGGAAGACAGCAGGGATCGACAAGATCCTGCCGATGATGCGAACTGATGTCGTACTCGACCACCCGTCAACCGGACAGCGGATAGTCATCGACACCAAGTTCACATCGATTGTGACGAGCGGTTGGTACCGCGAGGAAACCCTGCGCAGCGGATACGTGTACCAGATCTACGCCTATCTGCGCTCCCAGGTTGGGTGCGGCGATGCGCTTGCAGATCACGCGAGCGGATTGTTGTTGCATCCCGCGATCGGCCTGATGGTCGACGAGACAGTGCTGATCCAAGGGCACGCCATTCGTTTTGCCACTGTAGATTTGACGGCAACACCGACAGACATTCGAGCTCAGCTGCTGCGACTCTGCGTGCCAGACCACGCGGTGAAGACGGGCTCGTGAAAGTATATGGACAGAATCGAAATCGACACTTGGGCAAACATCAGTCAAGAAGGCTGGAGTGCCATCCTTCTTGGCAACGGTGCCAGCATCGCAATCCATAGAGAGTTCGCATACCCAACACTCCATGGCGTTGCTGATGCAAAAGGACTGCTCGCCACCACTGCGCCAATATTCGCCAAACTCGGGACGACCGACTTCGAGCATGTTCTGCTCGCTTGCTGGTATGCCGAGCTCGTCAACGGGGCATTGGGGACACCATCGGCTGACATCTCAGCGGCCTATGCGGAGGTGCGCACTGCGCTGATCGAAGCTGTGCACAGCGTGCATCCGGTACATGCCAATGTAGCAGCCGACCTGCAACGGGTTGGTACCTTCGCCAGCTCGTTCCCGACTGTAGTCAGCCTGAACTACGACCTCACCTTGTACTGGGCCATGTTGCTGTTCAATGCAACAAACGGTAGCTGGTTCAAGGACGCATTTCACGACGGGGACTTCCAGATAGATTGGGAATATCTGCGGCAGCCTTATGGGCACGCTGCAGGAGCGACATTAGTCTTCTATCCGCACGGCAGTCTTGCGGTTGCGCGTAACCACCTTGGTGATGAGACAAAGCTCGCTGTTGGAGCCGCAGGGTACTTACTTGAAACGATTACCCGGAGATGGTCGTCCGGGCGCTACGTGCCGGTGTTTGTTAGCGAGGGCACCAGCAAGCAGAAAGTCGCCGCGATTCGTAGGAGTCACTACCTGACAAACGTGTATGAAGAGGTCCTGCCCACACTTGGAGAGAATTTGGTCGTTTATGGCTGGAGCTTTGACGAAAAGGACCAACATGTTCTAGATGCCATCTCGGCGAATCCACCGAAGCGAATGGCGGTCTCCGTGTTCACGGGTCAACCAGATGGAGATCAGCAGGCGTTCTGCCACCAGGTGCTCAAGGCAGCTGGCCGGTCCTTGCCAGATACCGCTGTGACGTTTTTCGATTCGCAGAGCCCAGGTTGCTGGAACAATCCATGACTATGACAGTTCACCGGGATCGCTCTTACTCAGCGGGCTGGATGCTGGTTCCCGCATCGGCGATCAGCAAGGAGAGTTCTGCCTTCCGCCACGTCAACAGTCCCGGCAGCACTTTTCCGCCGCCATAAACCCAACGTCGCAGTTCCTGTCCTGCAGCAGTCCAATCCCGCTGATTGATCCGTCGGCGTAGAGTCGACGCCTGCAGCCGCCCCGCGCCAAGGTTGAACGTGAAGTCGACGATAGCCGCCAGCCGCTCCTCTGTCTCGGTAGCCAACACCGGGCAGTAACGCAGGGTGGCGTTCAGTGCCGTTACCAGATCCCGCGCCAGATAATCCTCGGCCTCGGCCTCCGTGATCGGCGGATGCTTCGGATCGCAGAGATGCCCGTACCCGATGGTCCAGTACCCCGCCGGACACACATACGGGTGCGCTCGGCGCAGCGAATCCGACTTCGGCACTCGATGAAACCCCTCGAACCGCTTGGCCAGATCGATGGCAGCTTGGGGTACCTGCATCACCGCATCCGATCAAACACGCGGCCGAGGAACCAGAAATTCAGCACACCGGCCCACAACGCTTGGTCGGCATCCGTCCAGGCATGAACGACCACCACGCTCCACAGCGCCCCGCCATTGATGTCGGCAGCGAAAGCGGCTGTCTTGGCCGCGCAGTACAAGGCCATGAACCAGTAGGTGACTAGCCACAAATTACTCACCATCATTTCCATCGGGCCACATCGAATAGCAAAGCAATTCTCGCCCCCCTTTCAAAGACAGAAGCCCGCACAAGGCGGGCTCTGTCTGCCCATCAGGCAGAACATGACTTGCGCCACATCCGTGCATCCTCCAGGACGGGAGGACGTGGGGGTTCTCGATGCCTGTTCGAGTCCCTGGTGCGCGGGGGAGGGAATCCCTGGAGAGTAGCCGCCGCCGCGCCGGCTTGTTCAGTATCTATTTGCGCTTCTTCTTGCCCG
>SXGT01924669.1_pt1 | contig 14886 bp, 16 predicted proteins | sample 3176221 | NCBI WGS metagenome assembly SXGT01 (sample SAMN11356862, study PRJNA531348) | freshwater metagenome | isolation source: freshwater sample F1-120 | place: China: Fuxian Lake, Yuxi | collected 2017-12-25
CCCACCATAGGCGCCCAAAGCTGACCCGCCCCATTCATCGATAACCCCTTTGAATCGTTCACGATTGCGCACGGGAGGTAGGGTCTCTCTTGGATGCCGATTCGCCTGCCTAGTGGGTCAAAATTGCATGCTGAAACACACAGGGCGTCGGCGGAGACGTCGGACACCGGATTGTCAGGCCTGGCCGCGCGCGATGGCTATTGACTGACAGGACTGCAGTTGACCTAGGCTCGGTGCGTTACCTTTCGTTCAGCCTTTTGCAACGAAGCCCCTGCAGTGCCCTGTCGCGCATATCCACCGAGGAGTATCTCGGGGGCCGTCACATGCCTCCAGGATACTTCTTGCTCATGGCGTCGATATTGAGTTGGTGTTCGAATTGCCGGTGATAGTTGACGAAGACGTCAAGCAGATCGACGAGGGTCTTGGCCTCGCTCTGCGTCAAGTCTCCCTTGGTTACGCCCTCGGTAATGAGCGCAATGGCTGCGACAGCATCGGACCCTTTTTTTCAAGGGGGGAACTCGAACCGAAAGGGCCGCTCGCGCCGCGGCGGGACGATGCGCTCGAAAACCAGGCGCATCGCGGTCATGTTGTCCTTAAGTGCCATAGCAACAAGCTTCCGCGTGAGGGCTGCGCTTTCGCCATCGAGCAGCGCCTCGGCCGCCAGCGTTGCCGCATTCCGCGTGCCCTTCAGCTTGCCCCCCCGGATTGCCACTCTGGCCCTTTTGGAATGGGCGCCCGCGCGCAGTCTTCGCTCTCTTTGTCTCTTTCGGTTCCGTGAAATCCATTTAAAAACCCTCTGTGTTAATCGAGATATCCCGTTAATTTCCGAATTTACCACTTCGTGTACCGCCCCTGCCGGGGTATTTTCGGAAGGCCGAGAAAGGGCCCGGTTCCGCTCTTTGTATGAATATATTCCTATAATGAAGTACAAGTGGAGGTGACAGGGCAAGGGCCGAATGAAGCCCGGAGCCGCTGCATTTGCAGCAAAGGCCTACCGGAAGTAATCTGGCTAGGTGTAGACAAGTCCAGCGCCTACGCTTTCCGCGACGTCCGCCCCGTGCGACCCTGCCACCGAGAGACCGACACATGCGCACCTCACTAGATTTAAAGTGTGAAGCACCTGAAATTTCTTCGGTCAGGAACTCCAGTCATCCGCTCCCAGGGCTTGGGCTCTGGCCACAGTGATGCAAATGTGCCGCAATCCCAGAAAATCCAGGGATCGCCCGGCACGCAGCTAGCCGGGGGCAAAAATATGAGCTACAAAATCCCCTGAACAGAGATTCTATTCAACTTTAGGCATGGCAGGGTAACTGGGATGAACGTTTCACTGAGAAGATCTGCTCTCCTGACCGGAACAATACTGGCCGGCATGTTCGGCACCGCGGCCTACGCGGCCGACGTCGAGACCCCCACCTCGCTCCCTGCAGTTTCAGATATCAATGGCAAGATCGAACTTGGCGGCGGTTTTACTGACATCGACGACTACGGCAGCGACGAAGTGTTCCGCGGTGGCGCCGCCCTCAGCTTCCCAGTGGGCGACATGTTTGGCATTCAAGTCGATTTGACGGCACTCGATGCCTTCGGTGATACCGCGGTCGGCGGGGCGGGCCATTTCTTTACGCGCGATCCCAATTCCTTTCTTTTCGGCGTCTACGGTGGCTACGTCGACGCCGGCCCCGCCAATATCTGGCACATCGGCCCGGAAGCTGAATTGTATCTCGGCAACGTCTCAATCGAGGCGGTGGGCGGCTACATGGACGTCAGCGATGGCGTCGGCAGCGAGTTCTACGTGATAGGCGATTTGGCCCTCTACGCCACCGACAACCTCCGCCTGCAGATTGGCGGCAGCAGCGTCGCGGGCTTTGAATCGGCCCGTGCGGGCCTCGAGTGGTTCATGGGAGATACGGGAATTCCCGCCTCGCTCACGCTCGACGGCCGAATTGGCGAGGACGGCTTTAGCTCCGTCATGGCCGGCTTCAGCTTCTATTTCGGCGGCGAAGACAAGAGCCTGATCCGGCGCCACCGCGAAGATGACCCGCGGCTCCACTTCTTCAGCATCTTCAACGCTGGCGTGTTAGGTGCCGATGGCGTGTTGAGCGAGCCAACCGAAGATATGGATTATGTCGTACTACCTTAGGGGTGACCATATTTTGTTGCGACTAAGAAAACCACGCCCCGAGGTTGGTTTTTCTCTTGGGGTTAGTCAAGTGAGCAAAGTGTGAGTGGCTAGCCGTGATTACTCACTCCGGCGCGTGCACGATCTCAAGATCGGGCAACCCCCAACACTGGTGGCCCATGTCATGGGCCATTATCCCAAACCCCTCGGTTTCTATCTCACCAGCACCCCATACGGGGTGTCGAGGCCTTATCCTTTCGTTACGAAGACCGTAGCGAAAGGGTGGAAAATTTAGACCATCCCGGTGGAGATCAGCGCGAACGAGAAGAGCCGTACCGCCCACGGCATCCAGACGTACCGGGCCATTGGATCCACGGAGATCGGACATTATTCGTGTCCCGTGGTGGCTCCACGCATTGAGATCGAATGTCTCCCCGCCGTACTTCCTCACGCAATGAGGGTGCACGATGTCCCGGCCAGCTTCCAAGAGGCGCTCAATCAAATCGGCCTGAAAGTGGACAACGTCGACGTCGAGCCACAATACCCACTCCTCATCCGCGAGGGCTCGAGACAGAAGCTGATTTCGCGATCGCGCCAAGACGTTTCTTCGGGCGAGCTGAAAGGCCGGGTGCCACCGGGGAGTATTGGCAGGCATTTGAAATCCGAAATCGCGTTTCACTGTCACGACACGCCGGCAACGTGCCCCGAAACGCGAATTCAAAGTATTCAATATCTCCCAACTGCCATCCCGACTGTCGCTCTCCAATATCCCCAGCGAGAGCTTCTCCCGGGGGTAAGTCAGCCGTTCGAGATTGCCGGCGTAGGTACCCAGCGTCGCCGCGGCATTCTTCACCGGCGTCAGAATTAAAACCCTGCCGTCTCCTGCACTTGACAAAGTAACCTCCCTTGCGACAACGAACCCCAGAGGGGCAACGGCGAGCGAAAGTGGACACTCTAGACAAAATGGATGCCCTGACCATTGAAAACTCCGCCCGGCGCCTTGCTACCCGCCGGAGCCAAATCCAGGTCATGCCTGGCGAAACCTTCGCCGGCCAGGGGATCGTCATCTGCGCCGGCAGCCCCCGTATCTTCACCAACGCCTACGTCCTCATCCACGTCCTGCGCCGGCACTTGGGTTGCCGGCTCCCCATAGAAGTCTGGCACTTCGGTTCCACAGAGTTGTCGCCACGGATGGCACACCTCCTGCGTGAGCTTGAGGCGCAGCCCGTCGACGCCGGTGCCGCCATGCGCCTCCAGCCCCCGGTGCTCTCAAATCCCTGGCAGCTCAAGCCCTACGCCATCAAGTGGTCGCAGTTCCGCGAGGTGCTCTACCTGGACGCCGACCAGGTGCCCGTCCGCGATCCCACGGAGGTATTTGCGTGGCAGCAATACCAGGAGACGGGCGCCGTCTTCTGGCCCGATATCATCGACCTCCGGGCCGACAATCCCGTCTGGACAATCTGCAACCTACCACCCCGCCGCACCATCAGCATCGAGAGTGGCCAGATCCTCATCGACAAGGCGCGCCACTGGGAGAGCCTCGACCTGGCGCTGGCACTCAACGAAGAGGCGCAGAGCCTGTACCGCTTCATTCATGGCGACAAGGATACGTTTCTTTTGGGCACCATGATGAGCGGAGCCCCCTACGCGCTGGTCCCGGGCCGGCCCCGCAGCGACGTGCCCTGGTGTCTCTACCAGTTTGACTTCGATGGCCGCGTCCTCTTCCAGCACCGCACCGGCGCCAAGTGGAGTTACAAGGGCCCGCAGCAGGAACTCCCCCAATTCTCTTACCGCGAAGCTTGCGAGCTGGCCCTGAGTGAGCTGCGCCGCAAGTGGAACGGCCGGGTCTTTCAGGCTGCGCCGCTGCGCCCCGAAATGCGAGACATTGAGGATCGTCTCGTTGGCCACAGCTTCCGATTGTCCCGCCCCGGCGAGAACGAGGCGACGCTGCAACTCCTGGCCGGCGGGGAAATTAAGGCGCCGCCGCAGCAGCAGCCCGCAAACTGGCACTGCGATGAAATGGCGGACGGGCCAGCCTTGATCCTGTCACTGGGCAATCTTGCGCCTCTGCGCCTCAGACTCAACCCCAGCGGCATCTGGATTGCTGGCGATGTCTTGCTCCACCCTGCAGATGCGGAACGGCTGCCGGGCGTCTCCAGCATCGTCCGCCAGTTGGTTGCTGGGACGGGTTTCCCAAGCCCCGTTTCTTCCTTGGGCTTAAAGGAGTTACGTGCGGCCCTTAATCTTCTGCATAATCTGGAAACTGACGTCTCCAAGGAAATTCTTGCATTGGCCGCGGAGTATCGTTCAGGCCCAGCGCACGACCAACTCACAGCCCTCGCAGAGACACTCGCGCGTGACTATGATCGTCCGCCCGACCTGCACCTGGCGCCCGAGTGGGATGTTATTCCGACACGCTACACCAGGAGCAAGCCCGAGTGACGCCATGCCACTAAGAGCGCTCATGGTGGCCCCGGCCCTGCCGTCTCCGGGCGGCAATGGGCTCTCCATGCGCCTCAGTCTCTTCCTTGAGGCTCTGCAGAGGATCGCCCAAACCGACCTCATTCTTATTCCCATCCTCGGCGACACTGCCACTCTGACGGTGGGCGACACGCCAATTCTGCGGGCTCCGCTACAGCCCGATACGGAGCTCGCGCTTATCCTGCAGCTCAGAGATCCAGGGCAGCGTCTGGAGAGTTTCGTCCGCTACGGAAAGTCGACCTTCGCGGGTTGTTTTTCAAATGCCGCTTGGGCTCAACTCGCAGGCCGATACGCTCCCGGAACTTACGACATAGTGCACGTCGCGCGCTCCCACCTCACTCCGGCCCTCAAGCATTTTCGCGGCCGCGCCGCCACAACCATAGATCTCGACGAAGATGATCTGGCTTCATTTACCAGCGTGGCGCGGCTCCTGCGCAAGCAGAGGAGAAATTACCAGGCCGACTGGCAGGAGCAGGAGGGCCGCGCCAGCGACCGCATGCTGGGGCAAGTGCGGGGCGCAGTGGACCTCGCGTTTGCGGCGAGCCCGGCCGAGGCTCTGGATATCTCGCTCCGCCATCAATTTCCCGTCGAGTATCTCCCCAATGCAGTCGCGCTTGTGCCAACGCGGCCATCGCTCCGACGCAACAACCTGCTCTTCGTCGGGACCCTGGGATACCTGCCCAACAATGACGGCCTGCACTGGTTTATGGAGAGTGTCCTGCCGCGCATCCGCCGCCACAGCGCCTGCCGGGTTGTCATTATTGGGAGCAGCCCGCTTCCGAGGCTGCGCGCCGCCGCGCGGCGCAATGGTGTCAAACTTCTGGAGGGAATAAAGAATCTTGAACCCCACTACAGAGCCGCGAGTGCCGTGATTGCGCCCATGCGCTCCGGCGGCGGGACGCGCATAAAACTCCTCGAGGCGGCGTCCTTCGGCGTGCCCTCAATCGCCACGCCTATCGCCGCCAAGGGTCTCTACTCACGGGACCGCCCCTGGGGCTGGGTCGCCGGGACGCCACAGCAGTTTGCGGATGCTTGCCTCGCCGCCCTGGGCGATGCAAAAGAAGGCGCGGTCCGGGCGGCGCGCGGAAGAAGCGAAGTCTCCCGAAACTTCAACCGCGCAAAGGTTATCAATGACCTGGCGCAGAGCTTCAGGCAATTGGCGGAAGGAAGACAGAATGTCGATGGAAGAGTCAATTAAACTGCGACGTTTTTACCGCACAAGCCCTCTCGATATCAGCGAGATCCCCGACGGCTACATGGTGAGCGACCCGAAGACCGGCCGCGTCCACTACCTGAACCCGGTGGCCGCCATAATCTTCGAGTTGTGCGACGAGCGACACGCCGCAAGTGAAATGGCTGAATTGCTCAAGCGCGAGTTCGCGCTCGACAGCATTCCCGAGGCTCAGGTTGCCTCCTGCCTCGACACCCTGGTGAGCGAGGGCCTTGTATCGCCGTGTCTGACCTGACAGTTCACACCCTAAGGCGCGCAATTGCTATACAAACAGGCGGCGACGCAGCATTCCAGTACCTCGCCGCCTCCCCTAACATCGCTACACCACTGACCCCAGCATCCATTACCATCGAGAGCGATGGAGCATTCCTCTCGGCAACCTGGCGTGGCGTCGAGCCGATCTTTCTTAACCGCATCGCCTCGGCGCGGGATTTGGCGCTGCAGCTCGACAGCGAAATCGCCGCACTCTCCCTGCAAGATGTTGAGCCCGACGTTGTTCTGGCCAGCAGCATTCTCCACTGGCGCGGCATAAGGCTCTTGCTGCTGGGGCCGGGATTTCCGCGCACGGCCCTAGCGCTGGCGCTCTTCTCTCGGGGCGTCGACATCGAAGGCGACTGGGCCTGTCGGCTCGCGGCCTCGCGCTATACCGCACTGCCCCGCAGCGTAAGATGGGACGCGAGGCTGCTCCGCGCCTTCCCCGAAGTCTCAGAGTTTACTGAGGGGCTGTCCTTCCACAGCGTAGACTCCTACCACGGCCTCCTCAAGGCCTGGAGCCCCACCACCACGGGGAGTCCGTGGATTTGCCGCGACAGCGCCATCAGCGGAATTGTAGTAACTGACACTAATGGCGGAGGCCGCAGCCTGGCGCGCCGGATCGCGCCAGACTTTGTCTGGGGTCACCTGATGGCGGCGCGCATGAACGGCAATGGCGGTGCAACCCTCGCGGCGGAATTGAGGGCCCTCGCCGGCGCGATCCCCGCCCTTAAATTGTCGGTGGGCGATCTCGCCGGGGGCACCCACTCTCTCATGGAATTTTTTAGCTTCCTCGACGCTCGAAGTTCTGCAGCCGGCGGCGTTGCGCCGCAGAAAAGGTTGTGTTAGCTTCTGCCACGGATTGTCTTGGAGGATTCTATGCAGGTTGAAGCAACTCAGGTTTTGGAAGGCAGAAACGTCGTGGACGCCCCCCAGACATCGGCAGCTGTGGCGCGCCTCCTCCGCCAGGCTCCCTTTGAGGAGCCTCGTGTTGTCTCCTTTGACATTGACTTTCTCGCGCCAAAGGGCCCGATTGCCTACGCCGGAAACGACTCCGGCTGAGCCTTTATCTTTGGCTGACAGTTTATCCGCCCCTCACTATGAGGCACGCCGATGATTGGCTCTGCCCCCAAATTTTCGCGGAGAAATCCCTCCACCGCCTCTCGGCCGACGATAAGTGCCGCACTTATCGTCCGCAATGAGGAGAATTACTTGGAGGGTTGCCTCGCCTCACTGGCTGGGCAGGTCGACGAGATCGTCGTCGTCGACACGGGCTCCACCGACGGCACCACCCGAATAGCAGAAAGCTGCGGCGCAAAACTCCTCCGCCAGCCCTGGACGGACGACTTCTCGGCAGCCCGCAATGAAGCTCTCGATGCGGCTTCAGGTGACTGGATACTCTACATCGACGCCGACGAGCGGCTCCGCCTTCCCGCTGGCGTGCGGTTGTCGTGCTACCTCGAAGGCAAGCCCGCCGCCGCCGCCTTCGTGCAATTCATGCCGAAGAGTGGCTTCACCCGCTACCGCGACCCGCGGCTCTTCCTGAACCGCCCCGATATCCGGTTCCGCGGGAGGATCCACGAGACGGTGATACCAGACGTCTACCGCCTCTGCCGAACACTTGATCTCGCGGTTATCCCGACGGACGCCAAGATCGACCACCTCGGCTACGACGGCGTCCAGGACCACAAGCACCCACGAAATCTGCCCCTCCTCGAGGCGGAGCTGCGACAGGGCAATGACCGGGTCTACTACTACTACCACCTGGCGGAAACCTACGCCGCCCTAGGCGACATCTCGGCGGCGCACAAGACAGCAAGAGAGGGCCTCGCCGTCGCCCGCCGAAACAGGACCGAGAAGAATCTCGCCGACGCCAGCCTAATTTACCAGATGCTGGCCCGCATTCTTCCCCCTAACCAATCTACCTTGGAAATCATTGAGGAGGGGCTGGGGCGGCTGCCCTCAGATCATGCCCTGCGCTTCCATAAGGCGCTGCACCTTGTGAAGCTGGGCCGACACGCCGAGGCCCTGCCCCACCTCCAGATGCTGCAAGCAATTGACCCCGACACGCTAAACGATGGCCTGCTTGCCTTCGACCGGAAAATTTTTGGGACATTCGCCTGCCAACTGGCGGCGACCTGCCTGATGGCAACGGGGCGCAAGGAGCAAGCCATGCAAGCATTTCGCGCCGCCGCAAATTAGACTGACCTAAATTCTACATCGCCATCCGGCGGGTGGCTCTCACCAGAGCCTTGGCGGCCACATCAAACGCCCCGTACTGCTCCTGCCGCCGCTTCATCTCTTCGGGCAGCCGAGCTCTGCGGTCGGCCTGAAGCTGCGACGAGAAATGCCACACGTTTCCACCCGCATTGACCTCCAGTCCATTGAGTTCGCCACTCGCCACATCTCGCACGATATCACACCCCAGCAGGGGCACCGCGGGGAAGGCTGCGGCCACTCTCCGGGCAAATTCATGTACCTCCGGATAGTGCCCATACTCCACGTGCGAGCCATCTGACCGAAAATTGCCAGCCTCGATCACCTCGTCAGGCGAGGAGAGTTCGGGTCGCTTTTGCACGTTGGTACTCCGCGCTATGTACAAGACCTCGCCGCACAGAGTCAGCGCACGGTATTTTTCCAGGTGAGGCCCCGTATCAACAAACTGCTGGATGAGCATCTCTGTCGAGTGGAAAAAATGATCAGCGGGAAAATCGGACGCACCCATCGCCGAGAGACGCGACGTACGAAACACCTGTATCCCCGCGCTCTGGGACGTCAGGTGAAGCGGCATGGGTTTCATGAGTATGAATTCGCCCCAGAGTTTTGCGTCTATGGCCATACCAATTTCATACTTAGCCGTCAGCGGGGTTCGAATTCCTGCAAGTCGAAACATCTCGTCCTGCTGCAGCTTGGAGAGAGGGCGCGACAGCAGGGCCGCACCTCGAGGCATTTTCAGGGGTTCTGAAAGCGTCATATTCACCAGCAATGTGGGGTGTTCCCAGACGGTCTCACGTAATTCGGAAAACCGGTAGGGATGAAAGACGTGGGTATTGATCTCGGAGGCGATCTTCCCGATACGTCGAGCGATATCCCTGAAATCTTCGGGGTCGCAGCGCGGAAATCCCACGGCGAGGAGGAGGGTTTTGGGAGGCAGAAGCAAGGCGGGACTTTCTGTGAGCAAGAGGACAGACCCAAAGTTTACAAAGCCCAACCCAAGGAAACAAGGAGGCTGTCCATCCTTGGCTCATTCAGTTCACTCCGCGCCCAGACTAGGTCGCCCTCCCTTGCTTCGCCCAGAGCTTCCCAGCAGGAAATAATCACGGCATACTAACTCGTCTCAACCAGCTGATGCCTTGGCGTTACGCTCAAACCTGGCCATGCTGGCGGCGAAGAAACTGGCCTTGAAAGATGGAAAACCATGACGGATCTTTGCCCTCGCATAGCGTTTGGCCCGAGTGATGGCGTTAAAACTGCCCTAGCAAATTTGGGACGCACCGAGGATGTTCAGTTTTCGCCTGATGACAGTCGGCTGGCGGTCGCTGGCTATAACAATAATAAAATTCTTGTACTGGATATCAAGGTCAAAACCGCTAAAAGTGGAATAGTCATCAAGTGTGAAGACTGGCTTGAGATAACCTCCCGGAGCTTCAATTATCCGCATGGACTGTTCTGGATCGACAGCAGCACGCTTATTATTGCCAACCGCAGCGGCGACGTGCCGATTCTAAAAATTCCATCAGAAAAGCCGGACACCAGGATTGTCGAAATCGCACCCATAGAAACAATCAGGCGCGGCCGCGACTTGCTGCATTCCCCCGGGTCTGTTTCAGTATCGAAGATTGGCAAGGACTTGTATGACGTGGTCATTTGCAACAACTACACGCACAATGTTTCGCGGCATTTGCTTGATGCAAGGGATAGCTTTTCCCCCAAGGGGAGCTGCCGGCTTTTGGCCAAAGGGCTCGATGTGCCTGACGGCATTAGCCACAGCCATTCCGGGGAGTGGATTGCCGTAAGCAACCACCATAAGAACGCTGTTTTCGTTTATAGAAACGACAACTCACTTGATGAAGAGAGTGAACCAGCGGGCAAGTTGCTGGGGATGTCTTGCCCGCATGGATTGCGGTTTTCGCACGATGATAGGTATATTTTTGTGGCGGACGCCGGCGCGCCGCTTGTTCATGTTTACAGGATGGAACAACGGCGCTGGTCGGGCGAGCATTTTCCCGTACATGCCTTGCGCGCGGTAGATAACGAAGCTTTTAACCGCGGCCATACAAATCCTCAGGAAGGTGGCCCAAAGGGACTTGATCTGACGGACGACGATCGCATTCTCGTTGCAAGCTGCGAGGAAGAGCCAATTGTGTTCCTTGACGTGCGGAAGGTACTTGAATCACCATCCACTCATTCAAACTTTACCAGCAAGCCGCCAGACAACATCGCAGAGACTGAACGAATGCGTCTTTTTTTGTTGGGACACGTTAATCTTATGGCAAAATCGAACGCCACGGCACGGGTGAATATTGAAGCGCTAAAGAGAATGGTTGCCACAAGAACTCAGGAACGGGACGCGTTGCTTCAACAATTAAAAGATATCAAGAGTTAAGAACTTTTGAGTTAGGTATCCAATTCCGAAGTCTGTCATTTCCCAACTCCGGTGTCGCACCGGTGCCAAATGGGTATCACTCTTGTGGCGAGCTTGCCCGCATCAACTATATCTTGCGGCGCTGATGAATTCGGAGAATGTCTCGCACCAGATTACGACGGTCGTGTAAGCTTCTATATCGACTCCTGATGGCACATCGATCAGGAACCCCTCAAAGGTCTTGATGTCACCGATCAGCTGAGCCCTATCCTTAGCCGCGAGGAATTGCTCCTCATCCTCTACGAATTCGGGGGCCAAATAGAGCTTGTAGTCGGGACCCGGAGCCAGGCGTCCCTGGTGGATGATCTGCGTCGCCGAAATGCTGACCGTTCCCACGCCCCAGTGCAGGAAATCGCTGCCCCTAAGGTCACGCCGAATGACTGCACTGTACGTCGCCTATCGCGCAGTTTCAGTGAGCTTAGCCTCGTCAGGCCCAGCGGGCGCTATCAGGATCGGCAACAGATAGATCCCACCAGCAAATCCGATGACGAGCATGAGGCCATGAGTCGCCGACAGAATGATCCAGCGCAGCATGGCCCGGCCCCCAATCCAGTGAAACAATAGGATAAGGTGCCACTCCAAGTCCTGTCAATTCGCTTCGCGGCGAGTTGTGCTATTGGCGTTAATTGCAGAAATGACCAGAAGCGCCGTCCAAGGAACTGGAAATTTTTGGACCCGTTACGGCAGCATGTCACTAGATCGAGCCAGGAAACATTGCCTCGAGGTAAGGAAATGTGTTGAACAGTCGGAGCGTGCCCCACCGAAATGGTTGGAGCCCGGATGTGTGAAACAGCACGCCATTTGACCACCATAGGCGCCCAAAGGTGACCCGCCCCATTCATCGATAACCCTTTGAATCGTTCACGATTGCGGACGGGAGGTAGGGTCTCTCTTGGATGCCGATTCGCCTGCCTAGTGGGTCAAAATTGCATGCTGAAACACACATTCTCATATTCCCACCCTCAACAACCACCGGGTGGGCTCTTGCGGCGTGCTAGTCCCAGCTTCCGCCCTCGCTCAGCCTTTGCCGCTTTCTTGGCGTTTTCGTCATCCCAGAAGGCGATTGCGCGATTTCTGGCACCTTCGGCCGTCTCAGCCATAAAATAGATTGGCAAAAGACCATTTTGGCCGTCAACGCCTTGAGCTAGATATGCCATGAAACGATCCGACGGTTTGGTGGCATCCACCGCCTCATAGACAACAGTCGCAATTGTCATCACACCACCTGCGAGGGAAGTGTCGGGAGGTTGCTCAGATAATTCTCGAAATCTGAAGTCAGAACGATTGTACGGCCCCTTGAGGCTCTTGCGACGAGTTTTCCGCTGCGGACCTCGTTGTAGATGTGCGAGCGAGAACAGCCTAGTGCCGCAGCCGCATCGTTCATACTGAGTGTTGGACGCGAAGCCCAATGTTGTACGTATGGTACCGCGGTAGTAGATTGAGTCTTTGAAGGCATCGTCGGCTCCTTTTGTTTGTGGCCGACGTACCATGTACAGCATTTTTCTAAGGAAATCACCAGCCGGTGTGTCAACAAAAGGTTGACACTAGATATGGTGTTTTGCCCAATCACCCGACGGCACGTCGGCTATTGTTATATCATTACGAGTACTTGGTCTTTCAGCTGCTCCCCGCCACCATGTTAACCATTTATGTGGACTGTGGAATTGGTTGCGAGACGCTTTCATCATCCGCGAAATCCTCCATGGCCAACTACAATTTCAAGGAGCCAAAAACACGGAACCTACATTGAAAGTGGTTTCTCAGTGAGGACTGGAGGCAACCATAACCGCGTGTGGCCAAATCACTTCCTGAGAATGCTGACAACGTTCGGCGGGACTGTTGAAGCCACCTTCAAAGCCGCCGCGAAAACATGCTCCTCAACTTGCAGCAAGGCGGCTCGCACTGCATTCTGGCGATTAGCTTGGTCGTAGACGCGCCCGTGAATATCCTGTGCCTGATGGCCAGTAATGCGGCGGCGTATGTCGCCATCGATACCTTGTTCAGCCATGATCGAAACAGCTGTGCGGCGGAGGTCATGGGGCGTCCATGGAGCATGGCCGAGCGTCTTCACGATACGTCGTGCTGCGCGCGATACCTCGTCGCTCGGAATGGGTCCCCCCTTCGGCAATGGAAACAAGAGTTGCTCCTGCCCCTCGGAAGTGGCTACAGCCAGCTGCTCCTCGATAATGCCCCGCGCCAAAGAAGGCAGCAGTAACGTACGGCTCGATGCCTTGGTCTTGCCCTTCACGATGGTGATAGCGCCCACCTGCAGGTCAGTTGTTCGCCGTTGCAAGCCAGTGATCTCAGCGCAGCGGCATCCCGTCAGCATCAACATGGCTATCACCCGACCATAGACGGGCCAGACTCCACTTTGCCCTTCCCTGATCGACTTCAGGGCATTCCAAAGCTGCCCAATTTCCTCAGAGCTCAGCGTGCGTGTTCTCGCTTGCTCAACCGCGGGCTTTGGCAGCCGGATGCCAATCTGGGCGTCTATCCACCCATGGTCGGCGCAGAAGGCCATAAAGCGGCTAATGACAGCAGAAAGGCGATTGGCAGCCGTGCCGGTTCTCCTCTTGGCGCTTAGATCTGCCATCTTTTTCGATATGACGGCAGATAGATCGGCCCGCTTCACCTGAGCTAAGGGATAGCTGCCAATCTGAGGCAGGAGTTCAACCCGGATCAACCGCTCCGCTTCCTTCGCCCAACTCGCACGGTTCTTCACTTTGACATGCTCAACTACGAAGCGTTCAGCGGCGTCTGCCACGGTAATCGGAATGTTGGCACCCTGTGCCGCGCGGCGGGCCTCGACACGCGGGTCGATCCCATTCTTGACCTCTGATCTGATTTCCATAGCTTTTGCATGCGCGGCCGCGATGGTCGTGGTTGGGTAGGAGCCCAATCTAAAGCGCACCTGCTTGTCGCGAACTTCAATCCGCAGATAGAGCACCCTGCCCCCATCGGCCGTCACCCTGCACGACATGCTGTTACCCAGCGCTTGATCGTAGGCCTTAGCCTTTGGCCTTAACTTCCGAACGAGGCGGTCGGCCTTTCCCAAGTCCATTTTGGATCTCCTCCGTGGTCAGGCTCGTGGTCATATTTTCTGACCACGGAGGCACCTAACTCTGGTCTCACGTGTACACCGGTGGACACTTTTTAACAAACTGATTATGGTCACAATTATCAATTTAGTGCTATATTTATTGACATTTACCGCAACAAAGCAGTTGCAGCGGCCACTTAATTTGTGTGTTTCCTGGCAAGTTCAAAATTGATCAATACTGACTTTTAATCAGTAGGTCGCGCGTTCGATCCGCGCCGGGCTCACCAATTACGCCGCTTTCAAAAACCGTTCCACCAGCCTGCCCCAGAACAGCGGCCCCTTGACCAGCAGTTCGTCGTTGAAATCGTAGCCCGAGTCATGCAGGGAGCGGCTCTGGCCATTGCCCAGCCCGAAATAGCATGACGGCACAACCTCCTGCATGAAAGCGAAATCCTCCGCGAACATGAAGGGCGCCTTGAGGTCGACGCGCCCCGGGTCCTGCCCCAGTTCGATGGCCACCTCGCGCACCAGTTTGGCATGTTCCGGCGTGTTGTAGCCCGGCGGATAGCTGATGCCGGGATTGTAGGAAATATCGGCCTCACAGCCGAAGGCCCTGGCCTGGAGGGCAACCAGTGATTCAATACGCTTGCGGATCAAGTCCCGCGTGCCCTTCGTGCAGGTCCGCACCCCAATCTTCAATTTGGCATCGCCTGGAATGACGGTGGCAAGCGCCCCGGCGTTGAAGGCGCCCACGGTAATGACCGCAGGGTCATGGGGGTCAACATTGCGCGCCACGATGGACTGCAGCGCCATGACAATTCCCGAGGCCGCCACAATGGGGTCAACCGCCATATGGGGCAAGGCCCCGTGGCCGCCCAGGCCCTCGATGGTGATGTCCACGATATCGACCGCCGCTGTGATGGCGCCGGGCCGCACCGTGATCTGCCCCACTTCGTCGCCCGGAATATTATGCAGCGCAAACACCGCATCGCAGGGAAACCGCTTGAACAGTCCCTCATCGATCATCCGCTTGGCCCCGCTGATGTCTTCCTCGGCGGGCTGGAAAATCAGATGCACCGTGCCATCGAAATTCTGCGTTTGGGCCAGGTGGCGCGCCGCAC
>SXGT01461256.1_pt1 | contig 14885 bp, 12 predicted proteins | sample 3176221 | NCBI WGS metagenome assembly SXGT01 (sample SAMN11356862, study PRJNA531348) | freshwater metagenome | isolation source: freshwater sample F1-120 | place: China: Fuxian Lake, Yuxi | collected 2017-12-25
CCCTGCTTTTCATCCGCTTCCAGAGTCTTGGTCGCAACCCAGGCATCTTGCACTTGGGTTTCCTCGGTCGGATCGAGGCCGGGGATTTCATTGTGGATGTCCCGCATCTCGGCCTGACACAACCCGGCGAGTTGCTGGCGATCTTTGGCAGGTCCGGTCACGGTGATCATGACCTGCTGGTCCTGCGGCTCGGTGCGGATCAAGGCTCGTGCCTCTTCGCGGGTGAGGATCGCGCCGCTGGCCCATTGTCGTTTCTTGCCGTGGACCACTTCGATGAACTCGTGCAGCCGCACGATGGCACGAGCCACCAGCCCTTCCGGCAGCGCCTGATAGGTGTAGCGCAGGCGAGTGGCATCGGTGAGGGTGCCGAATTCCTCCACCCCTTTGGGTTGCACATCCGGCAGCGCTTGGGGAACGAGCCAGACGCCGCCGGAGGAGGCCCGCGCGTAGGCGATCTCGAACCGCTCCATGATCCGCACCAGGTAGTCCTGCATCTTCGGATCAGTGACGCTCCGCAGCACCACGTCCACATCGGCTCGCTTCAGCACGCCCGCTTGTTTCTCCGCACGCCGCATCAGCGAATAGACATTCTTCGTCAGCCACTCGGGTTGCAGCACCGTGGCTTCGTGCAGGCGCGGGTCGTTGCGGTAGTTGAGCGCGGCTCCCAGATTGTGCAGGATTTCCGCGAGCGAATCCTGCTCGCCTTCATCCACCACCTGATGCTTCGCGCACAGCGTCCGGTATTCGGAGTAGGTGAGGTGCGCCCGCCTCTTCCCTCCGCGCGTCAGAGCCAGACGGACGGCATCCCAGGTTTCAGGAAACGGTTCGCGGACCCACTTGAGCCGGTCCACTTCTTTGCACAGGGCGGCCTTGAGCTTGGTGATCCCCTTGTTCGACTTGCAGTCCACTTCCACAAAGCCGCGAATGAAGGGATACCGCTCCTGCAACGCGCCGCGATCCACTCGCGGGCGGCAGCCGGGGACGTCCCACTTATTCAGAGCCACGATCACCGGTGGCCCGTTTCCATCGTCATCCGTCCCGAACGCCTTGATCAGCCGCAGCCAGTATTCCGCGTCCTCCCGTTCGTGGTTCTCGCGCCCCGTCAGCACCACGACATACACGCTCCGCACGCTGAAGAAGAACTGGTGCAGAGCGTGGGTGATGACCTGCCCGGCGAAATCCCAGACATGAGCCGTGACCGGTCCTTTCTTGCAGTCCTTCATCTCCCAATCGCACAGAGCAATCCCCGGCGTGCTTTCCTCTTTGTCGTTGAATGGCAGGTCGCGTAAGGCGCGCACCGTACAAGTCTTCCCGGCTCCGCCCCGACCGACCAGAATCAATTTCACTTCATCCAACGGACGGGTCTTTCCCGCTTGTCTTCCGAAATAGAAATCCAGGATTGACTTCGCTGAGGGAGTACTTCCACCGTGAGTGTTTCGCGGATCGGGACAGAGGGCTAGAGCTGCAGGGCGGGATTGTCGTGCAGGGACAATTCTTTCAACTTTGGTATATCTCTGAGCCAGCCCGGCAACGTTGTGAGTTTGTTGTCCTGGAGCCAAAGCTTCGTCAGGGCTGTCAGTTGGCTAATCTCCGGAGGCAGCGTCGTGAACTGGTTGTTGACGAGGATAAGTTCCTTTAGGGCCGTGAGTTGACCGATCTCCGCTAGCAGCGTCGTGAGGCGGTTGTTATGGAGAAATACTTTCGTCAGGGCGGTGAGTCGGCCAAGTTCGGGCGGCAGCGTCGTGAGCTGGTTGTGGCCAACAAAAAGCGCCGTCAAAGCCGTGAGTTGGCCGAATTCCGGAGGCAGCGTCGTGAACTGATTGCTGGTTAGGTTAAACGACTTCAAGGCCCTGAGCTGGCCGATCTCCGGTGGCAGCGTCGTGAGCTGATTGCCGCCGAGATCGAGCTTTTTCAGGATTGTGAGTTGGCCGATCTGCGGCGGCAGCGTCGTGAGCCTGTTGCCACTGAGATCAAGATTCGTCAGGGCCGTGAGTTTGCCGATCTCCGGTGGTAGCGTTGTGAGATGGTTGATTTCGAGGTTTAGCTTCGTCAGATGCGTTAGTTGCCCTAGCTCCGGCGGCACCGTCGTGAGGCCAAGTCCACTCAAATCAAGATGACTAACCCATTGGCTTCCATAGTCCTCGATCCGCTTCAGGGCTTCGGCATAGGCGGCATCCGCCTGTTCGGAGTTTTTGGCCATGACAGTCTCATTCGCAAGCCGCGGAAAATGGAGCTGAGAGAGGAGCAGGTGATACCCCTTGGCCTCGCGAATTGAAAGCGGCGGTTCCACCCTGGAGTGCTGCGGCTGGACGCAGCCCTCCATTCATTTGGAATGAAGACATTGATCGTCAAGAAAGCGGCCGATGCTCAGCCGGGTTTTGTGGTGGCGGGTTTTGGAACTCGGAGAGTCTGTGAAAGAATCACGCTACTTGGGCTTGTCCCAGTGGTTCCCGCGCTTCTGCACTACCCAAATCTTCGAGAACTTTGGTAGTGCAGAAGCGCGGGAACCACCCCGACAAGCGGGGTGGCGTGATTCTTTCGCAGCCTCGGAGAGTCGCTATTCCAAATGGATGGAGGGCGGTGTCGAGCCACCGCACTCCAGTGCGTTTCGACGCAGCCCTCCATTCATTTGGAATGAAGACGTTGATCGTCAAGCAAGCGGCCGATGCTCAGCCGGGTTTGCGGCGACGGTTTTTGGAACTCGGAGAGTCTGTGAAAGAATCACGCCACTTGGGCTTGTCCCAGTGGTTCCCGCGCTTCTGCACTACCCAAATTTCCGAGAACTTCGGTAGTGCAGAAGCGCGGGAACCACCCCGACAAGCGGGGTGGCGTGATTCTTTCGCAGCTTCGGAGAGTCGCTATTCCAAATGGATGGAGGGCGGTGTCGAGCCACCGCACTCCAGGGATGGCTACGACCGTGCAAACGTCGATTCGCGCGGTGCCTGGTAGCGGACATTTAGGTGCGGCGTTTCGATTCTCTTCTGGCCGGTGCCGAGTGATCGCACGCCCGCTTCGACCAGACCGGTGGTCAGCAACGTCCGCTCGATCGGATACGGCGACTTGCCGGTCAGGAAGGTTTCTTCGGCCTTCGACATCAGCGAGGCCGAGTAGGTCACGTTCGGAGTCGGCGGGAGATGGAACAACGTCGAGAGTGGCTCCGATTCCCCTTTCAGCCGCGCGGCGAAGGTGAAGTCACCGATCAGGCCGTTCAGCATCAGCATGGTGGCCTTCACGCCGTCGGCATACTCGTAGCGATACGCGATCGGTTCTTTGACCCACTCGCGGATTTGAGCCGGCGTCGGGTAGCGATGACTGAACGTCGCGGGTTGAGCCAACGTCTGGCTGCGCGACAGACATGCCTCGAAAAGCTTTGGATCCCAGCCTCCGCCGGACCAACTCCCCGCGTCCATCGCTTTCCAGACGGCGTCGCCTCGCAGAGCCTGCATCGCGACGACTCCGGACTCGCCGCCGCGACGCCGTTCGGCCATGCACTGGATCATCTCCAGCACGTGGAAGTCGTAGCTGTCGATCCCGCCAATCGCGACTCCTAAGAGCTCTTCGACCTCGGCCCCGTAGGGCATGTCGATCGCCGGCATTCGCCAGGTGACCGGCAACGATGAACCGGCAGTGAAGGGAAACTTCAGCTCGCGCGAGATCTCGACCATCTCTTTGGCCCACTCCCATTTCCACGACAGATGCTTGTCGTTGAAGACCGGGACCGCGCGGCCGTCCTTGCGAAAGACATCAGTCACCTGCTTGAAGAACTCGTAGCGCGGATATTTGGTTTGAGCGAACTCGCTCTTCGGATAGTCGCCGTGCTCGCCGATGATCAGCACGGCATCGACCGCGAGCTTGTCGCCGCCGCATCGCAGCGTCTCGGCGATCGTCGGATAGATCGGGAAGCCAAACTCTTCGGAGCGTTTGCGGCTCAGGTCGTTTTCCGGCTTCTGATCGACATACGCCGCGACCACATCCAGCGGCGGTCGATGCCAGCGGCCATTGATCGGATAGCCGACGAGAAATCGCTCGCCCATGTGCCAGGCGTGAGACTTATATCGCCACTCAGTGGTGACGATTGCCAAACGCTTGCGTTGGCTCGGTGCGGTCTCGGCCGCAAACGCACTTGGAGCAATGGCCAGTCCGGCACCAACCGTCGAGAGAAAGGATCTTCGTGTGAGCATGATTGTTTCCTGAAAGGTTTCTGGCACAAACAGGGGCGAAGACCAAGCAGTTGCGGCGTTGTAGCTATCTTGTCATGGCTCTGCCGAGGCAAGCCCGATGGAGCGGCATGAATTGATGTCGAACGGCGCAGAATGACTCGCTACAACTCCTGCCTGTAACGGAAGCCAATTCGTCAGGGATCGACGACCGCGATGTTTACTCTAAAAGGAAAATTGCTGATTGGTGTGGGGTTGGTGCTGGCGATGGTCGCCACGCTGACGATCAGCAGCCTATGGGCAATCCTCTCCTACCGCGAAGTCGTCAACGACTTGGATCGCAACCTCAACCGCGTGCCGCAACGACGTGAATTGATCGAAGCCTTTGCCGCGCTGATGGAGCCGCTGCTCGCGGAACTCCCCGAAGATGATGCGGGACGCGCCGAGCGGCAATGGCAGTTCGAGCAGCGACTTCTCGAAGCGGAACGTCGTACCAACGAGGCGCTGCGCAAGCTGGCCGATTTGCCGCAGCAGCCAGAACTCGCGACGACACGCGACCTCACCGCCGATCGGCTATGGGAAATTGGCCGCCGGCTGAAAGACCTGCGGACGGAGCAGCGACATCTTCTCCACCCGAACAACGCCAATAAGACGACTCAGTCGCTGTTGTGGCAGGTGGGGACACTGCAGGGGATCACCGCCGGTCTTCCGGAGTTCGGGACCGGCCTGCCGCAATTGCTCGACTCGTCGCGCAAGACTTATCGGGGCAGCTTCTGGTGGGTGTCGGTCTCGACGGGGTTGGTGCTGGGGTTGCTGGTCTGCGGATTCTTCGCGGGGCGACGCTGGATTTCGCGACCTTGGAAAAAGCTGCTCGAAGGGACGCATCGTGTCGCTCAGGGCAAGTTCGAATATCGCGTGCGGCTCGACACGCGGGACGAGTTCGCCGAACTGGCCGATTCGTTCAACCGCATGGCCGATCGCTTTGTCGAGACACGCGATCGTCTGAAGCAAGACGCTCAAGAGCTCGCCGAGCAACTGACGCGACAGGAACGGCTCGCGGGCTTGGGCTTCCTGGCGGCGGGAATCGCTCACGAACTCAACAACCCGCTGACCGCGATCCGCTGGACCAGCGAGTCGCTGTTGACTCGCTTCGCCACGATGTTCGGCCAAGTGACACCGCAACAGGCGACGCTCGTCGAGAACTACTTGAAGATGATTCAGTCGGAATCGTCTCGCTGTCAGCAAATCACTGCGAAGTTGCTCGACTTCGCACGCGGCGGTGACGGACTGCGTGCCAATCACGACCTCACGCAAATCATCCGCGAAGTCATCCATCTCATTCGCGCAATGAGCAAGTATCGCCAGTGCGAAATCGTCTTCGACCGCTCAGAACCGTGCGTCCTGGAGGTCAACGGTTCGGAGATTAAACAAGTCGTGTTGAACCTGGTCGCGAATGCGCTCGATGCGATCGAGGATGCGGCTCATCAAGTCGATCGACGCCCGCGGTTATCCGGCCCGCTGCCCGCCAGTCCTAAGAATTCTGAAAACTGTCCGACGACAGAACTCTCAACGGTCCCCGCGGGACGCCTCGACATTCGGCTGACGGAACTCACCGACCACATCGAACTGGAGTTCCATGATTCCGGCTGCGGCATGTCGCCGGATGTGCTCCGCAAAATCTTCAACCCGTTCTTCACGACAAAACCAACCGGTCAAGGGACTGGCCTGGGATTGCCCATCTGCCATCGCATCGTCACCGAACATGGGGGCCGACTCGCGGCGACCAGTTCCGGTCCCGGCCAGGGCAGCACGTTTCGGTTGAGCTTGCCGCGAGCGGCAATTTCCCAGCAAAAGGCGGCGTAAATCCGCCTCGTCAGCCCCCGTTGCCTGGTTTACCCGGTTCTGTTATTAACCCCGCCCTTCCGTGACACGGAACGTCAAATCGGATTAAGCCAAGCTGCTCGCATCACCTGTGCGAGAAGCCTCACCGAATGGAATCGGGAGTCGAGCCTTGAGCGCTGTCTCGTGCTGTAAGCTGCGTGTGTTGTTCGTCGATGACGAACCGTCGATCCGCCAAATCATGGCTGCGGAACTTCCAGATCGCGGACACGACGTGACCGTTTGCGAAGACGGGGCATCGGCCTTGAAGGTGCTCGCCGAGAAATCCTTCGACTGTGCAATCCTCGACCTCCAAATGCCGGGACTGTCGGGTTGGGAAGTCGCCGCGCGAATGAAGGAGATCGCTCCGGACACGCTGGCAATCATTCACACGGCGCACGGCAGTATGGACACCGCCATTCAAGCACTGCGGATGAGAGTCTTCGACTTCCTTCCCAAGCCGTGCAGCCTGTTCGACCTCGACAGCCTGTTGCTCCGCGTTGCCGAGCATCGCACGCTGATGAATAAGACCATCGCGCTGGAGAAATCTCTGAAGGCGGTGCAGGGGAATTCGGACCTCATCGGCAATTCGACCCCCATGCAGCGCGTCAAACGACTGATCGACAAGATCGCGCCCACAGACTCCAGCGTGCTGATCTTGGGCGAGACTGGCACCGGAAAAGAACTGGTCGCCCGCCGCATCCACGATCTCAGCCCGCGTGCGTCGATGCCGTTTGTTGCTGTCAATTGCGGCGCTCTTCCGGAGCAGCTCGTGGAAAGCGAGTTTTTTGGACATCGCAAGGGAGCATTCACCGGTGCGGAGATCAGCCGCAAGGGACTGCTCGAAGTTGCGGACGGCGGCACGCTGTTCCTCGACGAACTTGGCGAGTTGGACAGAGCGATGCAGGTCAAGCTGCTGCGGTTTCTGGAATCGGGCGAGGTCCGTCGCGTTGGCGAGAACGAAGCATTTCACGTTGATGTCCGAATCGTCTGCGCGACAAACCGCCCCTTGACGGACATGGTTGAAGCCGGCACGTTTCGCGAAGATCTCTTCTTCAGAATCAACACGTTTGAGGTTCCTCTCCCGCCGTTGCGAGACCGAAAGGACGACATCCCAGCACTCTCTCAAGCATTGATTGCCCGGCATCTCAAACGTCGGCAGGCTCCGGCCAAAATGCTGCCGCAAGAAACCTTAGACGTACTGACCAATCACGATTGGCCGGGCAATGTCCGCGAACTCGCCAACGCTCTAGAGCATGCCGTGATTCTGTCGGACGGACAAACCATCTCGCCGGATGACCTGCCCAGCAGTCTCTGCCTGCGACGTCCTCGGAAATCGCTCGGGGTACCCGTCGCAGCGGATTCAACGGCCGCAACTCACCCGACCACGCTGCAAGAGATGGAACGTGAGATGATTCTGGCGACGCTGGAGCGCAACGCTGGGGACAAGCCAAAGTCGGCTGCCGAACTCGGCATTGCCCTTAAGACGCTCTACAACAAACTCAACCAGTATCAGTCGGAAGCGGCAGCCCGCGCGAGCTAAGCGGACGCCAGTTGCTTCAGATCTGTCAGTGCTTCGGACAATGATCCGAGACGACCGAGTGCCTCGGTTGGACGACCTGGATCAGTCATGAATGCAGGCGGTAATCGGCCCTTTCATCGTGACTCGCCGCGAACGAGGGGTGCGACAATTCTTGGCATTTTTCCAAAAGAGTGGCCAGCAGATCTTGCAACAACCGTATATCATTAGTTTTACTCAGGTACATTTTTCCGGATCCCTGTCTGAGCGTTGTGTCCCCAGACTAGGATGACCTCGCGGTGGCCCCGCTTTTCAATTGGGATGCTTTAGGAAAAGAATGAGTCCAATGGCAAATGTTTTGATGACCAAGACAGCGAACCTCACCCCCCGGCAGCGTGAGATCTACGAGTTCGTGAAAGACAACATCATGAACCGAGGGTACGGCCCGACGGTGCGTGAAATCGGCGACGAGTTTGGCATCAAGTCTCCCAACGGAGTCATGTGCCATTTGAAAGCTTTGGAAAAAAAAGGGCTGATCACTCGCGAACCGAACCTGTCGCGAGCGATTCAATTATCTGACAAGCCGCAACGCAAAACGGCGGTCGATCTTCGCGGGCAGTTCGGCCAAGCATCCCGATTGAAGGAAAACAAAGAGAGCGAGCAGATTGATTTCATGGACCTGCTCGGTTCGGGCGACCACTTCATTTACCGTGCGTCGGATGATTCGATGGCCGTCGAACACATCGTCAAAGGTGATTTTCTGGTCTGCCGGATGCAGCAGTTTTATCGCGATGGCGATCGAGTGATTGCGGTCACGAAGAACAAAGAAACGCACTACAAGCGTTTCTATCAGGACAACAATCGGATTCGGCTGGACTCGATCAGCGGACCGAAGAAGTCGATCTACACCGACGACGTCAAGATTCTCGGCATGGTGGTCGGTGTGGTACGCAAGCTGTAGAGCATCTCACGAAAAGAGATCTCAGTCGCAGGAGCGACTGAACTGCGTATGCGAGTCGCTCCTGCGACTCGCATTCAGACGCCTTGAAACCAACGAAAACAGGCACCAGCGATTCGTTCGCGGGTGCCTGTTCTGTTTTGCGCGTGCCGGTCAGCCACTAATCCTGAGCGTCCTCCACGGGCTTCTTCGGTGCCATCAACTTTTGCAGCAATGGTTCGATCTGTTGGACGTTGGTTGCCATCTCCGCAACATTTCCCTTTGAGGAAACCACCCAATACAGCGGAACCGACTGAATTCCGTAGTGCGCGGCCACGGGGTTGTTCCAGCCGCGTTTGTCGGGTTCCGTCTGAAAGATCGTCGGCCAATTGAGGCCATTGGATTCCAGAAACGTTTGCACTGCGGATTCATTGTCGTCGTCGTCGAGATTTACGCTGACGACATTCAGGCGATTGGAGTCGATCTGGCCGAGTAATTCTTTCAGCGCCGGCAACTGTCGGACGAACGGCTGAGCCTGAGTCTTCCAAAACACGACGAGCATCGGCTTTCCAATCAACTCTTCGGCGTTCACAAAGCCGCCGCCGATTGTTGGACCGGCGAGCTGCAATGGCTGCCCCTTGAGGTTGAGTCGGCGGAGGATGGGGGTGATTCGTTCGGCAGCGGAGCTTTCCGGGAAGAGCTCGCGGACTGTCGCATAACATTGAATCGCGTCAGCCATCATGCCGTGATATTCACAGCTTTGTCCGGCGGCAAAGAGGGCGGGAATGGCCTGGCGTTCTTCCTGGGGGAAGTGCTTGGCAAACTGCCGCGCGAGTCGGCCGTATTCCTCCAGCCACTTCGGTTCTTGCTGGCCGAAACGCTGGGCATTCAGACGCGCAAACGAAATCAGTACTTGCCCCGCCTCGATGGCTGCTTTCGATTGCGGATCTCGTTCGTACAACGAACTCGCGTGCTCATAGATCGCGTCGATGTGATCTTGGTCCCCGGTGAGGGCGAGTTGTAATTCGGCCTCCAAAAGATGATGCACGGCGAGATCGAAGACTCGGACCTTGGCCTCATCCTTCTCCTTGTGGGTGCGTGCGATCGCTTCCGTCGCAAGATCGACCAATTGTTGATTGCGTTCGCGACGAAGCTCGGCTTGCCGTTCCGCCGTCTGCGAGAACGCGTCGACCGAATCACCAAGTGGCCGCAGCTTGAGCCGCGTGATTTGCAGAATGAACCATTCAGGCGAGTCTTTCGCGGGCTGAGAGCGATCGAAATCGGAATCGTCTTCATCGGAGCTGGCCGGCTTCGGAGACTTGCCGATGCCAGAGGCGGGCACAACGCCGTCATTGGAATCCGGGAGATCAACGCCATCTTCTGGCGTGAGCGAGTGCTTCGCGGTGGTATTCGTTGTCTGCTGTGATTGGGGCGCGGAGTTCGATCCCCCTCCGCAGCCTGTGAGAATTGTTGTCGCCAGCATCCAGCATCCAAGCCGCCAGCTTTTCTTCATCGTTGCACCATCCGTGGGCAGGGGCCGAGATTCGATCCGAATAGAAGTCTCCGACTCGAAAACTTCATAAGTCGATGGGGTTTTAGCGCAATCCAATTCGGCGAGGCAAGACGAAGAATTCTGTGAAGTCACCTAGCGGCAAAGTCACAGAACGAGTTACAGATCTCCGCCTGACCCTCAAGGATGAGAAAGTCTCTTCATGGATCGACCGACTGCTGAGATCAACCTGTGGACGAGTCAGCCTCCCATCACGGATGGGCGGCTTGAGGATTTCGTTGCCGACCCCATCGCATGCATGCGGTGGTTGCGTCGCGAGCATGGTGACGTCGCCGCGTTGCGCGAGTCTGAACAGCAAATTGTCTTCGTTTTCAATCCACAGCTTAATCGCCAGGTGCTGAGCGACTCGAAGCTGTTCTATTCGCAATTCTTTGCCTTGCGCGGTCCCAAGAATTCGTCTCAGCGACGGCTGACATGTGGCTTGCTGAGCATGAATGGGGACGAGCACAAGCAGCAAAGACGACAGGTCTCTGGCCCGTTCGAGAAGCGGGCGATCGGCGTTCATCACGACACGATCGCGACGTTGACAGCCGAGATGCTCGACGGCTGGCGGCCCGGAGAAACGCGAGACATTGCGACAGAGATGACGGTGCTCGCCCGGAAGATCACCAGCACGATGCTTTTCGGCATGGACCAGATGCAGATCGCATTGGAGATTGGCGAGATGCTCGATCCGTGGGTCGAGCTGAATCATCAGCTCGGTTTGGCAGCGTTGTTGCCGACAGACGATTTCATGCCGCGTTACGACGAACTGTTATCGTTGGCCAATCGGCTCGAAGCACGCATTTTGGATCTGGTCAGTCTGCGGCGCGGCGCGGGCAAGCTAGGCACCGATTTGCTGTCGCAACTGATCCGCGTCCATGACGAGACTGGTGGTATCACGACCGAGCAACTCATCGGTCACGTCGCGTTGCTGTTTGGCGCGGCGCACATGACCACAGCGAACACACTGGGATGGACGCTGTTTCTGCTGGCTCAGCATTGCGACGTTATGTGTCCGCTGTATCGCGAACTGCTGGCGGGCGAGTACGACGAACCGCTCGCGGCATTTGACAGCGCAAAAGGCTCGCGACTGGATCGAGTGCTCCGTGAGAGCATGCGTTTGCTGCCGGCTTCGAGTTACTCTCAACGGAGCAACAGTGCTCCGGTCGAATTGGGACCGTTGTCGTTGGCGAAGAACTCGTTGGTTGTTTTCAGCCAGTTCATGACGCATCATCGGGCCGACCTGTACCCGAACCCGGAAGTCTTCGATCCCGATCGCTGGCTGACGATCACGCCGTCCCCTTACGAGTACCTGCCGTTCGGAGCCGGGCCGCGGCTTTGTCTGGGAGCACCGCTGGCGCTCGTGACCTTGAAAACAATTCTGCCACTGATCCTCAAGCGGTTTCGGCTGAGCGTCGTCCCCAACTCGGAGATCACCGGTCGCGTTGTTTCGACGATGCTCAACCCGATCTTCGGCTTGCCGATGCAGATCGCCGCGCCGGACGGTCGCTTCGAGGCAGCCCCGGTCCGCGGCAACATTCACACATTGGTTGATTTGCCTGCCGCGGCTCATGAACGCCGCGCAGCGGCCTGATTGGGTTTCGACTTCACTCGCTTGAACCACTCCCGGTTACGGCCCAGCGAAATCCAATACCCGCCGTCCTCGAAATGGATGTGCAGAATTCGCTCAGGACTACAAATGATGGCAACGGAATCAGCATCCATCGCGACGACTTCGTAGCGATTTCGCTCGCAAAAGCCTTTATAGTCGGAATGAAGATAACGAGGCGTGTATCGCAGCTTGAGATGCCCGAACAGCCCTGCGAACCATTTTCTGCGGTCGGATTTCATGCTGCGTGGCCAGATCCAATCGGCCATCGTTCGCCGACGATCGGACCGCCATGATCCTAGCAATCGGCGGTCAATGAGCATCGGCTTGCAAGGACGCGATCGCGCCGACTTGCTCACGCCAGCACCTCTCTCACGATTCGCGCAGTGGCAGTTGCATCGATCAACGATTGCGGTGTGGCGTTACGAGTAAACGTGAGCCGCTTCGGATCGAGACCGAAGAGGTGCAACAACGTAGCGTGGTAGTCGTGATGCGTAACGACCCCTTCGACGGCGCGATGGCCGAACTCGTCGGTTGCGCCGTAGGTATGGCCGGCTTTGAACCCGCCACCGGCGAACCAGGATGAGAAGCCATAGGTGTTGTGATCACGACCCACGCGGTCCGGTCCCGTGTCGTTTTGGATGACTGGTAGCCGCCCCATTTCCCCGCCCCAATGCACGACCGTCGAATCGAGCAACCCGCGCTGTTTGAGGTCTTTGACCAGCGCCGCACATGGCTGGTCGATTCGCAAACAGGCTTGCGGCAGTCCGCCGCGAATGGCTCCGTGATGATCCCACATTTGGGCGAACGAGTAGACCGAGACGAAACGGACGCCCCGTTCGATCAGCCGTCGCGCAAGCAGGCAGCGGGTGCCGAAGTCGCGTGTCTTTTCATTGTCGAAGCCATACAGCTTCTGAGTCGCCTCTGTTTCTTGCGACAAGTCCAGCGCCTCTTTCGCCGCAGTCTGCATCCGCGCCGCCAACTCATAGGAAGCAATGCGAGCTTCGAGATCGGTCTCGCCAGGATGTCGCGCGAGGTGCTCGCGATTCAGCTTGGCGACGTATTCCAAGTATCGCTCTTGGGGCAGTCCCTTGAGTTGCGGCGGTGGGTCGAGATTCAGGATTCGCGGTTCGCGTGAGCGTGCGACCGTTCCTTGGTAGAGCGCAGGCAGCCAACCGTTCGACCAGTTGTGAGTGCCCAGAACCGGCAAGCCACCTGGATCAGTCAGCACGACGTAGGCAGGCAAGTCTTGGCTCTCGGTTCCGAGTCCGTAGGTCAACCAACTCCCCAGCGATGGTCGTCCCGCTTGGGTATGGCCGGTGTTGAGCGCGTACAACGACTCGCCGTGATTGTTGACCCCCGTCGTCATCGAACGAATGAGCGTGATGTCATCCGCGATCTCACCGAAGTGCGGCAGCAGTTCAGAGAACTCCATGCCGCAATCGCCATGCTTGCGGAATCGCCACGGGCAGCCCAGCACTCGCGAGCTGGCTTCAGCGGCGTTGTCGTACTTGATGTCGCCGGGGAACTTCTGCCCGTCCAGCTGATTGAGAATCGGTTTTGGATCACAGAGGTCAATATGACTAGGACCACCTTGCATGAACAGCGAGACCATCGCACGGGCTTGCGGCTGACCGACGGTCGGCTTGGGCAAGAGGTCGTAGGACTTCTTCTCCAGTTCCGGCCGCACTGTCTCTGCGAGCGCGCCGTCTTGACGCAAGAGCCACGTCAGCGCGACCGACCCCAAGCCGAGCGCTTGGGCTGCCAGAAAATGTCGGCGAGACGATTGTTGATTGTGCATCCGCAAAATCCTTCCAGAAGCCCGACCGATTTGAAAGAAGCCCAGCATTTTGAAATGCCGGGCTTCTGTCTCCAATCCTGCGAGAGCCTCAAGGGGCGTTAGCCTTTTTTCTTGGCGGTCCCCGCTTTAACCGTCATTTCGATGACTTTGAAGTCCTCGCCTTCCTTCTTGACCTTGAAGCTGATGGTGGCGTTGTCGGCATTGCGAACCGACATCGACCAAGCGCCATTTTCATTTCGCGGCGTACTTCCACCCTTGATGCCAGTAAAGAGTTTCTTGAGGTCTTCGATTTGTTTTTCCGAAGCCTTGCCATCGCGAATATCTCCGAGCGGACCCTTGCACTTGGGGCTGATGAATTCTTCCAAGCCACTGATGTCGCCTCTCATCAAGTTGAGCGCCACTTTCTCTGCGGCAAAGCCAAAGGTTCCCGGCTGCGACTGTGGGTTCTGAGGAGCACCTTGACCACCGGGTCCACTCGCCCCCCCTGCGGGGCCTCCCGGAATTGCTCCCGCACCGGCTGGTGCTGCATTCGGGGCTCCAGCGATTGGAGCTGCGGGTGCTGCTCCCGGAGGCGTGCCCGCTCCCGGTATAGCAGCTGCACCCGGCGCGGCTGCTGGCGCAGCGGCGGCACCGGGATTCGCACCCGCTGCGTACGGATTTGCCGGTGCTGCGCCGGCGGGTAGCGCTCCAGCAGCGGGTAGTGCTCCAGCTGCCGGTGCTGCTCCTGGAGGCGTGCCCGCTGCCGGTAATGCAGCTGCTGCACCCGGCGCAGCAGCAGCACCGGGAATCGCACCCGCTGCGTACGGATTTGCCCCTGACGCACCGGAGGGTAGTGCTCCAGCGGCCGGCGTGGCCCCAACGGCTGGTGTTGCTCCAGCGGTTGGCATGGGACCACCTGCAGGCATCGCCCCTCCACCGGGCATCGCTCCCGGCATTCCACCACCACCCGGCATTCCACCACCACCCGGCATTCCACCACCACCCGGCATTCCACCACCACCCGGCATTCCTCCACCACCCGGCATTCCTCCCGGCGTCGCACCCGCGCCTGCGGAAGCATTCGCTGGTGCTTGGGCAACGGGTGCTGCTTCCTCCGAGGAGCAGCCGCTGACTCCCGCAGTGGACAGTGACAACATCAACGACCAGCCCAAACAAGGGCGAACGATGCGAGGCATGAGAAATCTCCTGCGTGAGTAATCAAGAAATGCGACCGCACGACCAGTCCAGCGGTACATCACGTGAGCAGCCTAGCCTCTTATTGGGCGAACGTCACCTGTTCTCTAGAAAAGACCCACGGCAGGCTAGTTTTTGAAGATGCGTAGTCTGTTCATCAAGAGGTTGGGTTTGAGGGCATGTTCACGGCAGAGAGCACCGACGGATTGTGCGAGTCGGCGGGCGAGGTTGAGGGTTGCGAGGTGAATGCCGTTCAGAG
>SXGT01708394.1_pt1 | contig 14885 bp, 13 predicted proteins | sample 3176221 | NCBI WGS metagenome assembly SXGT01 (sample SAMN11356862, study PRJNA531348) | freshwater metagenome | isolation source: freshwater sample F1-120 | place: China: Fuxian Lake, Yuxi | collected 2017-12-25
AGACTTCAAGACAGCATGAATGACCTGGCCGCTCAATTCGCCGGCCCCAGCAATGCGGGCGACCATATTCGCATTGAATACGCTTTCCGGTCCGGAGGTGTTTGGCAGCACGCCTTCCTGGGAGGCACGGGAACAAGCCAAACCAACGATATCATTTCGTTCTATCCTTCGGGCGCCGATCTGGCGAGCAATCCCAGTTGGGGTCCGGCCTGGGGGCTTGGCAAATTTGCACCACCGAGCATCGGCAACCAAACCAGCACCATGCACGATCCCAATGCATGGAACACGATGCGGATCGATTATGTGAATGGCGCCTCGACATTCGATTGGTCCGTTAACGGCGCGGCGACGGAGACGTTAAACATCAACGGCGCCCCACAGAACCTCACGAGAATGTTTTTCACGGATGAAGGTCCCTGGGACGGCGCTTCGTACCTCGACTCGATTTCAGTTGTACCTGAGCCGTCCACGGTTCTACTTTTGCTGAGCGGGGCGCTAGGTGTGATTTGGCGTCTCAGGCGACGAAAATAAAAAATTGTGAAGCGCGCGACTCCTATCTTCCGGTACATAAGAACGAGTGGGAGAACTTGGGTCTTTGTGTTGATGTTGCCTCCGGTTACCTATTTATAAGGAGAGTCGTCATGACTCACAAGAAATTCGCTAGCTGCGTCGTTACCGTATTGTGCATGACGATCTTGAGCGTGATGCCTAAGAGGACGGAGGCGATCCTTGTCACGAATGTTACCCAGGATACGGTTCTTTTTTCCCACGACTACGAGAACGGCACGGTAGGAAACGATGTATCGACCGCCCCGCCCACCGTCGGCACTTGGGCATGGGGGACAAAGAATCCCCGCAATTCCACACTTTATGCCGACACCACTCCCTATTCGGGGAGCCAACACCTGACGCTGATAGACAACATGAATGACCTGGCAGCCCAATTCGCCGGCCCCAGCAATGCGGGCGACCATATTCGCATTCAATACGCTTTCCGGTCCGGGGGAGTCTGGCAGCACGGCTTCCTGGGGGGCACGGGAACAAGCCAAACCAACGATATCATCTCGTTCTATCCCGTGGGAATTGACCTGGCCAGCGATCCAGGTTGGGGGCCCGACTGGGGGATTGGCAAATTCGCTTCAGGAAGTATTGGAAGCCAAACGAGTTTTACGCACGATGCCAATGCTTGGAACACGATGCAGATCGATTACGTCAACGGTGCAACTACGTTCGACTGGTCCGTCAACGGCGCGGCGACCGAGACGCTGAACATCAACGGCACCGGGCAGAATCTTACGCGAATGTTCTTCACCGACGAGGGTCCCTGGGCAGGAACATCGTACCTCGACTCGCTGGTGGTGGTGGCTGAGCCTCTGGCCGGCGATCTGAACGGCGACGGGTTCGTGGGTCAGGACGATTTGAACATCGTCTTGGGTGACTGGGGAAATATGCCACCGGGCGACCCACGTGCCGACCCCAGTGGCGATGGATTTGTTGGTCAGGACGACTTGAATCCCGTGTTGGGCGATTGGGGTCAAGGCACGATGCCGGCAGTCGGTTTACTAAATGCCGTGCCCGAGCCGCAATCGCTTTGGCTGGCAGTAATCGCGGTTGCTGGATGGCTGCCTTTCCGGCGACGAAAGTGGTAGCATCGAATACACCACAGGCGTTAAGCCGAAAGCGACTATTATGTCACCCCCTCACCCTCTCACGCCCTCACCCCGTCAGCGTCACGCAACCGGCTTTACCCTCGTGGAGCTCTTGGTGGTGATCGCCATTATCGGCATCCTCATCGCGCTGCTTCTGCCGGCCGTGCAGGCCGCCCGAGAAGCCGCCCGCCGGATGACGTGCAGTAACAATCTGAAGCAGATTGCCCTGGCTATCCAGAACTATCATGACACCAACAGGATGATGCCGTTTAATGCCAACAATGCCGGCTACACCAGCGGCACGTGGGAGCAGCCGGGCCCGGGCCAGTTGAATACGAAATGCAACGGTTTCAGTTGGTTTGCCGGCATACTGCCGTTTATCGAGGAATCAGCCATCTTCGATGAATTGGACTTCAAAGTTCCCGCCGTGCATCCTAGAAATCGGCAGCTAATCAAGCGGCCGATTATCGGCCTTGCCTGTCCGAGCGATCCGGTCGTGTCACGATTAGTGCGCAACGACATGGATTATCATTGGACATGGACGGCAGGCGGCCGAAACTTCGATTCCGATACCGCCGCCGTGTACACGTACAAAGGGGTTGCGCGAGGCAGCGAGCCGGTCTCTGGGCCGATTCACTTGTTTCACTACATCAAATACAACAATGGTTCAAGCGACTACCCAGTCAATCGCCGCTTGATGAAATTCCGGCACGTTAAAGACGGCCTCAGCCGTCAACTCCTCCTGGGCGAGCAGTCTTACGAATGTTCGCGGATGGCCTGGGCGCCTTCGATTGGCAGCTATGTGGATCCTGGCTTGGGCGTCAATGCCGTGTGGCGCGTGTCGGGTCATCCGTTTCCCGCCGATTGCATCTGGATGATGGCCTTTCTGGCCGAACCCTACTCCATGCACAGTTACCATCCCGCGGGCGCCATGTGCGCGATTGCCGACGGCAGCGTCCATTTCATTAGCGAGACGGTCAACGAGCAGCTTGTTTTGGATATGGCCCATATCAACAACGGCTTGCCGGTGGGCGGCTATGATCTGACTCAATAGCAAGTCATGACCATTGCGCAACGCTCACCGCCGCGGCCTTGGTGGAAATGCGATCGCAAGACGCTGGTCGGTGCCGGCTTGCTGTTGGTGGTCGCCGTTGTCTGGTTAACGGCGCGGATCACGATTACTTATGACGAGCGGCAGGCCGCGACTGCGTTGGAACTGCTCGGCGCGCAGGTGTACTACGACTACCAATGGGACTCCGATGGTCGATTCATTCAGCCAGTCGGTCCCGTGTGGCTGCTCCGACTGTTTGGCAACGCGCGGGCTGTCACCGGACATTCGTCAACGCTCACGGATGCCCATTTAGTTCACCTGAATGCTTTGACGCAACTGGAAATTCTCGATTTGACCAATACGCAAGTATCGGGAACGGGCTTTCGAGATGTAGACCAATTGACAAAATTGAAGGGACTCTATTTAGCTCGCACGCCGTTTAACGACGAGGGGCTAAAGACGGTCGTCCGGTTTAGCGGCCTTCAGGACATCATTTTGTCACAGACACCCGTCAGCGACGAGGGCATTGCTTGTTTAAAACGACTACGGAATCCCCATTCGCTGCGGCTGGACGGTACTCGCTGCAGCGCCGAGGGAATCAATAAGCTTCGGCAAGAGTTTCCCAGTTGCCAGATTGTGCCATAGTGTTGTCGCGCATGTAGTTGCTCACCAGTGCGGATACACGTGTTGCCTTAAGGCCGAATATGCAAACTTCTATGAGAGGCCCTAACACAACCGCCGGGGACTGTTCCGATTTCGCGGAGTCCGCGGAGCAAAATGTGACTGTCCCCTTCTCCGCGGCGGTTGTGTCAGGACCTCTTAATGCGTTCCTCCGAACGTCATGCCTGTTGCTGATCCTGACGTTCGTGGGTGGTTGTCGCAGCTCCGATTTGCCGGCAACCAGCGTGGTGAATGGTGTAGTCACCTACAAGGGGCAGCCAGTCAAGAACGGTCAAGTTGTCTTTGTACCGCAAGGCGCCGGAAACAGCGGGCGCGGTGTGACCGACGAGCAGGGCCATTTTACCTTGAGCACCTACGCGACCGGGGACGGCGCCGTGCTGGGCAAACACAAGGTTACGGTCGAGGTGCTTGAGAATCGCAATCGGGCTGAGCCGCTCCATCGAGCGCGTGCAAGAAGCCCCATCCCGTTGAAATATGCCGAAGTGAACTCAACTCCGCTGGAAATCGAAATCAAGGCAGATCCCAACGAGGTTCAATTCGATCTGACCGATTAACGATTTAACCCAATCGCCTGGATCGAGTACTGCTAAATGTTCCGTATTGTGCTCCGTTACCTTAGTATCATCCAGACGATGAACAACAAAGTTGTCTTGTCCTGGCGGACCGTCATGCATCGTCGGGTAGCTGCGCTATCGGCCATGATGGGCTACTTGTATTTGGCGGCAAGCGTAACAGGCCAAGAATTCGAATTAGTTCGTCAACCCTATTTGTTGGATACAGGTCTATCGTCGAGGTCCGTCTCATTTGAAAACCCCACCGGCGCTGCTGGCCAAGGTGGGCGAGCGGCCAGCCGTTTGGGCGCTGGTAGGAAAGGGTCTCACTCCAAGTCGGTCGAAGCTGGAACGACTGTGGTTCTGGCCGACATCCAAGGACCCGGCACGATCCGGCACATCTGGCTGACCTTGGCCGATCCGTCCGCAGCCGCAAGTTGGCAGCATAAGCCGGGAACCTTCCGCAAATTTGTGATCCGCGCCTATTGGGATAACCAATCGCATCCAAGCATTGAATGTCCGGTGGGTGATTTCTTTGGCTTCGGGCATGGCAAGCTCGTCCACTACCAGTCCGCCGTGCATTCGGTGGCTGGGAGGGTGGGAATGAATCTCTGGTTGCCCATGCCCTTTCGTGAACATGCAAAGATTGCCATCACGAACGAAGCGGACTATCCCATTTCCGTTGTTTACACCATTGACCATACGATTGGTGATAAGCATCCCGAAAACGTGGGATATATGCATACGTTGTTCAGACGAGAGAATCCCACGACTCCTGGGCGAGACTTCGAGTTGTTGCCCAAATTGGAGGGGAAAGGGCGCTACATCGGTTCGGTTATTTCAGTGCGGCAACTGAGCGAGCATTGGTGGGGTGAAGGCGAATTCAAAGTATACATGGATGGCGACAGCGAATTTCCGACGATTTGCGGCACAGGCTCGGAGGACTGGGCTGGTTTTTCCCACGGCCTGTCTGAGAATCGTTACGCTTATCACGGAGGCATCCTTAGCCAAGGAAAGTTTCATGCGATGTACCGTTGGCACTTGCGCGATCCGATTGCCTGGCAAAACGATTGTCGCATCACGATGCAACAGATCGCGTGGAGCGGAGGATTGAGCGAAACCAAAGATGATTGGTCGACGGCGACGTTTTGGTACGAACCGCTGCCCAGTGCCCCGTTGCCTCCCATGCCGGATGTTGCAGCCCGATCCGCGGATCTTTGGAACGAATAGGAAGTGAGAGGATCGACCTTGATTGGACGAAGACTCATCGATCGTCGGCTGGCCGCGGTTCTCCTTGCTGGAATGGCCTTCGGAGAGAGCATCGCTGCAGCGCAATCCGATGCGACGTCACTCAAGACCGACATGTTGCGCGTGGGCGTTGCGACGGCATCGTTCCAGGCTGACGACTCCATGCAGATTGCCGGCGGCATGGGACCCGGCCGCGCCGTGGGGCAGGAAGGCGACCTGCGGGCCGTGGCTTTCGTGCTTGAGCGGCTGGGTTCGGAGCGACTGGCGATCGTCGCCTGCGACGTGTTGTTTGTCACGCGCGAGATGATCGACAAGGTCGCCGAGCAAATTCAGCAATCCTGCGGGATTTCGCCGAGTCATTTGTTAGTAAATGCTACGCATACTCATCATGCGCCAAGTACCGTGCGCATTCACGGCTGCGAGCCGGAACCGGAATTTGTGCGGAGCGTTGAAGAAGGTATCGTGAGTGCCGTTGAAGAGGCGACTCGGCGCTTGACGGCTTGCCGTCTTCAATTCGCCTTGAACGAGGACGTGAACGTCGGCAAGAACAGCCGCATGAGGTTGAAGGATAACACCATTTACTGGATCGGCCCCTCGCCCGACGCCTTGGAGCCTACTGGTCCCTTCGATTCCCAAATGCCGGTGCTTTCGTTCCGGAGCGCCGACGAGCGATTGGTGGGTGTCCTTTACAACCATTCCACGCACACGATTGGCACGCTGTCGCCGAAAGTTCGCTCGCCGTCGTTCTATGGGCTGGCGGCGCAGCAACTGGAACAACAATGGAATGCACCGGTTTGTTTTCTGGAAGGTGCTTCGGGTTCGACGCATAACCTGACGCATGAGACGACTGACGCTTTGACGGTTGTCAAGCAGGCGGTTTCCGCGGGAGTGGAGAAGGGTCAGCCCATGGCTGTCAATCGTCTGGCGGCCATCAAGCGGCCATTCCGGTTCAAAGTCCGCACGTTCGATGAGGCGATGGAGGACGAAAAAGTCTCGAGTTATTGCCAGCGCCGAGTGCCCGCCGTTGCGGAAGCCTACGCGAATATCTTCCGTCAGATGCGCCTTGAGCTTCAGGCCGAACAAGGCAAAGAACGTCAGACTTTGCTGCAGGCCATGCTCATCGACGAAGTGGCAATCGTCGGCGTGCCGGCGGAGTTCTTTACCGGCTTAGGGATGGAAATCAAGAAACGGTCTCCTTACCAGCGAACCTATATTGCCGAATTGGCGAACGATTGGATCGGCTACTTGCCCGACCGCGAAGCGCACCGTTTAGGCGGTTATCAAACGTGGATGGGCCTGCACAGCTACGCCGAAATTGGCACGGGCGAACGAGTGGTCGACCAGATGATTGACATGCTTAACGAGTTGGCGAAATAGCCATGAATCGATGGTTGATATTCTTGTCCATTGGCTTAGCCGCGCAGGCGTTCGCGGTGGAGCCGACTCGTAACGGTCCGCTGTCGTCGGCCGATGAATTGGCCTCATTCCGCTTGCACGATCCGAACTTGGTCGTGGAACTGGTCGCGGCCGAGCCGCAAGTGGAAAGCCCGGTGGCCCTGGCCTGGGATGCGGACGGACGGTTGTTCGTCGCCGAAATGAGCGACTACCCGCTCGATCCCCAGCGGGGTCGCATTCGCCTGCTCAAAGACCGCAATGGCGACGGTCGTTATGAGCATTCCCAAGTCTTCGCCACAGACATTCCCTTTCCGACCGGCGTGTTGGCGTCGCGCGACGGAGTGCTGGTTGCGTCGGCGCCCGATATCCTCTTTCTCAGGGACGTCAATGGTGACGGACAATGCGATGAGCGTACGGTGTTGCTCACCGGCTTTGGTGAAGGAAACCAGCAGTTGCGGGTCAACGGCCTCGTTTGGGGTGCAGACAATTGGATCTATGGCGCCAATGGCCGAAGCGGCGGCAACCTTCGGCGGCCGGACGATGCTTCGCAAGACGCCGTTTCCATCAACGGACGCGATTTCCGCTTCCGGCCCGATGGATCCGCCATCGAACCTGTAACCGGTCAAAGCCAATTCGGAATGGCGCGGGACGATTGGGGCGAACGCTTTTGCTCGTGGAACACCATTCCATTGCGGCACGCCTTGCTCCCGCAATCGATTTTACAAATGCATCCGCAATTGACAAATCTAGCCTGCCGCGACATCGCCGACCCGGCGGACGGCACGCAGGTCTTCGCCATCAGTCCCACCCCGCAAACATTTAACAAGGAACCGACGGAATACTATAACGCGTTGTGCGGGCTAACAGTTTTTCGCGGCGATGGTTTGGGAGACGAATATATTGGCGATGCCTTTGTCTGCGAATCGCTAAGGAATCTCGTGCATCGGCGCAAGCTGGTCCCGGACGGGCCGAGCTACCGGTCTCAACGCGCGGTGCCAGGGGCCGAGTTCCTGGCTTCCGCCGATCCCTGGTTTCATCCCGTGTTCCTTGCGACAGGTCCCGATGGCGCGCTCTACATCGCCGATTTTTATCGCCGCTGGGTCGAACATCCGCAGTGGGTGGCCGATGCCGACGCGCGGCAACAAGTCAATTGGCGTGAAGGTGCCTCGCACGGCCGTATCTGGCGCGTACGCAGGCGGGATGCGAAGTTAGACGCCGCGTTCTTCGTCTCGCTCCACGGCGCTTCCACACTCGGTCTGGCTGCCCAATTGGCTTCCGAAAACGGCTGGCGGCGAGACACCGCGCAACGCCTGCTGGTTGAACGGCAAGATACAAGTGTCAAGGCGGCCTTGGAAGCGCTGGCGCGAAAGGGTTCGTCGCCACAGGTTCGCTTGCACGCCCTCTGGGCGCTGGCAGGACTCAACTCTTTGGAGAACCAGCTACTCGCGGAAATCATTGGCGACCGGGACCCCCGAGTGCGGCGGCAGGGCATTCGCTTGTCAATGCCCATGCTTGCAGAATCGCCTACGTTGCGGGGAGCCGTTTTGCAAGCGGCCGGAGACGCCGACCCAGGGGTCCGTTTTGAGACTGCGATTGCAATCGGCGCAATAGACAGCGATGAAAAGAATTCGGCGATCGACCGATTGGCGAATTTTCGGAACGACAGCATCTGGGACGGGGCGGCACTGCAGTTAGCTCTCGGCCGGTCCGCTGAACACTATCTTAATCGTATGCTGCTGTCGACAACCGTGGATCATGAACCGACCCACGCGCAGTACGAGTTGCTTGCCAACTTAGGGCGGATCGTCGGGCGAAATCGGCAGGACAGGGAAATCGCAGCATTTGTCAGCCTTCTGACGAGCGAGCCGGCCGTCGCAAGCCGGACCGCGATGCTCGCAATACTATCGGGCTTTGCTCAGGGACTTGCCGAGACGAGCATCTCGGTGCGGCAATTGCGCTGCGATCCAGCGGTAAATGGGAGCGATTCGATGGTTTCGCTTTCCAAGCTGCTGATCTTCGCTCGCGAATCGGCAATCGACGAAGCGATTTCATTATATCAACGGCTGGGCGCGATTCAGTCGTTAACCTACTGCGGCACGGCCAACGACGTACGGCCACTTGCACCGCTGCTTGCCGCCGGCAATCCGCAGGACTTGGCTGAGGCGGCCGCCGATGCGCTGGCCCGTGCGGCCGATCAAGAACTGGCCGTCGCGCTGTTTGCCGATTGGAACTCGTACTCAACCAGCACGCGGCGTGCATTGGCGACCTCGTCGCTTCGATCGCTGGTAACCAGTCAGGCGCTCATCGAGGCAATTGAATCGGACACGATCGTCGCCGTGGAGATCGAACCCAACACACGCGACGCCTTGCTTCAACTGCCGAGTGACGTTCTGGCGAAACGAGCGCAACAGATCTTTGCCGACGTAACGCCGGCCGCTCGCGCTAAGGTGCTGGCCGACCATACGACGGCACTGACGCTCGATGCTGATCCACATCGTGGAGCCGATTTGGTTACACAGCACTGTTTGAATTGCCATCCAATGCAAGGGCGCGGAGTGCGGATCGGGCCTGATCTCACGAGTGTGCGCTCACATCCGAAGGAGCAAATCCTGATTTCGCTGCTCGATCCAAGTCGTCAAGTATCACCAGACTTTATCGTTCACACGCTGATAACCACCGATGGCCAGTTGCTTTCCGGCATCGTTGAAAGCGAAACCGCCGCCACGGTCACGTTGCGTCGAGCCGACGGCCGTGACGAAACCGTGCCGCGCGATCACATTGAATCGTTGCGGGCCAACGGCAAATCGATGATGCCCGACGGTTTGGAGCAAAAGCTCTCCGTCCAGGATGTGGCGGACGTGTTGGCGTTTCTCACGAAACCGGAAGCACGGCGCTCCCAAAAGGTTGGTAGGTAACCGTTCACACCCCATGTCATCAAGAAAACGAATGCTCAGCGTTGTGGCCACTGCTCGGCAACAGAACCGTAACGTGCTGAAGTTGCTGACGGCGTGTTGCACTGCGCGGCTGGATGGTTCCGCTGCCCTTTCGCTACTGCCCGCGGCGGCCGCCTCGGCGGCCGCGGAAGCGGCAACCTGCCGGGCCGAAATCGGTCAAAATCCCCCGCTGAGCCCGGCGTTTTCCGGACGATTTCTGACAATTTTGAAAAATCTTGGGGGGGGGCTGATTTTGCTTGCAATTCTCACAAACGTAGCTACTCTAACGCTTGCGCTGTGTGCTCGGTGCCCGACGTGGCCGGGGCGGTGAACGGTTACGCTGGGTGAACAAATGAATCGTTGCAAGGGGCCAATCGCGAACGCCTATGTCCAATCGACCGTAGAGGCCGCGTGCCGTGCGATTGAGGAGCAAGGCTTTGCGATCATTCCAAATTTGATTTCATCCCACCTGGCCGGCAAGCTAGCTCGGCGAGCGCTGGCCTCGCCGCGAAGCTCGCCTGGGCACGCCGGCTGGGAGGCGTTCGTGGCGATGCTCAACCACGATATAACTTTCGCGGAACTGGTGGGCCACCCAACGGTGCTGGCGATTGTCCGACGCTTGATCGGAGGTCGCAGCGTGCCGGCCCCAAACGCGTTTGCTTGGCCCGAAGCCGACCAGATTCGACTCATGAACTGCGATGCGCTGGTGGCGCATCCGGGGTCGGAGTCGGGATGGTGGCACCTGGACCCGCCCATGGGACAACTGAGCCCCGCGCGATTGGTGCCCGATTTCCCGATTGTGGTCAACGTGATGTGGATGCTGACGCCCTTCAGCAAGAACAATGGCGCCACTCGCGTATTGCCGTTTAGCCATTTAAAACGAGCGGTACCGCCCCCCACGCGTGAACCGTTGAACGGCGAGTTGCATGTCTGCGGCGGGGCCGGCAGCATCGCGATTATTCCAAACATTACGTGGCACGCGGCCAGCCCAAATCGCACCAAAAAAGACCGCGTTGCGCTCGCATGTTCCTACGTGCCCTGGTGGGTAAACCGACTCACCCTTGACTCATACCCGGTGACGATGGAAACGTATCAGGCGCTGCCAGGCGTTGTCCAAGCGCTGACCAGGCATCAATTGCAGTGGAATATGGATTTCACCAACCCCACCACAAAGCGGCGTCTGAAATCTCCGGAAGCGAAAGACTCGTCCAAGCTGGATCGGCCGAGCAGGCGATGATCTCGAATGGTTTCGTAGTCATCGGCGGCGGTGTGATTGGATTGAGCACCGCGTATCAATTGGCACTCAAGCGGGTCGGGCAGGTGACTCTGCTCGACAAGGGGCCGCTGGGCGATGGATCCAGCAGCCGTGCGGCGGGCATCGGCGCGCACTTCGTGTGGAGCGATACGGGCGTGCCAGCGCTGCGTATGGGTGAGCGTCAGCCAACCGACGAATCGCGACAACTCGCCGTCCTTTCGAGGCCACACGACCAGATACCAATGGTTCGACTTTCCGAAACTTAACATCCGCGGCCTCCTCTTACATAGCATCTGACACCATTGATTTCTTGCGTGATATCGCCTAGCAGAGGATCCCCACCCAACAATGCAAGCTTCGACACGAGGTTGCTTCTCCTTTTAGGCAAACAAACGGCCGACGTCGTAGCTCACCACGCGTTGCGGCGGAACCGGCGGGGCGGGAATCAAGAGTTGCGGGTTCTCGCGGCAGCGTTGCGCCTCGGCATCCAGCGTACTGAATTCGCAGCCGCGCCGTTTCGCATGGTCGAGCAACAACTCAATCGCCCGGCCCTCAAGATCCTGCCGGCGAATCATCGTCCACGGATGCATCACAAAACAGCAGAACGGCAGGTCCGCCGCCAGCGCTGCCTCCAACGTCCCGCGATGCACCTCGAATTCTTCCTGGGGCGTCTCCACGAGCCGGCTGGGATACACAAACGGCGACGGCCAGCGGACGGCGTACTGCGTGCCGCGACCAAAATCCTTCACACCACAATCTTGCCAGCCGTGGCCCGGCAACTCGAGAATATCGTCGAACCCGTCGGGCGCGTAGGAGAACGGTCCGCTCAGGTCGCATGGCAAGGAGTCGCCGAACACCGATTTTAGATACGCCGAAGTCCATGTTACGCCCGCAGACCGCAAAGCATTCAGGTTTTCGGGACATCCCCGAAATCCTGCGCCGGCCCCCGACCGCGGCCGAAATCCGCGGCAGGGCCGATCCAACACGTCGCGCACAATCTGCACGCCGCGCAAGGTTTCGTCATAAATGAACTGCGGCGACGGCACCGGCAGCGACCAGGGCGGCTTGCAGATCAACCGCGAATGGCTGTACGTATGACTGTTGACGTCCCAAAATTCCGGTGTCTCGTCGATCAACCGCCTCAACTCGGCTCCGTCGTGATACACGACCCGCCCGGTAACGAAGATCGTCAGCGGCGCCTCAAACCGACGATGCACGCCAACGATCGTGCGCAACTTCGGCACGCACTCACCGATGTTTTCGGTGTCATAGGTAAGGACAACGCGCATTTGAATTCACGCCAAGCGATTGCTCCGCCGAGGTGGCGTTCTAACGAACTGATAACAATATAACCAAGTGCCGGACAACACGAATTGCAACTGCACGGGCGTTTCGGGGGACGGCAGCCTCACGGGCGACGCCCACTGCACCGCGTGCTTGAGTTGGTCGCCACGGATCGGCAGTGAGCGGATCGACTGATCCTCGCCTCCGGCCGCGGCAGACCGGAGGGAAACGACCGCCTGGCCGTCGCCCGCGTCCAGATTGACGTGAAGCTTGCCGTCGGCTGGCATGAGAAACGGCCTGGTTAGTATTGTTCCGCTCTCGCGCTGGGGTTCCAGTGAGACGAATCCATCACGTCGCAGAGTGGCGACGCCGATAGACGTTTTGACCGTCCGCCAAGGCGAAGAAACGGGGGTCAGGAACCGTTTGTCGGTTTGCGGGGCCTGCCGCGGGGGCGGATGGTCGATTCCAGGTCCAGTCTGCTGATCACCCGCTCCATCCATGAGACGTCGCCGAATGGTACGCCACGTACTTGATTCCAGGCGGCTCTGCTGTCATCATCGCGACTTCGTGGCTCGTCACCTGGCCACCGTGCTGGTCACCTTTCCCGACGCCTGCTGATTGGATGGCACGATGAAAACCCGTCTGTTCGTGATGATGCTGTTGGAGTTCTTCATTTGGGGAGCCTGGCTGCCACTGATTTTTGGTTACTTGCCGAGTTTGGGATTTTCGTCGGAACAGCCTCCCGCCTTGCTGTCGTTCTTGCCGAGCGATTGGGCGTGGCTAATTTCCGAGCAGTCGCTGATCCTCAACGCCTTTCCGATCGCGGCCATCGTGGGCATGTTCTTCAGCAATCAATTCGCCGACCGGCATTTTGCGGCGGAACGATTCCTGGCGTTCAGCCACCTGGTTGGCGGTTTGGCCATGCTGGGCTTGGCGTTCACGAAGTCCTTCTGGCCGTTCTTTGGCATGATGCTGGTCCACTGCCTCCTCTACGTCCCCACGATCTCGATCACGAATTCGATCGCTTTCGCCAATATGAAGGACCCGAAAGAATTCGGCATTGTGCGGATGGGTGGGACCATTGGCTGGATTTTCGCGGCGTGGCCGTTCACGTTCATTCTGGTGGACTGGGCCAAGGTGCAGTCGGCCAACCCGACAGGATGGGTGGAGTGGTTGGGGACCGTGCTGGGTTCGGGGCTCACGGGCCAGGCACTGCAAGACGGCACGCGGTGGACGTACATCGTCGCGGGAGTCGCCTCGCTCGTGTTGGCCGCCTACAGCCTCACCTTGCCTCACACGCCGCCGAAGCGAGTTGAGGAGGGAGCGGGAGGATCACTGGCCTGGCTGGAGGCCATGAAGCTGCTGAAGCATCCCTTCGTGTTGGTGCTGTGGCTGGTCACGTTCGTCGATGCCTTTGTCCACAACAGCTATTTCAACTGGACGGGCGTGTTCCTGGGCGCCTCGCGGGAAGCCGGCGGCGTGGGCATCCCGGGGAACTGGATCATGCCGGTCATGAGTCTCGGTCAGATCGCCGAAATCTTGACGATGGCGATCCTGGCCGGCGTGCTGAAGCATTTTGGCTGGCGGGTAACGATGGTGATCGGCATCCTGGGACACGCGGCTCGGTTCGCCGTGTATGCGTTCCTGCCGCAGTACCCGGAGATGATCATTGGCGTCCAGGTCCTGCACGGAATCTGCTACGCCTTTTTCTTCGCGACGGTCTACATTTTCGTCGACGAGTATTTTCCGAAGGACGCGCGGGCCAGCGCCCAGGGGCTGTTTAACCTGATGATCCTCGGCGTTGGCGCGCTGGTCGCCAACCCGGTGTGCCAGATGCTTCTGCAGTCCGAACGCTTTACCAAGACGCTACCCAACGAGAGCAAGCTCACGGACTTCCAAGGCTTGTTTCTGGTGCCGCTGCTGTGTGCCACCGCCGCGGCGGTCATCCTGGCGCTCTGCTTCCATCCGCCGAAGCAAGACGCCACCCCGAATGCGTGAGAACGTCGGCCGGCTAACTTTCGGCATGCTGAGTATGCCCGACACCCGATCGTAATCCCAATCCACCGCGAGTCTGTTTTTCTATTCGAGTCATCAGTCAACGCGCGATAATGATAGGAATTTTGATCCGCTCGCGGCCCGTCGTCGAACGTTTCGGGACCGCCTTTTTGGGTATTCTTGATCCTGAAAAAAAGGACCTCCGACGTGCCAGATGTCAGATCTGGCGGTGCTGGATAGTAAGGGGCAAGGCAACCATCCCGCTTAAGTCCGTCGGAGGCCCCACGGGCCAGCCAATTCTGGGTGCGCCCTGGAAAGGGCGACTCTCACCGACCGTAGAGCAACCAGGGTGCCAAAGACACCAGTCAGGCGTCATCGAGTAGCGAATTAGGACGTAACTCATTTCCATCAAATGGCTTAAGAATTTTATTCGGTGCCGTGCTGCGTGCGCGCACGTGGGCATCCGCTGAGCCGTCGTGAAACAGTTGTGGTAAAGTCAATGATCAAACTTGCGTCGGGCGTCGTACTTCCCCCACTAGCGGACTGCTGCCACCGCATTTCATCTCAAAATGAGACCTTGATGGTTGGTAACCGTTCACGGGCCAAGACAGAGGGACAGGCACATTTTCCCGGGAACCACGTTGGACAACCTCCCGACCGAACGATGCGCCTGTCGCGAATTCGCCGGGAAAATGAGCCAGTCCCCGGCCCGTGAATGGTTACGATGATTGTAAGCCGTTGCTGGGAAAAAGGTTCCGAGTTACGCTTGCCGCAAACCTGACAATTGGCTCGCCCCCAACTGTGAACGATCCGCGCACAGAACACGACTTCATTCTCATTGCC
>SXGT01055158.1_pt1 | contig 14882 bp, 12 predicted proteins | sample 3176221 | NCBI WGS metagenome assembly SXGT01 (sample SAMN11356862, study PRJNA531348) | freshwater metagenome | isolation source: freshwater sample F1-120 | place: China: Fuxian Lake, Yuxi | collected 2017-12-25
ACGGACTAGCCGTTCTCCTCCCGTTGCTCTCCACCCCGTCTCACGACGACGCAGTTACGTTCGGATACAAAGTTCAAACCAACTTCGACGAGGACTTACACCTCACTGATTCAATCCACTTGCAAACGCACTAGCCCAGGCCCTTGTGGCCTGGGTGATTCGATTCAGGCAGTCACCCGACCCACAAGGAGTCGGGCTACAGAGACGACAGTTCTTCTTTCCAATCGTCGTCGTCGAAGTCTTCCTCTTCGGCGTCCTCGCCATGCACGGTGTGGTTGAGTCCGAAGCCTTGCGCCGACGGTGAGCGGCGTTCATCGGCCTGTTCGCGTTGACGGAGGTAGAGACGGACTGGGACTTCGTGGAACGGAAGTTCTTCGCGGATCACGCTCAACAGGTAGCGCTGCCACGAGTTGTCGAACAGTTCCGGGTTGTTGCATTTGCAGACGATCGTCGGCGGCTCAGTGGCGACTTGGGTGGCGAAGAAGATTTTCGGTGTCTGATTGCGTCGCACCGGCGGACGGTTGCGGACGACGGCGGCGCGGATCACCCGATTGATCTCTCCGGTCGAAACGCGGGTGCGAGCCTGCTTGAAGATGCTCTGCGCGAGGTTGATGAGCTTGTGGACGTTGCGGCCGGACTTCGCCGTCAGGAATGCGACCGGAGCGAACTTCAGCGAACCAAATTGCTGGGAGAGGTACTCGCCCCAGCGTTCCATCGACATCTCGGCTTCTTTGGCCAAGTCCCATTTGTTGATGACGAAGATCACCGGCTTGTGCTGCGAGACGATTTCATCGACGAGTTGCTTATCGACGCGTGAAACGGTTTCGGTCGCGTCGAAGAACATGAAGACGACGTCCGATCGGCGAATGCTCTTTTGAGCGCGGACCATGCCGTAAAACTCGATGTCATTGGCGAGACTCTTTTTCTTGCGGACACCGGGCGTGTCGATCGCCAGCAGTCGCAGGCCGTCGATCTCGAAGCGGACGTCGATGCTGTCTCGCGTCGTGCCGGGGATCTCGGAGACGATGCAGCGTTCTTCCTCGGCCAAGGCGTTGATGAACGTGCTCTTGCCCACGTTGCGACGTCCGACGATCGCGAACTTCAGTTCCGGATCGGAGGCGAGCGACGCGCCGTCGCCAGCTTCGTGCTCGGCGGCCGGAGGCAAGTTCTGGAGAATCGCTTCAACGAGTGCATCGCGGTTGCGGTTGCCGATGACGCTGGTCGCGACCGTCGGCCCGTTCATCATGCGGTAAAACTGCGGGATGTCGTCCTCCGCCTTGGGGGAATCGCACTTGTTGACGACCAGCAGCTTGGGCTTGTTGATCGGCCGCAAACGGCCGGCGACAACTTGATCGAGCGGCATCGGGCCGTCTTTGCCATCGACGACGAACAGGATCAGGTCCGCTCGATCAATCCCGATTTGGATTTGCCGCTCGACATCTTCCGAGAGATCGTCGCGATCGACGATGCCAATGCCGCCGGTGTCGATCAACTCGAAGTAGCGGTCCCCTTCGTTCATCAAATACGAGACGCGGTCGCGAGTCACACCCGGCGTCGGGTCCACGACGGAGACGAGCTTGTGAGCGAGCCAATTGAGAATCGAACTCTTGCCGACATTCGGCCGGCCAATGATGGCCACTTGTGGGACGGGCATAGGCGGGGATCACAAAAACGAGACACGGACATTGGGAGTGGGCAACGCATCCTGCGAACGTAGCCGCCTCGCTCCCGCGAGGCGGAGCAATGGCGAATCGACGTCTGAGTTCGGAGGTCTTTACCGGTAGCTCTGCCTCGCGGGAGCGAGACAGCTACGTTCGCGTGACCGACGCGATTCTTCGTCGCCGCACGCCATTGGAGGGGGAGTCTATCGGCTGGGCGACTCGCTGACGACGCTGTAGCCTACGAGGATGTCCGCGAAATCGGCCCAACTCCTGGAAGAGCTACGTCGCTGGTGCCCTCACATTGTTTCAGCCGAAGGCACTCCGTCCCGTCCGAATTTGGTCGAAGCGGAGGCGTATTGTCGGCAGTTGGCGACCTCGCATTACGAGAACTTTCCGCTGATTGCTCGGCTGTTGCCGCGCGAACTGCGGCAGCCGTTCTTTAATGTTTACGCCTATTGCCGCTGGTCCGACGATCTGGGGGACGAGTTGGGTGATGCGGAACTCTCGACGCGATTACTCGGTTGGTGGCGCGGTGAGTTGGCTCGATGCTGGGCAAGTGAAGAGATGGCGCATCCCGTGTTCGTTGCGCTGCACCGGACGGCGAAGGAATTCAACCTTTCTCGCGAGCCGTTCGACGATCTGCTGACGGCGTTCGAGCAGGATCAGCGAGTCACTTCGTACAACACCTTTGACGAGTTGCTCGGCTACTGCCGGAACAGCGCGAACCCGGTCGGTCGAATCGTGCTGCGGTTGTGTCGCTGTGACGACGAACGGTCGGTTGCGCTGTCGGATTCGGTTTGCACTGGGTTGCAGTTGGCGAACTTCTGGCAGGATGTCGCTCGCGATGCGGAGATCGGTCGGACGTACTTGCCGCTGGAAGACTGCGAGCGGTTCGGGTACTCGCGACAGGAGTTGGCGAATCGAGTGACGAACGAAGCGTTCATCGAACTGATGCGATTCGAGGTCGAGCGTGCGCGCGAATTACTGTTGGCGGTGCGCGAACTCGCACCGCGATTGCGCGGGCGGCTGCAAGTGGTCATCGAGTTGTTCGGCGAGGGAGGCTTGAAGATTTGCGATCGCGTGGCCTCGATTGGCTACCGAGTTTGGGAGCAGCGGCCGGTCGTCACCAAGTGGGATGCGGCGGGCCTGTTGCTGAAGTGTCTCGGCCGAGCGATCGGGCGAAAGGTGGCGGCATGAGTCACACGTTGCTCGATGATTGCTACGACCACTGCATCCGGCTGACCAAGCGGACGGCCGGGAATTTTTATTACTCGTTCTGCGGACTGCCGACGCCGCAATTCCGTGCGATGTGCGCGTTGTACGCCTTCATGCGCGTGACCGACGATTTGGGAGACGATGCGACACGCACACCGACACTGCGACTCGCGGATTTGGAGGACTGGAAACAAGCATTGGCGGCGGCGTTGCGAGCCGAATGGTCGATCGCGGAAATGTCCGACTGGTCGGAGCAGGCTCGCACGGTCTTGCCGGCCATGTCGGATGTGACCGAGCGATTTGCGATTCCAAACGAGCATCTGTTCGCGGTCGTTCGCGGAGTGCAGTCGGACTTGGAATTTGAAATCGATGGATTGCAGGTGAGCCGGGCGGCGTCAGCCCCCGGACTTCCAACGATTGAGAACCTCCGAGGGCTAACGCCCAGCGGCTCGCCAGAACTTGTGGTTCGGTTTCAAACCTTCGACCAGCTCGCGGACTACTGTTATCTGGTGGCCGGAGCGGTTGGACTGTGCTGCATTCACATTTGGGGCTTTCATGGCTCGGAAGCCGTGCAACGCGCGATCGACTGCGGGACGGCATTTCAATTGACAAACATCCTGCGCGATGTCGGCGAGGATGCGGCGGGTGGGCGCGTGTATCTGCCGGCTGAAGACATGCAGCGATTCGGTGTGACCATCGAGGATTTGATCGGACAGCGTTGTGACGATCGATTTCGTGCGCTGATGGCGTTTGAGGCCGAGCGAGCGAAATCGTTCTACGCCTCGGCCGAGCAACTGCTACCGAGCTTGAAACCTCACGGTCGGCCGATCATGAAGGCGATGTTGCAGCTTTACGGCGGCCTGCTGGGCGAAATCGAGCGGCGGAAATTCGACATCTTCCGTGAGCATGTCTCGCTACCGCGGTGGCGCAAGCTGTGGATTGCCGCCGACGCGCTGATTCATCAGAAGCTGCTGAAATAGGGTGGGGCGACGTCAATGTCCAACGCCTAAGCTCCAATGTCCAAGGAAGTCCCAAATTCCAATGTCCAAAAGTTCGATGCAACGGCAGATTGGGAATTGGACCTTGGGATTTCCTTGGTCATTGGGTTTTGGAATTTGGGATTTCATGTCGATTCGGGTCAGGCTGGAAAGCCTGACCTACAAAAGAAAAACCCCGGTCGCTTGCGCGGCCGGGGCTATCGTGTCAGTCAGAGATCTTGGGGGCTTACTCGCTGATGGCGAACTCTTTGGGAGTCGCGACGAATTGCTCAAGCGTCTTCTGACTGGTGAAGAGATACAGTCGGCCTTTGAACCAGACAGCGTGATCGAGCGAGCCTTCCTTCGTGACCTTCTCCGCGAGCAGTACCACGTCTTGACCGCCGGAGATCGGAGCGTAGTGCTGCGGATGCTCGTCGAAATCGGCCTTGGCGTCGGCCGTGCTGAAGTAGAACGTGCGACCTTTGAACGTGGAGTGGTGTTCCGGCAAGGCGTTCTTCAGTTCGCGATCATCTCGCAACGCGACTGGGCAGAAGCCTTTCAGGCCACGCAGTTCGCCACGTTCTGAGATGAGCTTCATCTTGGCATCGATCTCGTCTTTGGCCGGTTCGGCGGGCAGAGCCTTGGGTGGCAGCGGGATCTTGCCGGGATTGATCTCGCTGGCGGCGGCTGGTTGAGAGTCCTTCGAGTCGGATTCCGTCTTCGGTTCATTCGTGGCGGATTCCTTCGAGTCGGATTCTGTCATCGGCTCATCTGTGGTGGCTTTCGCCGAGTCGGATTCTGTGATCGGTTCCTCTGTGGTGGCTTTCGCCGAGTCAGGTTTCGATGCCGGTCCGAATTCTTCGTCGAGTGACAGACCGCTAAAGGGATTGTCTTCTTCGCTGGCCTTGGGCTCGGCCGGCTGTTTCGCCTGACTTTCCACATTCTCATCGGGCTTGTCGTTGAAAACATTGTCCAGCTCGGTGTCGTTTGAGGCAGGCGCTGGTGGAACCACGACCGCATCGCTCGCTGCCGGAGCTTGATAACCAGCATCGCCCGGTACTGGCGGCAGAGAGTCCGACAACTGACTGCTTCCTTGAGCCGCCGCTGATTGCGGGGATGGAATCGCTGATGGCGGAACTGGCAGCGCACGTGGAGCGGAATTATCGAAGCCATTCGAAGTGTTTGCGCCGGCGGGCTTGATTCCATTCGCTCCAGGGGCGAGTCCTGGTTGCAACTGCGGAGGGACAGTTGCCATCTTCGGAATCGGATTCGCCGGATGTCTTGGAAGTTGAGCAGGAGCACTCTTCGAACGACTGAAGGGATTCAATTTGCTGAGCAGACTTCGCTTGGGCAGCACGACGTTGGTTGATGCCGCGTTCGATGGATTGCCGGCAATCGGATTCGCATTCGAAACTTGTCCGTTGGCCGGGATCGGTGTTTGGCTGAAATTCATCTGCGGCATCGGCCGGCCGTCTTTGCGATACATCTCTTCCAGTTGTTTTTGAATCGGTGAGGGAGCCGAATCGCCTTGATTCGCCGTCGTGTTCGCTCCCTCGATCTGGTGATTCGCGGGGGTGATCTTGACGATTTTTGAAGACCGTTTTGGAGCAACGGGCACTCCGTTGATCTTGTGACCGGCGCTCAGCGAGTCACTCGGAGCGATGGTGCTCTTCGTCGACGCATCCGCGTTTCGAAGCATTTCAGGCAACAGCCCCGGAGCCTTCTTGGGGGAAAACGGAGCGCTGCGTTGCGGAGCGAAGTACTCTTCCGCCGGCGCGGCCAATTGGGCTTCCACCAGACTGGTATTGAGCAGCAGTCCGCCGCCGAGCATCCACGCTGTTGCTACCAAACCGTGTTTCTTGTTCATTGCCGAGGCTCCTGCGTCCCTGTTGGGCCAATTCGCGTTGAGTGATGTCGGTCGTGGCGTGGATTGCAGGGGTCCGCCTGCAATCCAATAATCCGCCCGGTTCCGAAAACCGATCTGTCGCGAGTTACTATCGACCCCGGACATGCTCGGCCTATGACGACTGTGCCAGTCTTGCGAGGGATTCCAAGCGTGTGGCTCGCACAGTCGGAATCGTCGGAAAAGTTTGCCATGCTTTCTTTCTCAACCTGATCGAACGATCCGAGGTACGGCACGACGAGCCGGCGAGTGGTTGTTCGAGAAAAACCACTCGCTGGCGAGTCGTGCTGGTTTCGCAACTCGGCCGGCTCGCCCTAGAACGGAGATTGCCTCATGTCCGCCGTCCCGCCGCTCGTCACGCAGACAACAGCACCCCCGCCGATCATCATCCAGCAACTTCCGCCGGGATCGTTCTGGGCACGTCGCTGGTTCGTCCGCTTGCTGATGATCGCACTGATCTTTTCGCTGGTGTATTCCGCGCGGTTGAACTCGGAGTACCGCGCGTACTTCCAACAAGACGACGGCCCCTCCGAGCGATATCGCTCTGGCGACAAGCTGGCGGCCGACAAGATCGCCGTGCTGGATGTCAGCGGCACGATCATGCCTCCCTTCACGGAGCATTTCCTGAAAGCCATCAAACATGTCAAAGAGGATGAACATGTCAAAGGAGTACTGCTGGTCGTCGATAGCCCCGGCGGGTTGGTTGCCGACAGCGACCAGATTTACCGCAAGCTGGCCGATCTGCAAAAAACGAAGCCGATCTACGTCTCGATGAAACGCATGGCCGCGTCCGGCGGCGTGTACATCGCGATGGGCTGCGGCAAAGAGGGGAGAATCTTCGCCGAGCCGACCACCTGGACCGGCTCGATCGGCGTCATCATCCCGCGCTACGACGCCAGCAAGCTTGCGGACAAATTCGGCGTCGCAGCGGACTCGCTCAAGACCGGCGAGTTCAAAGACTCCCTCGATCCGCTCCGCGCGCTCACCGATCGCGAACGAACACTGTGGAGCGGCATCCTCGACGAGTCGCTGCAACGCTTCGTGAACATCGTGGCCGATAATCGTAAGGATCTCGATAACGACAAAGTCAAAGAACTCGCAACGGGTCAGATCTTCACCGCCGCGCAAGCCAAAGCCAACGGCCTGATCGACGAGATCGGCGACGAAGACGACGCCCTTGCAGCCCTCAAGACCAAACTCGGTTTGACCAGCGTCCGCGTCGTCGAATTCAACTACCCGGTTTCGCTCATGAGCCTGCTGCTCGGATCAGTGCAATCCCGTGACCCCGAAACGCAATTCCGCAAGCTGCTGGAGATGTCGGTCCCGCGAGCGATGTACTTCTGCGGCTCGGCCCCAGCGTTCGCTCCGTTGTGGCAACAGGCTGTTGAATCGAAATGACTCGTTCGACACACGAACCCGAAGCGCCAGCGAGGGCGAAAGCTTCACACGAATTCCATCATCTTCACTCAGAGAACCCGCCCTCGCTGGCGCTTCGGGTTAGTTTGGTTACGGCTCTCCCGCAGCAAGGAGCGAAGTCCCATGAAGCTCGCCCGCTCACTGATCGCGATGTGCGTCTTGGCCACCTATGCGTCCCTCGAATCGGCTGCCGCCGATTCGCTGGCTGGCAAGCGACCGAACATTGTCTTCGTGCTGACTGACGATCAGGGCTACGGCGATCTGTCGTGTCACGGCAATCCAATCTTGAAGACGCCGAACATTGATCGGCTACATCGCGAAGGAGTCCGCTTCACTGACTTCATGGTCAGCCCGACTTGCTCACCGACTCGATCGGCGTTGATGACTGGGCGACACGAATTCCGCAACGGCGTCACGCACACGATCAACGAACGCGAGCGGCTGACACTGTCGGCGACGACGCTCGCTCAAGTGCTCAAGTCGTCCGGTTACGCGACCGGCATCTTCGGCAAATGGCATCTCGGCGACGAACCGGATCACTGGCCCAGCCGTCGCGGGTTCGACGAGATGTTCATTCACGGAGCTGGCGGTATCGGCCAGTCGTATCCCGGAAGTTGCGGTGACGCGCCGGGCAACACCTATTTCAGCCCCGCGATCCTGCACAACGGCAAGTTCGAGAAGACCGACGGCTATTGCACCGACGTCTTCTTCGGCCAGGCGCTCAAGTGGATCGAAGCCACGAAGGGGAAGCAGCCGTTCTACGCCCACATCGCGACAAACGCTCCGCACGGGCCGTTGCAGGTGCTGCCAGAAGACGAAGCTCGTTACTCCGGCAAGGTGGACGATCCGAATGCCGCAAAATTCTTCGGGATGATCGCCAACATCGACGACAACGTCGGCAAGCTGCTCGCGAAACTCAACGAATGGGGCATCGAGCGGGACACGCTGGTCATCTTCATGAACGACAACGGCGGCACCGCCGGAGTGAAAATCTTCAACGCCGGGATGCGTGCTCAAAAGGGGACGCCGTTCGTCGGCGGCATTCGCGCGAGTTCTTTCTGGCGCTGGCCCGGAACGCTCAAGCCCGCCGACTGCGATCGGCTCGCGGCACACATCGACTTCTTCCCGACGCTCGCGGAACTCGCCGGAGCGAATCTGAACGACGACGTGAAGAAGCAGGTCGAAGGTCGCAGCCTTGTCTCGCTGCTGTCGAACCCGACCGCCGAGTGGTCCGACCGTACGCTCTTCACGCACGTCGGTCGCTGGCCGGTCGGAGCCGATCGCTCGAAGTTCAAGTACGCGACGTGCAGTGCTCGCAACTCGCAATTCCAGATGGTCACGGCATCGAAGGGGGAGACGAAAAACTGGCAGCTCTTCGACCTGAAGGCCGACCCCGGCCAGAAGACCGATGTGGCCGACAAGCATCCCGATGTCATTCAGAAACTCGATGGCGAGTACGGCCGCTGGTGGGACTTGGTGCAGCCGCAAATGGTCAACGAGGACGCGGTGGTTCCGGCCGAGAATTCGTTCAAGACGCTGTTCAATCAGCAGTTCGCCAATGCCCAAGGCGAGCGGGCGGCGTCAGCCCCTCGGTTCCGTCATCGAAGCCAACCGGGGGCCTTACGGCACCCCGATTGCCAGCGGTAAAAAACAGGCTGCCGCTCGCCATAAACATCTCATTTGAGGCCGCGTGGGGTATACACCTCGCACGTCCAGATTTGGGACTTCTGAGCGGCAAGTCGCTAGCCGCCGATCTCGGCCGCACTGATGGACCGGCGGCTAACGCCGAACCGCTCAGAAACATCTCACCAATGGCCGTGCGAGGTATGGTCCCCGGCAAGAAGAAAGACTCGCCGCACGATGCTCTTCTCTGGCGATTCGGCCGACAACGTTCCGTCCGCCAAGGGGACTGGAAACTCACCCACACAGCCGACGGCGCGAAGCTCTTCAACCTCGCGAAGGACGCGGCGTAGGACGGACACTCTTGTCCGTCATCGTTTCGGCGGCACACTCACCAAAAACAGATCGTGCCAGCCGTCGTGCTCGCGGACGATCACGAGTTGTTCGCTGTCGGGGAGCCAGTCGGCGTAGTCGTCGCGTTCGAGGGAGTCGGTCACTCGCTGTGGATGCGAGCCGTCGGCTTGCATGACGTAGATTTCCGCGTTGCCATCGCGATGGCTGGTGAAGGCGATCCTATTTCCATCCGGTGAGAACTTTGGGCGAATGTCTTGGGCCGGGCTGTTGGTGAGACGTCGTGGCGAACCGCCATCGGCGTTCATCGAGTAGATTTCGAAATCGGCGTCGCGGCTCGAGCCGAATACGATCGTGCGGCCGTCGGGCGAGAACGTGGGCCAATTATTGATGCCCGGCGTATCGGCCAGCGTCTGCCGTTCGCTGCCGTCGAACTTTGCGGAGAAGAGTTGCTGCCGCCCCCCCCCTCGCCGAACGAATACACGACTCGCGACCGATCGGGAGCAATCGCTGGACTGCGCAAGCCGGAGAACCCTCCGGCCGGAGCGACTTGGCCGAGTTTGTTGCCCATGTCGTCATGAATCACGATCGCGGCTTGGAGGACGCCGATCGTCTTGAGAAAGGCGTACGTCTTTCCGTCGGCGGCAAACGCCGGATCGAATTCCGAAGTCTCGGCCTTCGGATGCAGCGGCTGCGACGTGCGGTCCTGCAAGTTCAATTTCATCAACCGATACAAGGCCGGATTCGCCAACTCGCAGTACACGACTTCGCGGCCGTTCGAGCAGACCGTGGTCGCGAACTTCAGTCGGCCGTCGCGCGTCAGTTGCACCGGTTCGGCCGCGTGCAAAACCGCCGCGCTCGCGACGACAACACAGACCACAAAACCAACTTTGAAAATGACTGACATGGCTATTCCAAACTCGATACGCTTGAGCGCCCAAACTAACCCGAAGCGCCAGCGAGGGCGTACGATCGACTGACTCACGAACCCAAAGTGTTGTGAAGCGTTCGCCCTCGCTAGCGCTTCGGGTTAGTGTGCCGCTTCAAAACTTACAGCAACGCATCGATCACCTGGCCTCCGGTGAGGACGTTCATTTCGGCGCGGGCTTGCGTGTCGAGTCCGGCCAGTTCGGCAATCGTTGTCCCGACCATCAGGGGCGAGATCGGTGATCCGATCGGTTGCTCCCCGCGCTTGTCGCTGGAGCCGATGACTCTTCCTGGTTGCACGCCTCCGCCGGCCCAGATCGAAAAGTAGCACGGTGGCCAGTGATCGCGAGCGGCGTTGGGACTGATCCGTGGCGTGCGGCCGAACTCGCCCATCAGCACCACCAGCGTCTCGTCGAGCAGTCCACGGTCTTGCAGTTCGTCGAGCAGCGCCGGGTATGCGCGGTCGAGAATCGGGCAGTGATGATCTTGCAGCAACTCGAAGTTGTCGAGGTGCGTGTCCCAACCGAACTCGAACCCTGGATTGAGCGCTTCGACGTGCCGGCTGTAGTTGAGCTGCACATACGGCACGCCTGCTTCGACCAGTCGGCACGCCAGCAGGCTGCTCTGTCCGAAGACCGAGTGCCCGAAACGGCCGCGCGTCTTTTCCGATTCGCGAGTCAGGTCGAATGCCTGCCGGGCCTGTGGGGTCAGCAACAAGTCATAGGCCGATTGAAAATTCCGGCCCCACGAATCGAAGCCAACCGTTTCCAGCGTGCGCGGCACTGTATCCAACTGTCGCATCAACGTGGCTCGGTGGCGAATCCGGAGCGGGTTCAATCCATCGAGCAGTTGCAACGCCGGGATTTCGACGTCTCCTTCGGCCGAGCAACCGACGAGCAGCGGGTCATACGCCTGCGACAACGTGCCGCCGCCATAGCCTTCGATGCGCCGCCCGCCGTCCATCACGATGCCGCGCGCGAGCGACACAAACGGCGGCAGGCTCCCCTTGTGTCCGCGATGCTTGGCAACGATCGCTCCGAAATTCGGCTGTACCGGAGCCGGGATTTCCTTGAAACCGGTCAGCGCCATCGTGCCGCCGTCGGGATGCCCCGGCTCGGTGGTGGCGTGCGTGCGGATGATCGAAAAGCGGTCACTGCGGGCGGCCATGCGCGGCAGCAACTCGGTGAAGTTCAGACCGGGCGTGCGCGTCGCGATGGATTGAAACGGTCCTCGGAATTCCAGCGGCGCATCCGGCTTCGGATCGCAGGTGTCGAGATGGCTCGGTGCTCCCCAAAGGAAGACGAAGATCACCGACTTCGCGCGTGGCCCATGCCGCTCAACCTGTTGCCCGGCCGCCTGCGACAAACCCATGCCGATCGGCACCGACGCCGCCAATCGCAAAAAGGATCGACGGCCGACCGTCCCTCAAGTCTTCGTCCGAAATGAACCGACGTCGAACATGAACCGTCTCGTGGATCAGACAGGTTGCTGGCAGGACCGTTGAAGCCGCGTCATCGTGGCCTGTGCCACGATCGCTCGTCAAGCAGCGGCCTCATTGGAAACACGGCTGGCTAGTTCCTCGTGTTCGGCAAACTGTAGCCCGACCCCTTGTGGGTCGGGTGATTCCAGATTCGTCGGACGTTAAGCGGAAACACCGAATCCTCCGACCCACACTGGGTCGGGCTACAGACACCGCAACTTCAAGAATTCGCCAGCCCTGTCATTAGAAACTGGCATCAAACGCTTTCGAGGGATCAACCGCTCCGGGCTTGAGGGCTTCGGCTTCGACAAGTTGATCGGCGAGCGTCTGCCATCGTTCCGCCGTCATCTCGCCAAGTTTTTCCGGTGATGAAAGACCGGCTTCGCACAGCGGCTTCAGCGTGCGAGTCCCGAACGCGAGAATCTCCAAGCCCATCTCTTTGTTGAGCGAATGAATGTGCTCGTTGGTTTTCTCCGGTTCGTCGAGATATTTTCGCCAGCCGATCCGGCAGGCTTCGACCATGCGGCGGACGAGTTCCGGTTGCTTCTCGATCACTTCCGCGCGCGTAATGAGCACGCTCGTGTACGGGTTGAAGCCAATGTCCGAGACCATCAAGTTGAGCGGCTCGGCCCCTTCCTTCTCGACGAGAAACGGCTCGCTGAAGACGTACGCCTGCTGGCCGATCTTCTCGTCTTGCAGGAACGGCCCGACGCTCCCGGCATAATCGACGATCTGCACGTTGGTCAGCGGCAGCTTCTTTCGCAGGAAGCCGAGGAACGTCTGATTCGCTTTGATCAGCAGCGTCATGTCCTTCAGATCTTCAAACTTTGTGATTCCCGATTTCTTATGGACCATGACGCACCGCGGGCTTTGCTGGATCGGCGCAAAGACCGCGACGACGTCCGCCTCTTGAGCACGTTGAACGAGCACTTGGTCCGCGTTGGTGACTCCGAACGTGACCTTGCCAGTCGCGACGTTTTGAATCACCGGCACTCCGGGACCACCAGGGATGACCTTCACTTTCAATTGCCGTTCGGCGAACAGGCCATGCACGTCCGCTGCGAAAAAACCGCCGTGCTCCGCTTCGGGAAGCCAGTTGAGCGCGAGTTCCACCTCGTCGACTTTCGCCGCCGGCGACTCTGTGGTGGTGGAGCTCGGTTTGGCAGGTGGCTCGGACGAGCAGCCGCTGATGAGGAGAATCAATAACGCGGCCAGTTTGAAGAACGGTGAGAGTCGCATGGTTCCCTTTCGTGAGGCGTGGCGGATGCGTCTCACATCCCTCCGATGCGAGACGCGTCGGCCACGGTTGGGCGGACTATATTGTCAGCGACTTGCTCCCGGAATCACGAGCGGACTCTTAGAATTCGGAATCGAGTCAAAACGATCAATCACGTCAATCGTCTCGGCTCCGCCTCGCGGAGCAAAATGGCAACGTTTTCACGGATGGCCCCCAGCATGATTTCCGAACGCGATTTCTCTGCCGATGTCGAATTTTCCAAGCTGTTGCTGCGCGACAGTGATGTGGACCTGACGCTGGTCTCGCTGGAGATCGCTCGCGACGCAGACCCGAATCTGCAGTTCGAACCGACGCTCGACTGGATCGCCGCGCGTGCGGCGGAACTTTCCGGCCGCGCGGCGGGAGCGTGGTCGGATGCCGATGCGCTGCGGGCGCTCAGCACGCTGCTCGCCGATACCTATGGGTTGATGGGGGACGAAGCGGCGTATCAACTTGCCGAGAGCAGTTATCTGCCGGAAGTCATCGCACGGAAACGGGGCATCCCGATCAGTCTGTCGATCTTGTACATGGCGGTTGCGCAGGCGATCGGCCTCGACCTGCACGGCGTCGCCGCTCCGCAACATTTCCTGACGCGATTGGATGGCCTCGATGGACCGATCTTTCTCGATCCCTTCGTCGGCGGCCGGTTGATGGATCGCGACGAGTGTCTGCGCTTTCTCCACGAAATCACCAGCATGCCCGAGTCAGAACTGAAACCGTGCCTCAAACCGGCGGACGTGAGGGCGATTGTGATTCGGATGCTCAACAACCTGAAAGTGCTCCACGCCAAGCACGAAAACTGGCCCGCCGCGTGGCTCGTGCAAGAACGACTCGTTGCGCTCAAGCCGACCAGCTACGAGGAGCGTCGTGATCTGGCCTTGATCGCGTTGAAATCCGAACGGACGCAAGAGGCGATCGAATTGATCGAAGACTGCCTCGCCGAGTGCCCTGAAAACCAGACCACAACACTGCAACAGCACCTGGATGAAGCCAAGCGACAACTCGCGCGGTGGAACTGATGCCCGCTCCCACGCAACGCAATCTGTTTTCCACGGAGCCGCTGGAGCCGGAGCTGAAGCCGTGGGACTGCGCGGCCGCCGCCGACTTGTGGGTCGCGCGAGTCGTCGTTAATCGGCCGCTCGACACACCGTTCGATTACCTCGTGCCGGACGCGTTGCGCGAGCGACTCAAACCAGGGATGCGTGTCCGAGTGCCGTTCGGCCACGGACATCAACGATTGGTCGGCTACTGCGTCGAGGCGGGGCCATTCAGCGACTTGATCGGGGCAGAGCGTTTCAAAAACGGTCAGCCGCCGAAGCTCAAAGCGATCGAAGCGGTGCTCGATCGCGAGCCGCTTCTGACGCAGCGCATGTTGGAACTGACTCGCTGGATTGCCGAACGGTATCTCTGCGGATGGGGACAAGTGCTCGACAGCGTCGTACCGGCTGGCGTGAAAAAGATGTCCGGCACGCGCGAGATTCTGTTCCTCGTGCCAGCGGCCGGTGTTTGCGAGACGCTCAGCAACCGCAAGCTCGGAGCAAAGCAAAAGGTCGCGATGGATGTGCTCTGCGCGGCGAATCGGCCAATGCGAATCGACGAACTCGCCGAGTCGGCTGACTGCGGCGTTGGAGTCATCAGCGCGCTGCGTGACAAGAAGCTTGTTGATGCCATCGTGCAGCGCACCGATGCGTTCGACATCGACTTCGCTCCGATGACACGGCAGCCAGACCTCCAGTTGAATGCCGAGCAACACACCGTGCTCGACGCGATCCTCGCCGAACTGCGGGCCGCTCGACATCGGACGATTCTGCTGCGCGGTGTCACCGGCAGCGGAAAAACCGAGGTCTACATCCAGGCCATTCGCGAAGTCGTCAGCTACGGCCGGCAAGCGATTGTGCTCGTGCCAGAAATCAGCCTCACGCCGCAAACGATCCGCCGTTTTCGCAGCCGCTTCGAGAGTGTCGCCGTCCTGCACAGCCACCTCAGCGACTCGGAACGTCACTGGCACTGGCAGCGAATCGCGTCCGGACAAGTGCAAGTCATCGTCGGAGCACGC
>SXGT01730949.1_pt1 | contig 14882 bp, 9 predicted proteins | sample 3176221 | NCBI WGS metagenome assembly SXGT01 (sample SAMN11356862, study PRJNA531348) | freshwater metagenome | isolation source: freshwater sample F1-120 | place: China: Fuxian Lake, Yuxi | collected 2017-12-25
CGGCTCAGCGAGCGGTACATCTCGTGCAACCCCACCCAGCGGAACCGCCATGCCATCTTCCAGAAGCCGCGCGCAGTCGCCCGTTCCCAGAGGTCACTCGCGCTCACGTCACTCAGCCGGTAGCCCTCGCGCGTGAAGGCCAGCACCGCGGTCGGGCCGCACTCCACGCCGCCGTCGATCATCCGCGTGAAGTGGACGCCGAGGAACGGCAGTCGCGCGTCGGGCACGGGGTAGATCAGGTGCTGGCACAGGTGCGCGGCCCGCGGCTTCGGACCTGTCGGACGGGAACCGTCATTGAGACTGCCAAGCAACTGACACACCGAGCAAGGTAATGCCGGAGGCGCGCGGACGTAAGTAATATCACCAGGTGGCGGTCGCGAAAGCCTCACGCTCCCGGCGCGAAGCGTGGGCCGGGGTGCCGCGTGAGTTCCCGAGAGCGGTTCTCGCCGACACACATCTTCCGCGCCGGTCGCGCAAGCGCGCGAACCGGTTCGCCCTCGCTCCCGTCGCTTCGTAAACTTCTTCACATAATCCCACCCGCCCGGAGTGCCTCCGATGTCCACCGCTGCTGACCCGTGGTTCCAGACCCTGTTCGCCGACCGCATTGGCGGGGCCGGTTACGGCAAGGGGACCGACATCTACAAGTTCGAGAAGATCAAGCGGGCCAAGCGCAAGGCGCTCGCGGATCATCCCGAGCGCAAGCTGCTCGACTTCGGCATCGGCGAGAACGACGACATGGCCGATGTCAGCGTGCGCGAGGCGCTCGCGCGCGAGGCCAACAAGGTCGAGAACCGCGGGTACGCGGACAATGGCATCCAGAACTACAAGGACGCCGCAGCCGAGTTCATGCAGCGGCAGTTCGGGGTGAAGCTCGACCCGGTGACAGAGGTGTGTCACTGTATCGGCAGCAAGCCGGCGTACGCGATGCTCCCCGCGGTGTTCATCAACCCCGGCGACGTGACCCTGATGACCGTGCCCGGCTACCCGGTCGCGGGCACCTGGACCCGATACCTCGGCGGCGAGGTCGTGAAGCTGCCGCTGCTCGAAAAGAACGGCTTCTACCCGGACCTCGATTCGATCTCGGCCGACGTGCGCAAGCGCGCCAAGCTGATGGTCATCAACTACCCGAACTCGCCCACCGGTGCGGTCGCCACGAAGGACTTCTACAAGCGCGTCATCGAGTTCGCCCACGTCAACCAGATCGTCATCGTGCAGGACGCGGCGCACATCCTCTTGAGCTACAAGTCGGACCCGCTCAGCTTCCTCCAGGTGGACGGAGCGAAGGAAGTCGGCGTCGAGGTGCATTCGATGTCGAAGGGGTTCAACATGATCGGCTGGCGGCTCGGGTTCGTGTGCGGGCACCCGAAGATCGTGCAGGCCTACGCCGACGTGAAGGACAACAGCGACAGCGGGCAGTTCATGGCGGTGCAGCACGCGGCGGCGCAGGCGCTGCGCACGGCCGCGATCCCGGTCGCGGTGCGGGCGAAGTACAAGCGGCGGCTGGAAAAGCTGGTCGCGGCGCTGAAACAGGTCGGGTTCAAGTGCGACATGCCCGGCGGCACGTACTTCCTCTACACGAACTCACCGAAGGGCGCGGGCGACCGCACCTTCGCGAGCGCCGAGGAAGCGTCGCAGTACCTGATCCACGACCAGAGCGTGTGTTGCGTGCCGTGGGACGACGCGGGGGCGTACCTGCGGTTCTCGGTGACGTACATCGCGAAGGACGAGGCCGAAGAAGACGCGCTGATGGCCGAAACCGCGGCCCGGCTCAAGGGCATGAGCCTGAAGTTCTGAGCACCGGCGCTCGCGCAAAAATACCGCCCGGCGGTACGGGGATACCACCGGGCGGCCGGGAGACCGACCCACGCGGGGATCGATCTTGCCGTTAGCGTAAACCCGTTGCGCCCGGCGTTCAATGCCCCACGGGCGCTTTTTCCGCCCCCATTTCTGTCCGGTGCGCCCCTCACGGGGTAAGAAAAATGTGAGACCGGGCACAACTGTTCGGTCGCGCACCTCGTCTTGACTGAATCGGGCCTCCCGATTCGCCTCTCCCTCCCACCACACGGAGTCTGCTCAATGCGGAAGTACCTGTTCGTCGCGGCCCTCGCCGTGCTCGCCCTCGTGGGCACCGCGCCGGCGTTCGCGCTGATGATCGCCCCGCCGCAACCGACCCAGATGGCGATCAACTCCCCGGTCGTCGTGACCGGCAAGGTCACGGCCATCGAAAAGGACACCGTCGACGCCACCGCGCCCTACGTCGGGGCGAAAGAGAAGTTGACGTACAAGATCGCGGTCGTGAAGATCAACGACGCGCTCGGGGGCGCGAACAACCTGACCCACATCAAAATCGGCTTCATTCCGCCCGCGAAGGTGCAGCCCGGCGGCGGCCCGGTGCCGGTCAACCCCGGCCAGCCGATGATCCTGCCCGCACCCGGCCGCCCGATCCGCCCCGGGTTCCAGGCCCCGGAACTCAAGGTCGGCCAGGAGGCGCTGTTCTTCCTCGCCAAGCACCCGACCGCCGACTTCTACATCATCCCGAACATGAACAACCCGGTCGACATCAGCACCGACGCGGGCAAGAAGCAGCTCGAAGAGGTCAAGAAGATCACCGCCATCATCGCCGATCCGATGAAGGGCCTGAAGAGCGACAAGGCCGACGTGCGCGTCGAGACGGCCGCGACGATGGTGCAGAAGTACCGCTCGTACCCGATGTTCGGCGGCGAGGTCGATAACGTCGCGATCAACGCCGACGAGAGCAAGCTGATCCTGAAGGCCATCGCCGAAGCCGACTGGAAGCAGATCCGCCCCGGGTTCGGCGCGCCGAGCGCGATGAACGCGTTCTACCAACTGGGCCTGACGGACAAGGACGGCTGGGTCGCCCCGAAGTTCGTCCGCCCGCAACCGGGCCAGCCGCCGGTCGATTTCACCGCGGTCCAGAAGGAGGCGTTCGTGAAGTGGCTGGCCGGCCCCGGCAAGGATTACGTCGTCAAGAAGGTCGTCGCCAAGACGCCGGCCCCGAAGTAGTGCGAGTGCGACGAGCACTCCGTTCGAAGCCCACGAGCGCAAGCTCGTGGGCCGTTCCTCTCCGTGAGGGTTCCATGCGCCGGATCGTACTCGTTGCCTTTGCACTGGTGGGCGCTGCTGCTCCCGCGCGTGCCGATCGGATCGCGCCGATCGCGCACCCGGTCGAGCGCGCGCTGCGCGCCCCGGTCGTCGTGGTCGGCAAGGTCACGGCCATCGAGAAGGACGCCGTCGACGCGCCCCTGTACCCCGGCGCGACGAACAAGGTCGCGCACAAGATCGCGGTGGTGAAGATCGAAACGAACCTGATCGGTGCCGAGAACCTGACGCACATCAAGATCGGGTTCGTGCCGTCCGGCATCGGCGGCATCCGCCCCGGCCGCGGGCCGGACAACCCCGAACTCAAGGAGGGCCAGGAATGGCTGTTCTTCCTCACGAAGAACGAGGCCGGGAAGTTCCTCGCCATCCCGTACATGACCCCGCCCGTCGAAGCGGGCGCGCCGAGCTTCAAGGACGACGTGATCGCGGTGAAGAAGGTGCTCGCGGTGCTCGCGGACCCGGTGAAGGCGCTCAAGGCGGGCACCGCCGCGGACCGGTTCGACGCGGCCCTGGCCCTCGTCACCCGCTACCGCTCCGTGCCCGAAGGGACGCGCGAGACGACCACCGTTGCGCTCGCGGCCGACGAGAGCAAGCTGATCCTCAAGGCACTGGCCGAGGGCACCTGGACCACGAACCGCGCCAGCGACCGAATGAACGGCCTGTCCGCGTTCTACTCGCTGGGCCTCACGGACAAAGACGGCTGGAAGCCGGTGCAGGCCAAAGCCGGCGAGGACTTCACCGCGCTGACCAAAGAGGCGTTCGCCAAGTGGGTCGACGGCCCCGGCAAAGATTATCAGATCAAAAAGCTCGTTGCCAAGAAAGCGGAGAAGTAACCATGTGCCGCAATCTGCTCCTGGCCGCGCTCGCGGTCGCACTCGTCGCCGGCCCCGCGCTCGCGGGCGCGGCTGCCCCGCCACCGTCCGCGCACCAGAAGTTCGCTTCGGCCCAGGTGGTCGTGGTCGGCAAGGTCACGGCCATCGAGAAGAACACCGTCGACGCGTCGTCGCCGTACATCGGCGCGAAGGACAAGGTCGCGTACAAGGTCGCGGTGGTGAAGATCGAAACCGACCTCGGCGGTGCGGCCGGTCTGACCCACATCAAGGTCGGGTTCGTTCCCCCGGACCCGAACGCCCCGCCGCTCCGCGGCAGCGGCGGCGTGATCCGCCCGCGCGAGCCGGTCCCCGAACTCGCGGACGGGCAGCGGGTGCTCGTGTACCTGTGCAAGCACCCGACCGCGGACTTCTACGTGATGCCGTACCGGAACCTGCCCGCGAACCTCGGCGCGCCCGGCGGCGCGGCCGAACTCGAACAGATCAAGAAGTTCGCCGCCGCGACCGCGGACCCGCTCAAGGGCCTGAAGAGCGACAAGGCCGAGGTGCGGATCGAAACCGCGGCGATGCTGGTCGCCAAGTACCGCGCGTACCCGGCGCTCGCCGCCGGCACGGACCAGGTCGCGGTCCCGGCCGAGGAAAGTAAGCTGATTCTGAAGGCCATTGCCGACGCCGAGTGGGACGCTCGCGCCGTCCGCACCCCGGCGGGCGTGGAGGCGTTCTTTCAACTTGGCCTCACCGATAAAGACGGCTGGAAGCAGCCGCAACCGAAGCCCGGCGAGAACTATTACGCGGCCATCAAAGCGGCCTACGTAAAATGGCTGGACGGTCCCGGCAAGGACTATCAGCTCAAGAAGGTCGTGGCGAAGAAGTAGAAGCCTTCGGCACAGAGGACAGAAGACAGAGGACAGAAGGCAGCCAGAAGATGAGTGCCCACTGTGTCTGTTGTCTGTCCTCTGCCCTCTGTCCTCTGATTTCAAGGAGTTTCCCCAATGTATCGCAGTGCGATTGTGGCGGCCGCCGCCGCGCTGGTTCTCGCAACGCCGGTCGAGGCGAAGCGGGCCATTATCCTGTACACCCCGGTTCAGAAGCTGGCACGCGCCGATGTGGTCGTGGTCGGCAAGGTCACGGCCATCGAGAAGGCCACCGTCGACGCGCCGCAGTTCCCCGGCGTGAAGGAAAAGACCAGCTACAAGGTCGCGGTCATCAAGATCGAGAGCGGGCTGGTGGGCGCGGCGAACGTCACGCACATCAAGGTCGGGTTCGTCCCCGCGGCCCCCGCGCCGGTGGGTGATCCCGCGGTGCCGCCGGTCGGCCGCCCGATCCCCGGCCGCGGCGGGTTCGGTCCGGTCGTCCTGACCGAAGGGCAAGAGGGCTTGTTCTACCTCAGCAAGCACCACAGCGCCGACTTCTACACCATCAGCCCGATGCTGGCCCCGATCGGCGCGAAGGACGACGGCTACAAGGACCAGCTCGCCCAGGCCAAACTGGGCGCGGCCGCGCTGACCGACCCGATGAAGGCGCTCAAGGCGGAGAAGGCCCCGGACCGCCTGTTCGCCGCGAACGTGCTGATCCAGAAGTACCGGGCGTACCCGGAGGGCGGCGTCGAGGCCGAACTGGTGAAGATCAGCGCCGACGAGAGCAAGCTGGTGCTGAAGGCCATCGCCGAGGGCAACTGGAAGGGCGACCCGAACGACGGCAACGCGCCCAATTCGTATCAGGCGTTCAGTATGATCGGGCTGAACGAAAAGGACGGCTGGAAGTACCCGGTGGTCAAGCCGGGCGAGGACTTCATCGAGAAGACGAAGGAGGCCTACGTTGCGTGGCTGGCCGGCGCGGGTAAGGACTACCAGATCAGCAAGTGGGTGGCGAAGAAGAAGTAAGCGAACCCGTTCGCACACGAGGCCGCAAGCGGGAACCCGCTTGCGGCCTCGTGTGTTTGTTGGACCAGTTCAGCTCATACGCTTCCCAGGAACGAGCGGCCTAAGCGAGCCACGACCGCAAGGGAGCGGGGAACGTAAACCGCTCGTTCCTGGGATGCGTATGACAACCCGCCGTCACCCGCTCGCGGTGAACCGAGCCGGTCCGCGCCGCGCGACCGATGCCGGGCCGCGGCTCGTGCACCGCCCGTTCTTGAGACAACCGCGCGAGTGGCTGACCTCGACCGATCTCTACAATCCGCTGCCCTTCCCCTGCGACAGAATACTGCACCGGACGGGCTCCGATTTCAGTCTGGGTTGGTGGTCAGATCGCCGGCCGGCTTCTTGTCCTTCACGTCCCAGACCCAGACTTTGCCCGTGAAGTCGCCAGCGAAGACGCGCTCGCCGTCGTGCGAGAACACCACCTTTGAGGGCACGTCGGTGAAGCCCTCGAGCCGAGCGAGTTGATTGCCGTTGGCCGCCCACACACGGGCCGTGTTGTCGCGCCCGCAGGTGACGAACTGGCCGTTGCGGGCGTACTGAGCCGCTAACACTCCCGGCAACTTGCCCCGCGCCGCGGGCGGGGACCTCGCGTCCACCTGGGCGTTGATCGATCGCGTCGGGAACCCGTCTTCGGCGTACCAGAGGATCAACCGGCCGTCTTCGCTCGACGTGGCCAGCATCTGGGAATCCGCCCGCCAGCTCAGCGCCGTGATCGCGTCCTTGTGGTCGCCGAGGGTGAACACAATGCCCCCGGTAGCCGGTTCCCAAACGTACACCCCGCCGTTGCGGTCGCCGCTGGCGAGCATCTCGCCGTCAGGGCTGAACTCCATCGCGGTCACCCAGTCGGTGTGCTTCTTGATCTTGCGTTTCTGCTCACCGGTCGCGGTATCGTAAATCTTCACGAGCTTGCCGGGGCCGCCGAGGGCGACGAGCTTGTGGTCCGGGCTGATGTCGGCGGCCAGCACCACGTCGGCCTCGTCGCCGATCTCGGTGACGCGCTTGCCGGTGGTCACGTCCCAGATCACGACGCGCCCCTGCGCCCCCCCGCGCCCGCCGCCGGCCAGGAGCCACTTCCCGTTGCGGCTGAACTTCAGAACGTGAACGACCCGCTCCGGGAACGGCAGCGTGCCGATCAGTTTCAGCGTGTCGGAGTTGTACAGCAAGACGCGCTCGTGCCCGGAGACCGCGACGAGCGGTGCCCACGGGCTTGCGGCCATCGCGGTGACCGGGTGCGCGCGTTCGGTCTTCGTGAGCTTCGCCGCGGGCAGCGCGACCGGCATGGGCGGCGGGCCGGCCGGCTTGCCCTTCGTGATCGCAACGGGGTCGATGTCGATCTTGCGGCCCGCAACCTTAGCCGCGCCGACCGCGGTTTCGGGCGCGCCACCCTCGATCCACCTCTTGATGACCGCGAGGTCGGCGTCGGGAACCTTCGGCCCCTTCGGCGGCATCTTCGGCTCGGTCTCGTGCGCGGTCACCCGGAACAGCAGGCTCTGGCCCGGATTGCCCGGCTTGACCGCCTCACCGCTGGCCCCGCCGGCCATCAGCGCCTGATAGGTGGCCACGTTCAGGTCGGACGTCGCCTTGTCCGCGTTGTGGCAGTTGAGGCAGTGCTTCCGAAGGATCGGCAGGACGTGATCCTTGTAATTGACCGCCGCGGCCTTCGGCGGATCGGCCTTCGGATCGACCTTCGGCGGCTGCGCGTGCGCGATGCCGAACGCCAGGAGCGACAGTGTGAACAGGCAGATGGTGCGCGTCGGCATGGTGGCGGATCGGTGGGTTGGTGATTCGGTCTTCAGTGTGGCTCGCTCCGCGAGCGGTGCTACACGCGGCGTATTGCGACACAGCAACTCGGAGAGCATCCTCAGTTGCGAACCTGAACCGCTCGCGGAGCGAGCGGGTCACACTGTGGCTCAGTGGTTGAACGTGAACTCGGTGGAGTTGAACAGCCCCCACAAGATGTCGCCGTAGACCGTCTGGATGGATGCTGCCTCGAAGCGCTTGCGGACGGCCCCGTGCGCCTGTTCGACCGCGGCGATCTGCTTGCCGACCGCGGCGGCCTCCTTCGAGTCCTTCGGCAACTTGGCGAGGTCCGCTTTGAGAGTTTTCAACCGCTCCTCACCGCGCTGATAAACGACATCGTTCTTGAGCTGCAACTCGGCCAGTTCGCGCAGTCGGTCGGGCTCCGTCTCCCGGCGGAGAATTTCGGCCAGCCCCTTCCGCTCCCGCTCGGTCGGTTTGCGGCAGAGCGTCAGGACGTACATCTCCTCAATGATCGCCTCCGGCGACTTCTTCGCGGCAATCAGTGCCGGGAGCAACTTGCCCTGTGCGATCTTCGTGGTGATCGTGTCGCCGTTGAGCAGGTGAAGTGCCTGCGAAAGGTTCGCCTCCTTGTTCACCTCACACGAACACGCGGTCTCGCGCGGGGCACGACCGAACGTCGTCAGGAAGTAGTTGGACACCTCGCCGGTGTGAATCTGCACGGCGCGCGTTCCCTGCGGCGACAGCGCGAAGCGGTCCTCGGTGCCGGTCACGCGGGTAACGGTGTCGAGCAACACCTCGGCCCGCAACCGGCGGACGTAGGAGTGCGAGAAGTACACCTCGTCCAGTTCGTTGGTCTTGTTGGTCGTTGCGGCGAGCTGATACGTCCGCGAGTTGCAGATGTCGCGGACGAGCTTCTTCTTGTCGAACTTGTACGCGGCCAGTTTGTTCCCGAGTTCCTGGAGCAGCTCCTTGTTACTCGGCGGGTTGCTGATGCGCACGTCGTCCACCGGATCGACGATCCCGCGGCCGAAGAAGTGCGCCCAGATGACGTTCGCCATCGTCTCGCGGAACGCGGTGTTGTCCGCGGACGTGAGCCATTGGGACAGCGCCTTGCGCGGGTCCTGCCCCTCGACCTCGGGCGCGGTCCCGCCCAGGAACTTCGGCTTCATGCGCCGACCGTCCACCGGGTGCGCCACGGTGTTCGCCGCGTTGTTGTTCGTGACGAAGACCTCGCGGCCCTCGACCCCGCGCTTCAAGTTCACGCCCGCGAAGAACGCCGCGAAGCCGTAGTAGTCGTCCAGCGTCCAGCGGTCGAACGGGTGGTTGTGGCACTGCGCGCACTGGATGCGCGTACCCAGAAACACCTGGGCGATGTCCTCGGCCGTCTTCTCCGGGGTGAGCCGCTCGGCCGCGGTGTAGAGGTTCGCCGGCGGTGACTTGAAGTTGCTCCCGCTGCCGACGAGCAGTTCCGCCGCGAACTCGTTCAGCGGCCGGTTCTTCGCCATCTGTTCCTTGACCCACGCGGCGTAGGAGAACATCGCCTTCGCATCGCGACCGTATTGCGGCACCTGGTTGTACGCCCGGACGCGCAGCAGTTCGCCCCACTTCATCGTCCACATGTCTACGAACTCCGGCCGCTCAAGAAGGGCGTCGATGAGTTTCTCGCGTTTCTTCGGGTTCTTGTCCGCGAGGTACGCGTCGAACTCCTCGCGCGACGGCGGCAGGCCGATCAGGTCGAGAAAGACGCGGCGCAGGAACTGCTCGTCGGAGCACAGGTCGGACGGCGCGTGGTGCAGTTTCTTGAGCTTGTCGAAAACGAGCGCGTCGATGTAGTTGTGTTCCGGCGTGTTCGGCCAAACGAACTTGTCGTCGGTCGGCAGGACGATCACTTCGCTCCCGACCGTGAACTTGCCGAACCGGGCGAAGACGAACGCCCCGCCCCGGCCGCCGGCCGTCACGACCCCGTCCTTGCCGATGGCCGCGATCGCCTCGTTGTTGGTCATGTACAGCGCGAGTCGGGTCACGTCGCGCATCGAACCGTCCGAGTACTTGGCCACCACCACGGCCTTCTGCGACTGGCCCTTCCCGGCGAACACCACTTTCGACGGGAGCAGTTCGACGCCGACCGGTTCGGGGGCCTTCGGGCCGTCGTCCGGGGCACCGGCCTTCAACCAGCGGAGCAGCGTCTTGTAGTCGTCGTGGTTGGTGTCGAAGAGCTTGCCGCCCGTGTGGGCGACCGCCCCGGTGACCTTTTCCAGCATGAGGCTCTTTTCCGGCGCGGCGAGGTCCACGCGGCGGCCGACGATCGCACGCGTCAGGCGGTAGTAATCGCCGGCCGGGTCGTACCCGAACAGCGACAGCATGAACCCGTCCTTGCCGCGCGCCGCGCCGTGGCAACTGCCGTTGTTGCACCCGTGCTTCATGAACACGGGCATCACGTCGAGCCGGAAGCTCACGGGCCGCGCCGTGCCCGCGCCCGCGACGGTCACGGGAACTTCGGCCTTCAGCCCACCGGCTTCGACGACGAGTTTGGTGCGCCCGTCCGCTTTCGCGGCGACGGTCTGGCCGGTGAGGGTGGCGACCGTCGGGTCCGCGACCGAGAGCTTCGCGGTCGCGGTCACGTCTTTGGTCGCGCCGCTGTCGTCGATCACCTGGACGACGAGCGCTTGTCGGTCGTCCTGCCCCTTGAGTTCGACGGCCGCGGGGAAGACCTTCAGCGCGGGCGCGGCGGAAGCGGCTCCCGTGAGTGCGAAGACGGCCGCGAGCGAAAGGTAGAGAGAACGCATATCGGTGGTCGCCTGGGTTGGTCGTTGCTCGAAGAACCTAACCCCCCGGCCCCCGGCCCTAAAAAGGAAGGGGGAGAAAGACCTGCCGTCCGGTCTTAGCCCCTCTCCCCGCGGGAGAGGGGTTGGGGAGGGGTCCGCGCCTATTACTTGCCCTTCGGGGGCGTGCCGCGTTCGGCGTCGATCCGCAGGATGCCGTAGCCGCTGAGCTGCCGAACCGCCTGGCCCTTGTCGGTCACGGTCACGTCGAGCACGACACCCTGGTAGTTGCCCACGAGAGCGTCCGCGGTGGCACGGAGGGTGAACGTCACCTCCTTGTCGGCCGAGGTGATCTCGCGCATCGGCTCGACCAGTTCCACACCGCGCGGCAGGCGGGCGAGTGTCACCTTCGCCTTGCCCTCGAACGTCTGGAGGTGGTTCAGCTTGCACACCAGCGTCGCGGTCTTGCCCCGCTCGATCGACGTGCGGGGGATGCGCGCCTCGACGTGCGGTTCGGCCACGGGGAGCTTGAACGGCTGGGACGCGATGTACGTCCGGCCGTCGCCGTCCTGATAGCCACGTCGGGCGCTGCCGCTCATCGCGGTCAGCGTGACCTGATGCGCGCCGGCGGCGGCGTTGCGAGCGGCCCCAATCAGGTAGACGCCTTCCGTTTGGTCCGCGGCCACCGTTACCGGCGTGCCCGTGCTGATGCCGAGCGGCTTCCACTCCATCTGCACAGTAACCGCACCTTCGAATCCCTTCGCCCGCTGCACGGTGAACTTCAGCGACATCTCGCCGTTCTGAACCAGCGCCGACTTCGGCTCCTCGACCGTTACAGTAAACGGGGCCGGTTCGGTAACCGCGAGCGCGAGCCGGTCGATCGGGGTGTGCATGTAGTAGTCGTTGTTGCCGTAGGCGTTCATCATAATCGTCTGGCGGTACCCGCTCGCGAGCGTCGGTGCCGCACCAACCGGGCGGACGATCAGGTCGACGAGCAGTGCCTGCGGCTTCGCGTCTTCGGACGCTTCGAACACGACCGGTACGCGGGTCATCCCCGCGGTGATCTTCGGTGCGTGCAGCGTGACCCCCTTCGGCAGGTTCACGCCGACCAGTTCCAGTTCTCCCGTGAAGGGGCGGTTCGTGGCGAAGACGCCGACCTGAACCGTCGTGCGGTTCCCGGCCGGGACCGCGATCGCCTGTCGCAACTGCGGAGCGAACTGGTTCTCGGGTTCCGGCGCGATGTAGGTGTGAACCGCGTTCGTCTCCGGCCGGACCTCGACGCGGTAAACGTAATCCGCGCCGCCCTCCCCGCGCTCGTCCTCGATCCCGAGGACGTACTCGCCGTCGGCCGGCGCGGTGAACTCGAGCACCGGGTCGTGGGTCTCGCGGCTGAGGCCGCCGGAGGGAGCGAACCCGAGCTGGTTCAGGCGCGAATCGACCACCCGCTGGCCCGCGGTGCCCGTCTTCGCGCCCACCGGCTTCACCCAGATGACGGGGTCGAGGGGTGAGCCAAGTGCCTGCGCCATCGCGTGGAACTTGAACTGTTCGCCCTTCTTCGCGCGGAACCTGAAGCAGTCCACGTCGCCGGGCTTGTCGATGATGCCGTTGAACGCGACCGGGAGCGTTGCGGCCGTGGCGCTCGTTGCTTCGGGCGTGTCGTTCGGTTCCGCTTCGAGCACGTTCGGGAACGGCGACACCCGGAACCGGTTCGGCGACGGGGCGGGGACACCATCGGCCAGGGCCACAAACGGGAAGTCGCCGGGCACCTTCGGAAGCTGTACGGTCTGATCCCACGCGCCCTTCGGATCGCCCAGCACGCGGACCTTGAGTTCCGCGCCCGCGGGCCCGCCCGCGGGGTACACGCCGGTCGGCCGCGCGAACGTACCGACGTGCAACCGGTAGACGTCGCCGGCCCCGTTGTACATGCTGTGCCGCACTTCCACGAAGTACGTGCCGTCGCGATCCGCGAGGACGGACAGGATCGGGTCTTGCACGAACAACGCGGAGTCGTCGGCCGCAGCGAGTTTCTTTCCGTCGGCGTCGTAGATGGTGAGGTGCAGGTCGGGGATGCCGCGTTCAACGCCCAGTCGGGCGGCCTCGATCTCGGCGGAGACCCGCTGCCCGCGCTTCACCTCGACGCGGTACACGTCCACGTCGGTCGCGTCGTTCAATTTGCCGAGGACGGTGGTGTTCGCGGGAACGCTCGTTGCGGTCTCGCGCTTGTCGTTGCGCCCTTTGACCGGCACCTCGTTCTCTTCGACGGTCGGGAACGGCCCGACGAAGAACCGCTGATATTCCGTCAGGCCGGACGCGGTGCGGAGGCGCAACCCGTGCGGCCCGAGCGGGCAATCGGCGGCGATCTTGAGCTTCACGCGAACGCGAAGCCCCGGTTCGATGACGACCGACTTGCCGTTCGGTCCGATCGCGCTCGTGACCGGCTCGATGGATTCGACCGTAATACCGGATTCGTAGAACAGGACGTCGCGCGGCTGTTCGAGGTATTTGCCGGCGAACTCGACCTCAACGGTCGTGCCGCGCTGCCCGCCGGATGGCGACAGCCGCGCCAACTTCGGTGTGCCGGCGGACGCGCCGGTCGCGGCGACGAGGAACGCAACGCAGCCGAGGGTCGTGCGGAAAAATCGCATCGTGGCGTTCCCGAAGTGCGGAAGGCGGATTTGGGCGAGCAGCGTTCTGTTGTGGTCCGGTCATCCCGTGACCGGTGCTATTCCCACGGAATAGCGGTGCGCGGAACTCATTACGAATCACGCGCTGCGTCGCACCGGTCACGGAGTGACCGGACCACATCACAGCAATTAACCAATCAGGTCCTTCACCACTTCGCCGCCGTCGATGATCTCGATCGGGCGGGCACCGGGGGCCATCAACTCCTTGTCCGCGTTGATGCCGAGCTGGTGGTACACGGTGGTCAGCACGTCCTCGACGCGAACCGGGTTCTCTTCCGGCTCGCTGGCGGTCGAGTTGGACGAGCCGTAGACGAGCCCCTTCTTGAAGCCGCCGCCGGCCACGGCCAGCGAGAAGACGCGCGGGAAGTGGTCGCGGCCCGCCGAGGCGTTGATCTTCGGCGTGCGGCCGAACTCGCTGGTGACGAGCACAACCGTCGAGGCCAGCAGCCCGCGGTCGTCGAGGTCGCGAATCAGCCCGGCGAGCGCCGTGTCGAGGCCGGGGGCCTGGCGGGTCATCGCGTTCTGAATGCCGGCGTGCATGTCCCAGCCGCCGTAGCTGACCGTCACGAACCGCACGCCCGCTTCCACCAGCCGGCGGGCCAGGAGGAATCGCGGGCCGGCGTCGGAGGTGCCGTACTTCGCGCGGGTCGCGGCCGTTTCCTTCTCGATGTCGAACGCTTCACGAGCGGCCGGCGAACTGATCAGTGCGTAGGCCCGCTGGTAGAACTCGTCCATCGCACCCAGAGCCTGGGCGTTCTTGGCCTGGGCACGGAAGTGGTCGTCCACCACCCCCCGGATCTCGCGGCGGGTGCTGAACCGGCGGTCGTCCACGCCGGGCGGGAGCGTCAGGTCGCGGACCTTGTACCCGTTGCGAGCCGGGTCGCTACCGATGCCGAACGGCCCGAACTGCGAGCCGAGGTAGCCGGTGCCGCCGTACTCGTTCGCACTCGGAACCGCGACGTAGGGGGGCAGGTTCTTGCGCGGGCCGAACTCGTGCGACACCACCGCCCCGAGGCTGGGGTGCTCGACGGCCGGGCTTTTGCGGTAGCCGGTGAACATCGTGTACGACGCGCGCCCGTGGTCCGCTTCCTTGCCCGCGATGGACCGGATCACGGTCATCTTGTCCGCGACCTGGGCGAGGCTCTTGAAGTTCTCGTTGAAGACGATGCCGGGGAGTTTCGTCTTGGCGATGCCGAACGGGCCGCGGTACTCGAGCGGTGCTTCGGGCTTCGGGTCCCACGATTCCTGGTGCGCCATGCCGCCAGGCAAGACGATCTGGATGACTCTCTTGGCGACGCCTTCCTTACTGATGTAGTTCTTCTGGTCGCCGCGCGCCTGCATGGCGAAAAAGTCGCCGAGGGTGAGGCCCAGACCGCCGATCACGCCCACCCGAAGGAACTCGCGGCGACCCGGCATCACGGAGTGTGCCGGGGCATCGTTCCGAGTCGCAGCAGCATCTTGCGGGGACATACGAGGACACCTTTCTACGGGTGGACTGATGGTCGGTTGGAAGGTTCGGGGCACAGCAGTTAAGGCGCGTAAAGTCGGCGGTATGCGAGGAAGCGAGTGTCGAAGGCGGGCACGCCCGCACGGGGCGCGAATCACTCGATTAGAGTAGATAATACCTTCGAGTTGTTGTCAAGCAAGAGATAACCGGCCGGAGGGGGTGCAGTAACGGATTCTGGCATTTAGGCCGTGTCCGCCCAGTAGGCGGCCCACTGATCGCTTGCTTGAACGGCGCAGAGGGTGGCCATCCGCTCGACCCGGCGCACCTTCCACCGCGCGCCGGTCTGCTTCAGTCGC
>SXGT01353697.1_pt1 | contig 14881 bp, 12 predicted proteins | sample 3176221 | NCBI WGS metagenome assembly SXGT01 (sample SAMN11356862, study PRJNA531348) | freshwater metagenome | isolation source: freshwater sample F1-120 | place: China: Fuxian Lake, Yuxi | collected 2017-12-25
GGCTTCTTGGCCGGAGCCTTCTTGGCAGCCGGCTTCTCGGCGGCCTCCTCGGCGGCGGGCTCGTCGGCCGGAGCCTCAGCAGCGGCCTCCTTCTTCGGGGCAGCCTGCTTGGCCGGAGCCTTCTTGGCGGCCGGCTTCTCAGCAGCCTCCTCGGCGGGGGCCTCCTCAGCGGCAGCCTCCTCGGCAGGCGCCTCAGCGGTCGCAGCAGCCTCGGCGGGCGCCTCAGCGGCAACCTCGTCGGTCGGCTCAGCAGCAGGCGCCTCAGCAGCCTGGCCCTGCTCAAGCAGCTCGCGCTCCCACTCGGCGAGGGGCTCGACGGCCGAGACATTGCCCTCGGCTTCGGGCTTCTGGTGCTTCTGGATGAGGCCCTCGGCAGCAGCATCCGCGATGATGCGCGTCAGCAGCGCGACCGAGCGAAGGGCGTCGTCGTTGCCCGGAATCGGGTACGCGAGCTCATCGGGGTCAGCGTTGGTGTCGAGGATGCCGATGACCGGGATGCCCAGCTTCTTGGCCTCGTCGATCGCGAGGTGCTCGCGCTTGGGGTCGACGACCCACATGGCGCTCGGCGTCTTGGTCAGGTTGCGGATACCGCCGAGCGACTTGTGCAGCTTGGTGAGCTCGCGCTTCTTGATGAGCAGTTCCTTCTTGGTGAAGCCCTGCGTCGTGTCGTCGAAGTCGATCTCTTCGAGCTCTTTCATACGCTGCAGGCGCTTCGACACTGTCTGGAAGTTGGTCAGCAGACCACCGAGCCAGCGCTGGTTGACGTAGGGCTGGCCGACGCGCGTGGCCTGCACGGCGATCGACTCCTGCGCCAGCTTCATGGTGCCGACGAAGAGGATCGTGCCGCCGTGGGCGACGGTCTCCTTCGCGAAGTCGTTGGCCTTGTCGATGTAGGCGAGCGACTGCTGCAGGTCGATGATGTGGATGCCGCTGCGCTCGGTCAGGATGAAGCGCTTGACTTTCGGGTTCCACCGGCGGGTCTGGGGCCCGAAGTGCACGCCGCTGTCGAGCAGCTGGCGAATAGTGACGACGGCCATGGCCGTGCTCCTTTGTTCTCAGTTGTCGCCCCGCCCGACGGGAGGGGCCCTGGTGCCCGGCGCTGGCCCCGACCCGAGTGGCTGCCGATTGCTCGGAAGACATGCGGGACTGACGGGGATATGCGCCATGAAGTGGACACGCGAAGTCAGCCGTGACGCGCACGACTGCGTCGCCCAGCATATCACCGCTCCCTCACCTGCTGGTCGTGCGGCCCTGGTCTCCCCCGACGCGCGAATTCTCGACGTGGATGCTGTGCTCTCGTCAATGCTGTCGCCGTGCTCCTGCCCTCTCGAGTCGTCCTGGTCACCCTGCTGGTGCTCGGTTCCGGAGGCGGCGCCGCGCCGCTCTCGTCGGCGAGCACCGCCGCCGCGGGCTGGGTCTGGCCGGTCGACGGTCAGCGTGTCATCGTGCGGCCGTTCCTCGCTCCGCCGACCCCCTACGGCGTCGGCCACCGCGGGGTCGACCTCGCGGCGGCTGGCGCAGGTGTCGAGGTTCGCGCCGTGACGAGCGGCGTCGTGCACTTCGCCGGAGTCGTCGTCGATCGCCCGGTCATCACCGTGCGTCAGGGGCAGGTGCTCTCGACCGTCGAGCCGGTCGAGCCTGTGGTGGCCGCCGGCGACGTCGTGCGGGCGGGCGACGTCATCGGGATGCTGCTGCCGGGGCACTGCGCACGACCGTGCGTGCATCTCGGCGTGCGCGTGGCGGGTGAGTACGTCTCGCCGCTGCTCTGGCTCGGAGGGCTGCAGCGCGCCGTGCTGCTGCCGCTGGGTGAGGTGCCACCATGACGTGCTCGCTCCCCGCGGGCGCGCTCATCGCTCGCGGCGGACGGCGGCTCAGGCGCGCGGGTGAGCCGTGCGGTACACCGAGGCCAGGCGCTCGGCGCTCACGTGGGTGTAGATCTGGGTCGTGCCGAGGCTCGCGTGCCCGAGAATCTCCTGCACCGCGCGCAGATCGGCGCCGCCGTCGAGCAGGTGCGTGGCCGCGGTGTGCCGTAGCGTGTGCGGCCCCGACGGCCCGGTGCCCGGCAGCTCGGCGAGCAGACCGGCGACGAGCCCGTACACCGCGCGCGTCGAGAGGCGACGGCCTCGGGGGCCCAGCAGCAGCGCCGAGGCCGACTCGGCCTCGACGAGTGCGGGTCGACCGCGCTCGAGGTACGCGCGCACCGCCCGTTGCGCGGGCAGTCCGAACGGCACGATGCGCTCTTTCGCCCCCTTGCCCAGCACGCGCACGACGCGCCGCTGGTCATCGACATCGTCGACGTCGAGCCCCACCAGCTCGCTCACGCGCAGCGCGCTGGCATACAGCAGCTCGATCGCCACGCGGTCGCGCAGCGCGCTCGGGGCGTCGTCCGCAGCGCGGGAGTCGAGGTCGTCGAGCACCTCATCGATCTGCGAGCGCGTGAGCACGCGCGGCAGTCGTCGCTCGCCCCGCGGAGCCCGAAGTCGCACTCCGATGTCGGCCGGCGTGCGGCCCGTGCGGGCCAGCCACGCCGTGAATCCGCGCACGCTCGACGTGCGACGCGCGAGCGTCGAGGCGGCGAGGCCCTGCTCGTTCTGCTGCCAGACCCAGTCGCGCAGCAGTTCGAGATCCCACCGATCGGGGTCGTCTGCCGCACCCCGGCTCTCGGCGAAGTCGATGACCGTGCCGAGGTCTCCCGCGTAGGCGCGCAGCGTGTGCGCGCTCGCGCCGCGCTCGAGCTCGAGCGCGCGCAGGTGCAGCGTCACCGCCTCACGCATCGCCGATGCCCGCTCGTGCATGCACCCAGCATGAGCCTTCGCGCACGGCAACGCACGGGCGACAGGCCGGGCGCCAGAGACGCGCGACCCGTCAGCGCGAGATGCGCGCTGACGGGTCGCAGGCGATTCCCCCCGGAATCAAGCTCGTCAGGCGGCCGGAGCCGGCTCGGGCATCCGCTCGGTCGCCTCATCGGGCATGCGCTCGGCCTGGCCGTTCGCGCCGCGTGCGGCGGCCTCCGCGTCGGTGAGCTCAGGGCGGCGAGGCCACCAGAAGCGATCTTTCGCGATGAAGGTCAGAGCCGGCACGATCACGGTGCGCACGAGCAAGGTGTCGATGAGCACGCCGATGCAGACGATCACACCGATCTGCGTGAGGGCGATGAGCGGCAGCACGCCGAGCACCGCGAACACCGCCGCGAGCAGGATGCCCGCGCTCGTGATCACGCCGCCCGTCGCAGCGAGCGCCCGGATCATGCCCTCCGACGTGCCCAAGAGCGGCACTTCCTCCTTCGCCCGCGTGACCAGGAAGATCGAGTAGTCGACCCCGAGCGCCACGAGGAACAAGAAGCTGAACAGCAGCACCGTCGTGTCGACGCCGGGGAACCCGAAGACCGTCGCGAAGATGATCGACCCGATGCCCACCGCGCTGAAGTAGCTCGCCACGACCGCGATGAGCAGCAGCACCGGAGCAAGCAGCGCCCGCAGCAGCACCACAAGCACGATGAACACGAGCACGAGGATCAGCGGAATCACCAGGCTCTGGTCACGTTGCTGCGCGTCGCGCAGATCGAGACCTTCGGCATCGATGCCGCCGACGAGACCGGTGCCGTCGCCGAGATCGTCGAGCGCGAGGCGCAGCTCGGCGACGATCTCGAAGGCGCGCTCGCTCTCGGGGTCGGCATCGAGCACGACGTTGATCTGCGCGATGTCGTCGTTCGCAGGGCCGGGCACGGCGTCGTCGACGCCATCGACGTCGAGCAGGCCGTCGAGCACCTCATCGACATCGCCCGCCGGCACGACCACCGTGGCGGGGGCCGAGCTGCCGGCCGAGAACGCCTCGGCGAGGCGCTCCTGGCCGAGCACGGCCTCGGGCTTCACGATGAACCGATCGTTCTGCGAGAGCCCGACGTTGAGCGTCGTGAGCCCGGTCGCCATCGCCCCGAGCACGACGAAGCCGACGATCGCCACGAGCACGGGCTTCTTGCTGACCGCGCGCCCGAGCTTGCCCCACGGGCTGCGCGAGATGGCATCGGGCGAGCCGTACTTCGGCACGATCGGCCAGAAGATCCAACGGCCGAAGACGACGAGTGCCGCCGGCAGCACGAGCAGGGCATAGGCCATGGCGACGACGATGCCGACAGCGCCGGCGAGACCGAGCGAACGGTTGCCCGACAGCTCGCCGAACAGCAGGGTCGCGAGCGCGAGAGCGACGGTCGAGCCGCTCGCGATGATCGCGGGGCCCGCGCCGCGCAGCGCGATGGCCATCGCCTCGCGACGATCGAGGTGCAGGCGCAGCTCGTCCCGGTAGCGGGCGATGAGCAGCAGGGCGTAGTTGGTACCCGCACCGAAGACGAGCACCGAGAGGATTCCGGTGACCGAGCCGTCGAGCGTGATGTCGAGCGACTCGGCGACGAGCCGTGCGGCGATGCCCGCGATGAAGTCGGCGACGCCCACCACGGCGAGCGGCACGATCCAGAGCACGGGGCTGCGATAGGTGATGATGAGCAGCAGCGCGACGACGAGGGCCGTGATGCTCAGCAGCACGAAGTTGGCGCCTTCGAAGACGGCGGCGATGTCGACGGCGAAGCCCTCGGCGCCCGTGAACCAGACGATGATGCCGTCGGGCAGACCATCGGCGGCGATGGTCCGGATCTCGTCGGCGCGCTCAGCCTGCACCGAGACGCGGTCTTCGATCTCGAGCGGCACGACCACGAGCGCGGTGGTGCCATCGTCAGAGACGGTCGGGGGCGGCACGAATCCGTCGAGGGCGAGGTCGGCGAGTTCGGTCGTGCGTTCGGTGATGGCGGCGAGGTCGTCATCGCTCAAGTCGCCGCTCTCACGGCCGAAGACGAGCAGGCCGCTCGTCGACTCGTCGTCGGCGAACTGCTCGAGCAGGGCAGCGGCCTGCACCGATTCGGCCGACTCGGGAAGACCGACGGGCGGCGCAGCGTCGGCGGTCTGGTACCCCGCAGCCACGAAGAGGGCGACAGTCGCGGCGATGCCGGCGACGAGCACGATCCACGAGGTCTTCGCGGCGGTGATGAAGCGCGTGAGCGCGATCATGAGGCTCCTAGGTACTGAGGGGCGGGATGGTGCGATGGGGACGGTCAGCACTCAGGAGAAGCGTTCCCGGAATCTATCTTGATGATCGAGATACATGACCTTCGAAGAAACTAGCGGTACTCTGGCCCCGTGAGCCAATCGGATCAGCAGACTCCCAGCTTCGGGGACACCCATCCCGCGACGCTGCTGCTGCGCGAGTTCCTCGACGTGACTGAAGACTTCGAGCGCGGTCTCGGCGAAGAGCTGACCGTGAACGCGACCGACCTCACCGCGATGCAGCACCTCATCGTGGCCGGGTCGTTGACGCCGACCGCGCTCGCCCAGCGACTGGGGCTCTCATCGGGCGCCGTGACGACGGTGATCGATCGGCTCGAATCGCTCGGTCACGTGCACCGCACCCCGAATCCCGACGATCGGCGCGGCACGATCGTGGTTCCCGAGCCCGCGTCGGTCGGGCGGGCGATGAGCCGCATCATTCCGATGGTCACCGAGGTCGACCGGGCGATCACCGACTTCGACGCGGAGGAGCAGTCGGTCATCACGCGCTATCTGACGCGCGTCGTCGAGGCATACCGCGGGCATTCCGGCGATTCAGGTCGCGCGAGAACCTGGCGAGCGGATGCCCGTGCGGAGAACCCCTAGACGTCGCTCGCCGCAGCCTCGTTGAGGTTGAGGTGCGAGGTCTTGCTCGAGAGCTGCTCGAGGCGAGCATCCGCCGGCATCGCCTCGATCATGGGGCGGTAGTCGGAGGAGAAGCCCGTCACCTCGGGAAAGCCCTCGAGCGGAATGGTCGACGTCACGATGCGGTCGTCGTAGACGTGCACGAAGTCGAACGACTGCCCTCCGTCGACACCGCTCAGCAGCCGACCTGCATCGGCGCCGAGGTCGAGCGTGTAGCACGTGGCCGCGGCGACCGAGACGGGAATGCCGGCGAACATGCTGTGGGTCGAGTAGTGCAGGTGACCCCCCAGGATCATGCGCACATCGGTACCCTGCAGCACCTCGGCGAGCGCCGGCTGGTCGAGCAGCTCGAGCACGGCCATGACCTCGAGCGGCGTCGGCACCGGAGGGTGGTGCACGGCGACGACGGTGCCGTGGGGTGCGGGCTCGGCGAGAACGCCGGCGAGCCACTCGAGCTGTGCAGGGGTCAGCTCGCCGTGGTGGTAGCCCGGCACCGTCGTGTCGAGCGAGATGACTCGCAGGCCGCGGATGTCGTAGACCCGGTCTTGCGTCGCATCGGTCTCGGGCTCGTCGAACAGCAGCGAGGCGTAGGGCGCCCGCTCGTCGTGGTTGCCCATGACCCAGATCAGCTCGGCCCCGAGGCGCGCGGCGACCGGTTCGACGATCGCGCGCAGCCGCACATAGGCGTCCGGCTCACCGAGGTCGGCGAGGTCGCCCGTGAAGACGAGCGCATCGGGCTTCACGGGCCCGGCTTCGAGACGAGCGAGCGCCGTGGCGAGCCGCTCGTCGACGGGCACCTTGCCGTAGAGCGAGCGCCCCTGCCCGAGCAGGTGGGTGTCAGAGATGTGCACGAGCACGTGGCCGGCCGGTGGATACTGCCCCATCTGCGTCATGCGCTCAGGGTACCGGTCGTGATGAACCGTCGTCAGGATGCGGATGCCGCGTTCGTGCTGCCCGCAGCGATCGCGATGCGGCGCCAGAGGCCGTCGGCACCGCGAGCCGCATGGCCGTCGAGGTCGAGCCGGCCGAGCACCGATCGGATGCGCTCAGTGCTCTCGCCCACCGCTCGAGCCAGTTCGTCGACGGTCTGCCCACGGCGCGGTCGGAGGGCGTCGATGACTCGGGTCGCGAGCGGATCAGAGGATCGATCGTCGGCACTGCCCTCGTCGACACCGCCGCCGTCGAGCTCGAGAGCCATGGGGATGTCGAGCACGCCGTCGGCCTCGAACGCGAGCTGCATGACCTCGGCGACGCTCGTCACGCACGTGGCGGGCTCTGTCCGCAGGGTCGCGTGGCAGCCGGCGCTGGCCGCGCTCGTGATCGGACCCGGCACGACGCCGACCGGTCTGCCCATGCCCAGAGCGTGCCGTGCCGTGTTGAGCGCGCCGGAGCGCCGACCCGCTTCGACGACGACCGTCGCGGTCGAGAGCGCGGCGATCAGGCGATTGCGCTGGAGGAACCTCCACTTGGTGGGCGGGGTGCCGCACGGCACCTCGGAGAGCAGCAGCCCCTGCTCGGCGACCCGGGTGAGCAGCGCTTCGTGGCCGCTCGGGTAAAGGCGGTCGATGCCGCCGGCGAGCACGGCGATTGTCGCGCCTCCGCTCGCGAGAGCGGCACGATGCGCCATGCCGTCGATACCGTAGGCGCCGCCCGACACGACGACGACATCGCGTGCACTCAGCCCGGCGGCGAACTCCATCGCCACGTGCTCGCCGTACCCGGTGGCGGCACGCGCGCCGACGATCGCGACACCCGGTCGCCTCAGCAGCTCGAGATCGCCCTTGGCCCAGAGGAGCACGGGCGGGCTGTCGCCGAGCGCGGCGACCGCCTCATCGGGCCAGTGCGCGTCACCCGGCACGACCATGCGCGCTCCGCACCGGCCCGCGCTCTCGAGGCTGCGCAGAACATCCGACGCCCGCAACCGCTCCGTCCAGCGCTTCAGCCCCGACTCGGCATCCTCAGCGGTGATCTCACCCGCTGCCGCCTCGCTCAGCACCCTTGCCGGCGCACGGTCGAGGACGAGCTGAGCGGCGGTGACGGCTCCGACTCGGCGGATCAGCACGCCGGCGACCGAGTCGCCCGGCTCGACGAGCACGCTCCAGATCGCTCGCGCGAAGAGCTCGTCGAGCACTCCGGGTTCATCGTGACCCGCGCCCTCGTGATCCTCCCGATCGTCGACGCCTTCTGCGTCGACGGCGGCGTCGAGCTCCCACTCCATCGCGCCTCGCGGGCGCACGACTGCCATGACCGACGCGATGCGGTGCTCATCGATACCCCAGCGGCTCATTCAGATTCCCTTTCTCAGATACAGCGCCCGACCCACGTGGTCGGCCGAGGGGCGTTCGTCGCCATCGAGGTCGCACAAGGTCCAGGCGACCCGCAGCACCCGGTCGTAGCCGCGCATCGTGAGCGCGCCGCGCTCGAGCGCTCGGTCGAGTGCGCCACGATCGGCGGCCGGAAGCCGCCATCGGTGGCCCCGCAGGGCCGCGCCGGGCACGTGGGCGGTCAGGTGCCACCCCTCCGACCCCCAGCGATCTCGAGCGCGGGCGCGGGCCGCGACGACCCGGGCGCGGGCGTCGGCCGTCGTCACCGGCCCGGTGGCACCCTCGGTCATCTGCGCCACGCTGACGCGGCGCACCGTGAGGTGCAGATCGATGCGATCGAGAAGGGGGCCGGAGAGCCGACCGAGGTACCGGCGGCGCATCATGGGCGTGCACGTGCAGTCATCGCCGCCACCCTGACCGCACGGGCAAGGGTTCGCCGCGAGCACGAGTTGGAACCGCGCGGGAAACCGCGCGACCGTGCGCGCGCGGTGGATCGTGATCTCACCGGTCTCGAGCGGCTGCCGCAGCGCGTCGAGCACGGCCCCGGAGAACTCGGGCGCCTCGTCGAGGAAGAGAACTCCGTGGGCGGCTCGCGAGATCGCGCCCGGCCGCACGAGACCGCTGCCGCCCCCGACGAGCGAGGCCATCGTCGCGCTGTGGTGCGGCGCCTCGAGTGGGGGGCGTGTGACGAGCGAGGCGCCGAGCGGCAGCCCGGCCAGAGAACGCACCGACGAGACCTCGACGGCGGCATCGGGCTCGAGATCGGGCAGCAGCCCGGGCAGGCGCGAGGCGAGCAGCGTCTTACCCGCGCCCGGCGGGCCGAGCATGAGCATGTGGTGCCCGCCCGCCGCGGCCACCTGCAGCGCTTCGACAGCCTCAGGATGCCCCACCACGTCGGCCAGGTCGCCGGTCTCCGGGCGCGGCCCGTCGGCATCGGCAGCGACGAGCGCCTCGACCGGAACGGGGTCGAGCGCAGCACCGTGGCCGATGAGCACGTCGCGCAGCGAAGCGGCGGCGATGACGCGGATGCCCGGCACGAGCCGCGCTTCGTCGGCGTTGCCGCTCGGCACGACGACGGCGCGCGCACCACCACGGCGAGCCGCGAGCACGGCGGGCAGCACTCCCGCCACCGGACGCAGCCGGCCGTCGAGCGACAACTCGCCCAGATGCACCACCGCCTCAATGGCCTCGTGACTGACGATGCCGGTCGTGGCGAGTGCCGCGACAGCGATGCCGAGATCGAACCCCGAGCCGTGCTTGGGCACCGAAGCTGGCGAAAGGTTGACGGTGACCTTGCGCGACGGCAGATCGCAGCCCGAGTTGGCCGCCGCCGAACGAACCCGGTCTTTCGCCTCACCGAGGGCCGCGTCGGGCAGACCGATGATGGTGAAGGCCGGCAGCCCGTTCGCGAGATCGGCTTCAATCTCGACGAGAGCGCCGTCGACGCCGCGCAGGGCGACCGACAGGGTGCGCGCGACGGGCATCAGCAGACCTGCTGGAGGTGATCGATCGTGATGCCGTCGCGCCCCGCGACGACGCCGATGACGTCGATGCGCAGCTCTCGAACACCCTGGGCCGGGGGTGTCGGCTGCGCCTCGCACCAGGCACCCGCGAGCCGGCGCAGTCTCGCCAGCTTGCGCGGCGTGACGGCGTCGAGAGGATGGCCGAAGCCGACACCCGACCTGGTCTTCACCTCGACCACGACGGTCGTGCCGCCGTGCTGCGCGACGATGTCGATCTCGCCGATCGCGCAGCGCCAGTTGCGCTCGAGGATCGTGTACCCCGCAGCGGTCAGGTGCTCAGCGGCGAGCTTCTCGCCCGCGCGGCCGAGCTCGTCTTTGCGTGCCATGTCGCCTCCCGCAGAGCAGGATGGCGCGCGGGGAGCGCTGGCAGAGTGGGAGGCCCGATCGGTGTGCGATCGGGCCCCTCACTCGCGCCTGTGAAGGAGTCGCCCGATCAGCGCACGGTCGCCGACGGCTGCTCGACGAGCTCGTCGTCGTCGCTCTCGCCACGGCCGGTGAAGTGCAGAATCGCCCAGAGCGTGAGGGTGACGACGGCGAAGATCACCATGACGAGCATCCAGAACCCGACATCGGCCACGTCGCCCGTCTCGCCCGCCGCGGTCGGCAGCACGATGAGCGAGAACACGGTCCCGACGGCCGCGAACGATCCGGCCCACAGCAGCTTCGAGCGGCGGAACACCTCGTGCCCGTCGAGGAACCCGAGCGGCAGCAGCGCGGCGAGCGCTGCGGTGAGCCCCTCGGCCGTCGTCGCGACCAGCGCGTCGCTGACCAGCAGACCGACCACGGTCGGCTCGCCCGACATGACGGCCGACATGATCGAGAAGCCGATCCATGAGACCACCGCGAGCCCGACGATCACCCCGATGTTGGTGAGAATGGCGCGCACGCGGTGCGGGGCGCCGACGCGGGTCACGAGGTCGAGCCCGATCACGAGCCCGATCAGGAAGCCCGGCGAGAACTCGAGGATGCGGGCGATCACGACACCGATCACGGCGAAGACGAGAGCCGCGGGCTGCAGGCTCACGCGCGTCTCGATGCTCCAGACCCGGCGGATGATCGCGCCGCTGATCCACGACGACACGTACGTGACGATGAAGAGGCCGATCGCGAGCGAGACCGTCATGCGCACCGAGACCGGATCGAAGCCGTACTCGGGATCGACGAATCCGAAGATGAGGCTCGTGAGCACGACCAGCAGAGCCGCCGCCGCGGCGCGCGTGCGCGTGACCGACGCGAACCACTCTGTCGCGCGGTCGACACCGCGCTCGACCGCCGCGTACCAGCGGCCCAGTCGGCGCGTGTTCGAGGCGAGCGTGCTGTTGAGCAGCTCGGCCGGGAAGGCGACGAGCAGCAGGATCGCGAGCGCGAGACCACCCGAGACGATGATGGTCAGCGGCGAGGTGAAGATGCGCTCGATCGTGGGGATGCTGTCGCTGATGGCCGAGGGCGTGGCAGCTTGCGACCGGTCGCCGGCGCCGCCGGCACCGCCCGCACCGCTCGCTCCGCTCGAGCCCTCGTCGGTCTCGGGCTCCTCCGGCTGCTCGACCGGCGGAGCTTCGTCGATCGGCTGCACCGGCTCGAGCACCGTGACGGGGATCGAGACAGCCGAGTCGACGCCGCCGGGCGGCGTCGCGGTCGCGACGAGGGTGTGCTCGCCCGGCTCGAGATCGTCGGGCACGACGACGTCGAGGGCGAAGATGCCCGTGTCACCCACGACGGTCGTGCCGAGCACCTGCGGCGTCGACCGGATCTCGACCACGACGATCGTGCCGACCGGCAGCCCCGTCGCCGTCAGGCTCAGCTGCTGGCCCGGCGTGAGCGGCGAGCCGTCATAGCCCTCGAGCACCCAGGGCAACGGTGTCGGAGCAGCGATCGTGGTGGGAGGTGCGGGTGGTGCCGGCGGCGCAGGTGGTGGCGGCACCGTCACTGAGATCGCCGACGTGAGAGCCGAGAACCCGTCGAGCGAGCTGTCGGAGCTGACGAAGTAGTCGAGCGTGTCGAACCCGACCGACTGCTGAAGACTCCGGTAGCTCGCGGTGCCGACCGGCCGCGTGACGGTGCACTGCCACGCACCACCGGCGGTGATGATCGTCGAGCAGACCGAGTTCTGCGCCGTATCGCGCACGATGGCCCGGAAGCCGGGCTCACCCTGACCCGAGAACCGCACCGACCGATCGGCGAGCACGGTCGCCGTAAAGCCGGTCGGGGTGCTCGGGATCAGCACGTACTCGTCGATCGTCTCGAGGTAGGTCTCTTCGAAGTCTTGGTTCGTGTAGAAGTTCCAGATACCCGGAGTCAGTCCCGAGACCGAGCACTCGATGACGGGCGGGTCGCCTGCGGAGTCACAGGTTTCGCGCAATGTGAAGCTCGACCCCTCGCCGTTCAGGATCGCCTCGTACACCCGCGTCTGGAACCACGTGTCGGCCGTGCCCTGCGCGGTGAGCGACGCACTCGCGGGGCCCAGGACGATCTCGGTCGTGGGGGCGGGCGGCACGAACTCGCCGACGATCTGGTCATCGGCTGTCGGGTTGCCCGTCACATCGAGCCCATAGGCGCGGAATTCGACAGAGCCCCAGGTCCAGCTCGGTACGGCCGAGGGCGTGCAGGTCCATGCTCCCGATGCCGGAACCTCGGAAACGATGCAATAGGTCGCGCTGCCTTCGCCGAAGAGAATCTCGACCTCGACCTCGCCCAGCGCCGGCCCCGTGCCCGAGAGCTGCGGTGCCAGGCTGTTCCACACGGTGCCCGACTCGTCATAGCCCAGCAGTGCGGGGTTGGTGTTGCCGACGATGACCGTCACCGCGTTGCTCACCGGGCTCGGCACCAACTCGGGGTCGAACAGGTCGACCGAGGTGGCCGTGAGTTCGTACTTGCCAGGGCCCGGTATCGACGCATCGCACGTGAAGGTGCTCTCGGTGTACAGCACGTTGGCGACGCACCCCGTCGTGATCGTGCCGTCGTTGTCGACCCAGACCGTGACGTCCTGGTCAGTGTTGACCTGCACGTCACCCGACACCGAGATGGTCGTCGCCGTGAAGGTCGACTCATCGCCCGGCGTGGTGATGAAGGGAGCAGTCGGGGCCGCCTCGGCCAGGGTCGTACCGGCGGCCAGTGCCGCAGCGGCGACGATCATGACGGCAGCGCCCGCGACGACGGCGCGGAAGGGAGAGCGAGCTGACAACGCGGGTGCCTGCCTCAGGTCAACGGATGCGTGCGGGGGAACACGCGATGCTCAGCATAACCCGAGGGTGTTTCGTTCGCGTATCGCGAATGTCACGCCCGCTATTCGTCGAGCGCGAGCTCTTTCGGCAGCTTGAGCTCTTTCTTGCCGAGCTCTTCGACGTTGACGTCTTTGAAGGTCAGCACCTTGACGCTCTTGACGAAGCGGTCGGCCCGATAGACGTCCCACACCCACACGTCGGTGAGGGTCAGTTCGAAGTAGAAGTCGCCGCCCATCTCGCGCACGACCTGCTCGACCTCGTTCGCGAGGTAGAAGCGCCGCTCGGTCTCGACCACGTACTGGAACTGCGACACCACATCGCGGTACTCGCGGTAGAGAGCGAGCTCGACCTCGCGGTCGTAGTCCTCGAATTCGTCGTCGTCCATAGCGGTGTCGAGTCTAGACCGTCGAACCCGGGCCCACATCGACGGCATCGAGCAGCGCGGGCTGCCGCAGCCACGTCAGTCGATGGCGCGGCGACGGGCCGTGCTCGGCGACCGCCGCCAGATGACCGGTGCTGCCGTAGCCCTTGTTGCCCGCCCACTCATAGACCGGCCAGCGGTCGTGATCGGCGACCATGAGGGCATCGCGATGCTGCTTCGCGACCACCGAGGCGCCGGCCACCGAGGCGCAGTCGCGATCGGCCTTCACCCGGGTCAGGATGCGCGGCGGCGAGCTCAGCGCCGGCGTCAGCCAGTCGTGGCTGCCGTCCAGCAGAACCGCAGCCCTGGCGACGTCGATGCCCGCCTCGTGCAGCAGGATGAGCGCGCGACGTGCGGCCAGCCCGAGCGCCACGATGATGCCGTGCGCGTCGATCTCGTCGGGCCCGGCCTCCCCCACCGCGACAGCGGCCGCCCAGGCTCGCACCTGCGGCTCGACCTCGGCACGTCGCGCGGCAGAGAGCAGCTTCGAATCGCGCAGGCGCTCGGGCGGAGCATCCACCGTCGGCAGCACCGCGCACGCGCCGACCGCGACGACGCCCGCGATCGCGCCACGACCGACCTCGTCGCACCCGATGACGACCGGGGCTCCGGCGGCGAACAGCGAGCGCTCGACCTCGAGCGTGGGTGCCGTGCTCATGGTCGCACCGTCACTCGATGCGCTCGACCCCGTCGAACGTGAGCGGCGGGTTGTCGAGCCAGCGCCAGCGATCGATCGGCCAGCTGATGACGAAGGCGCGGCCGACCACGTCGTCGATCGGCACGACGCCGTTGAAGCGCGAGTCTGACGAGTCGTACCGGTTGTCGCCCATCACCCAGATCGTGCCCTCGGGAATCTCTTCTTGGAAGTCGCGCGAGCTGACATCGGTCGTGTCGGGCGGCAACTGCACGTAGCGCTCGTCGATCGGCACGCCGTTGATGCTCAACTGCCCGAGGTCGTTGCAGCACACGACGCGGTCGCCCGGCAGGCCGATGACGCGCGTCACCAGGTGCTCGTCGCTATCAGACGTGCTGAGCCCGATGACCTGCAGCACCCAGTCGCCGACGGCGTCGATCGGAGCCTGAGGCTGCTCGATGCGGGCCGGCAGCCACCCGCCCGGGTCGCGGAAGACCACGATGTCGCCGCGCGAGATCGGCACGACGTCGGGCACGAGCTGGTTGACGATGATGCGGTCGTTCACCTGCAGAGTCGACTGCATCGACTCGCTCGGAATGTAGAACGAGCGGATGAGGAACGTCTTGATGAGGAACGAGATGACGAGCGCCGCGGCCACGATGACGACGACATCGCGGAGGAACAGCAGAACGCTGCGTCCGGGCGATCGTGCCGGTCGCGACGCCGCGGTGGATGCTCCGCCGACGGCGGTCGCGTTCTGCTCAGTCATGACTCCCCTGGTGTTCTGAGCCAGTCTAGGCGGCCGCGGGCGGCAGACGATGAAGGGCCCCGCCGAGGATTCGACGGGGCCCTTCGAGGTCAGGGGGCGAGAGCTCAGCTCTCGCGCTTCTCCTTGATCTTGGCCTTCTTGCCGCGCAGCTGGCGGAGGTAGTAGAGCTTCGCCCGGCGGACGTCACCGCGGGTGACGACCTCGATCTTGTCGATGATCGGGCTGTGGACGGGGAACGTGCGCTCCACACC
>SXGT01067743.1_pt1 | contig 14880 bp, 16 predicted proteins | sample 3176221 | NCBI WGS metagenome assembly SXGT01 (sample SAMN11356862, study PRJNA531348) | freshwater metagenome | isolation source: freshwater sample F1-120 | place: China: Fuxian Lake, Yuxi | collected 2017-12-25
AAAACGAACTCATTTCTGGAGATTTGCTACTGTTTAATACCCAAGGACACAAAGCATCTCATGTAGGTTTATATATTTGTGATGACAAATTTGTGCATGCCCCAAGTCAGCATGCAGGCAAAGTTCAAGTTGCAAGTTTGCAAAACAGTTACTGGCGCAAACGCTTTATTGGGGCGAGGCGTCCACGCCACCCTGGCTAGTTTCTGGCCCGACTCAACACTTCAACCCACATTTAGTCATGATACAGCCCTGACTCTCTGTTCGCACGCTATTCGGTATGATTATGTTTGGCAAAAATCACTTTATTCGTCAATTATTTAACAGCATGCTGGATTTACTGCCTATCCTGTTGGTGGTATTAATTTTTCAGCTTTTTGTGATTCAACAACCTATTCCCAATATTGGCGAGTTAGTGTTAGGTATTGTATTTGTGATTATCGGCTTAGCCCTCTTTGTTCAAGGCTTAGAACAAGGGCTATTTCCCTTAGGGGAAGCGATGGCCTATGCATTTGCACGCAAGGGCAGTGTTACATGGTTATTAATTTTTGCATTTAGCTTAGGTTTTGGTACCACAATTGCTGAACCTTCTTTAGTAGCGGTCGCAGATGAGGCCGCAAATATCGCAAGCAAAGCCAAAGTCATTGCATCGACCCAGGAAGCTCAACACCACTATGCGTTTGGTCTTCGCATCAGCGTCGCGTTATCAGTTGGGTTTGCAATCTTAGTGGGGGTATTACGCATTATTAAAGGCTGGCCATTACATTATCTTATTTTGTGTGGTTATATAGCAGTCATTATAATTACTCCATTTGCACCCGCCTCGATTGTTGGAATTGCGTATGATGCCGGGGGCGTAACCACCTCTACGATTACCGTGCCTTTAGTCACTGCTTTAGGGGTCGGCTTAGCCACAGCAATCAAAGGTCGAAACCCCATGATTGATGGATTTGGGCTGATTGCGTTCGCTTCGTTAACGCCGATGGTATTTGTTATGGCTTACGGTTTATTGTTATGACGGCGTGGCCCCTCCTGTTTTTGCAAGAGTTTGTTGCAACCTGCGGAGATGTTCTCCCTATTGCCGCGATTATTTTGGGATTTCAGTTTTTCGTCATTCGTCGCCCATTGCCAAATCCGGGTAAAACTTTTTTGGGCTTGATCTATGTTTTACTGGGCATCACCTTCTTCCTTGAAGGCCTACAGATGGCGTTATTTCCTCTGGGTAAACTGATGGCAAGCCAACTCACCACTACCGATTTTTTGGGCTTAAGCAACAGTAATTTACCTATTCCCTGGCAGGCATACACCTGGATTTACATCTTTGCGGCTTGCATTGGTTTTGCCACAACTCTTGCCGAACCCTCATTATTAGCCGTGGCGTTAAAAGCAGAAACGCTGTCTGGTGGAAGCATACGAGCCTGGGGACTCAGGATTGCAGTCTCCTTAGGCGTAGCATTTGGAATTGCACTAGGTGCATTTCGCATTATCAGCGGCTTAAATATTTATTATTTTATTATTGGCGGTTATGTCTTAGTGATGTTGCAAACGCTATTTGCTCCTAAGCTGATTATTGGCTTAGCGTATGATTCTGGGGGGGTCACCACCTCAACTGTGACGGTACCATTGGTTACAGCACTTGGAGTCGGCTTGGCCAATAATGTGCCTGGCCGTAATCCCTTAGTTGACGGCTTTGGCTTAATCGCTTTTGCGAGCTTATTTTCTATTATTGCGGTTTTATTTTACGCGCAGCTTGCTGAGTGGTGGAATCGTAGTCGATTTTTTATTAATCGTTGAGGTTGTTATGCATTTTAAGCTGATTATTGCTTTTGTTGAGGACAATAAAACCGACTTAGTCTTGGCTACTGCCCGTAAGCATGGTGCCAAAGGGGCAACCGTAATTAATCATGCGCGTGGCGAAGGAATTAAGCAATCCAAAACTTTTTTTGGCTTAACATTGGAAAATCCCAGAGATGTCCTGATGTTTTTGGTTGAGGAGCATCTAAGTCGCTATATTTTAGAAAAAATCTCTGACGCCGCTGAATTTGACAATAAACCGGGCACTGGTATCGCTTTTAAGATTGATGTCGAAGACGCGATTGGACTTTTGCATCAAGCCCAAGAATTATCCCAAGAGTTGGAAGATGAAATATGAAAATTATCCGTGTTAAAGATGTGATGAAAACAACTTTTGCCACTATTGATGGCTCGGCAACCGTCAGCGAAGCCGTCAAACTGATGAAAGCATCCAAGACAGCCATGCTTATCGTTAACAAACGCCATGAGGATGACGAAATAGGGATGTTAACCTCTGCTGATATTGCTCGACATGTACTCGCCAAAGACCGCTCACCTTCAAGAGTGAATGTCTATGAAATTATGACCTGTCCTGTGATCCAAGTGTACCCAGAGATGGATATTCGTTTATGCTCAAGACTGTTTTCTACTTACAATTTGGTGAGGGCACCAGTAGTAGAGAATGATATTGTACTGGGTGTCGTCAGTCCAAATTCCCTAGTTCTAGATGGACTTTATCAATATGCTAATGACACTAACGTCCAATAGCAGTATAATAAAAATAATCAGCACTGGATATAGAGTTACAGGGTGTATTGCTGTAGGCTAGCGGGTTATCAATGCTGAGTTCTGTATAACCATAAGTTTTAATTTGTAGGAGATTTAAAGATGGCAAAAGGTACTGTAAAGTGGTTTAACAATACAAAAGGGTTTGGCTTTATTGAACCAGCAGAAGGCAGCGAAGATGTGTTCGTGCACCATTCAGCCATTCAAGGAGAGGGCTTTAAAACTTTATCGCCTGGGCAGGCTGTAACATTTGATATTGAGTCTGGCCCAAAAGGACTGACAGCAGCTAACGTGCTACCGCACTAATTTTTCAGCATAGTCTTTGGCTCTGTTTTAAAAAAACAGGGCCCCCTCATGCACAAACTAGCGCTCTCCTGAGCAGCCCTGTTGCCAATTAACATAGGGCAATAGACCGAGCCGATAATCGGAGACGATATTATTCTTGACATCAAAAATCATGCGATAGTTTTTGTACTCTGGGCGACTTGATTTCAGATAGAGCATCTGGCCGTGACTTTCATCTTCATCAATCTCTTCCACGGCATCATCGTACATACGCATAATATTATCCCGCGTGTCGCCCACGCGAACGCCACTGAGTGTTTCAGTTTTACGACTGTACACATCAATTCTGACTAATCGCCCTTCGAACAACATGAATGAGACATCTTTTTCACCATTAACTGGACTAAAGTATATGCACCCCTCACCATCACCGTGTTGTCGCTCTATTTCACCAGCGTACTCTTGCAAAGCATCCGTCGACATTCCGATCTGAACTGGACCTAAAGCATTAATTGACGCGCGCCAATTATCCGTTTTGTCGGTTGCCTCTGCCGAAGAACAACCAATAGCACACATAGATAACAGCACAACAATATTTTTTATCATGTTTTTCAAGTCCTCAATAATTAACCATATTGATAAGTATAGTGAAAATTTTGTAAGGAGCGAATAAAGTCAAAAAAATCACCTTAGCCTTTACTCTAACAAGTAACAGGACAATACACAATTTTTTTACACTAGCAGCAACATCTACTGAGTATGATATGCCGGACTAAACTGATGTACCGCGTCGACCATCGCTTTAACATGCTCAGGATTGATATCGGGCAAAATGCCATGTCCTAAATTAAAGACATGGCCGGAACCGTGACCATATTTTTCCAAAACAGTACGCACTTTTTGGGTAATAATGTCTGGCTGAGCGTATAAGGTCACAGGATCCATATTCCCTTGCAATGCAACTTTAGCGCCTACACGCTGTCTCGCAAGACTGATATCTGTTTGCCAGTCTAATCCTAAGGCATCGTATCCCGTGTTTGCCATAGACTCAAGCCAGAGCCCCCCGCCTTTGGTAAATAAAATTGCAGGGACGACCTGTCCATCCACTTCTCGGGTCAAAGACGCTTGGATTTGCTGGGCATAGCGCAATGAAAACTCCTGATAGTCATCCGCGCTTAATGCTCCGCCCCAGGTATCAAACAACATGACCGCTTGTGCACCCGCAGCAATTTGCGCATTCAGATATAACGCTACGGACTGAGCCAATTTATCTAAGAGTTGATGCATCAACTTAGGCTGCTCGAACATCAAAGCTTTTACCTTAGCGAAAGACTTACTACTTCCCCCCTCAACCATATAAGTAGCCAATGTCCAGGGACTACCCGAAAAACCAATCAACGGCACCCGGCCTTTTAAATTGCTACGAATCAATCTAACAGCATCCATTACATAGCGAAGCTCTAATTCTGGATCGGGGATGGCTAATGCCTGAATATCTTGCGCCGTGGTAATCGGCCGACTAAATTTAGGCCCCTCACCTTCCGAAAAGCTTAACCCTAAGCCCATCGCATCGGGTATCGTCAGAATATCTGAAAATAAAATAGCCGCATCAAAATTAAATCTATCAATGGGCTGCAATGTGACCTCGCACGCCAATTCTGGATTGGTGCATAAATTCATAAAGCTACCCGCTTGCTCCCTGACTTTACGATATTCAGGCAAATAGCGTCCAGCCTGGCGCATCATCCAAACAGGGGTGTGCGCTACAGGTTGCTTCAAAAGCGCTCTTATAAAGGTATCATTAATTAATTTCGACATACACTGAATTATATTTTGGGGGAGGGGAATGGAGAGCTGCTATTATTTATAACGAGGCGCTTGCTTATATTAAGGACTATCCTTGGCTAGCAATCGCAGCCTTTTACTTACTGATCTGCCTTATAAGCAGATGTTTTATTTTATGAAGACGACCTGCAACTCATGCGCAAACCTTATCAAAGCTTCAAACTCGCAACTAAACTGCAAGATAAATTACTTTCTAAAGTACAAACACAACTGATACAACAGCAACAACTTTTGTATATTATCAAAGCTGCTTTACCCGAAAATCTTGCTAAACAAATACATTACACCGTTATCAACCAAAACAAAGCAGTGATATTTAGTACTTCCCCAGCTTATGCGACTCAACTTCGCTTTTATGCGACCGGACTGCTTAATAGCCTAAGTCAACATAAAAGCTTTGCGCATATCGATCAGATTTTGATACGACTCTTGCTTAATTCCAGCGCGATGAAACTCGAAGCGAGAACGGCTAACATGCCATCGGCCGAAACCATTCGCTTACTGGGAGACTCGCGCCGCGGTAATACCCATGATAATTTAACTCAAGCATTACAAAGTTTAAGTCGTACCTTGGAAAAACTGAAACTCGAAAAAGACGCGACCCACTAAGCTGGAGGTATCTCTGATTGCGCGGCGCGCATAAACGAAATAGGAGCATCCGCCTCATTTTCGTAGGAGACCATCTCCCAAGCATCTTTTTCAGATAATAAGGTACGTAGCAATTTGTTGTTTAAGGCATGCCCGGATTTATGGCCAACAAACTCACCAATCAGGCTATAGCCCAGCAAATATAAGTCACCAATGGCATCTAATATTTTGTGCTTTACAAATTCATCCGCATAGCGCAGGCCATCTTCATTCAAAATTTTATCATCATCAACCACAATGGCATTATCCATACTGCCACCTAATGCCAAGTTATTGCTTCTCAGCATTTCTATATCTTTCATAAATCCAAAGGTGCGCGCCCGACTGACTTCTTTAACAAAAGTCGTAGAAGAGAAATCCATAGTCGCCGTCTTCAAATGATCTTCAAAGGCTGGATGTTCAAAATCAATCGTAAAGGTGACTTTAAAGCCATTAAACGGCTCGAATGATGCCCACTTATCGCCGTCTTCAACCCGAATACTACGTTTAATACGCAAGTACTTTTTGGGACTATCCTGCTCGACAACCCCTGCGGATTGTAGTAAAAACACAAATGGCCCGGCACTACCATCCATGATAGGCACTTCCGCCGAGGTCACGTCAATAAGAGCATTATCAATACCCAAGCCTGCAAAAGCTGATAACAAGTGTTCAACCGTGGAAATTTTAGTACCATTACTGACTAAAGTCGTAGACAAGGTAGTTTCACCTACATTGCCGGGCATAGCAGAGATTACAACGGGCTCATCTAAATCAACACGGCGAAATCGAATACCAGTATTTGGATCAGAGGGGCGGATAGTCAAATAAACTTTTTCGCCTGTGTGTAATCCCACACCCGTGGCCCGAATGGTATTTTTTAATGTTCGCTGTTTAATCATATTTACTCTGGAAATTTGAAACTCGCCAAGACATGGCATTTTAGCACACTAGGCAAAAGCCTTCGTCAATATGATTGATTTGGCAAAATCTAATCCAAAACTCTAACATTTCAGAGTCTGGATTTTTAATATTACTAGTGTGAGAGCAAAACCCCTGGGCGTATGCCCAAGGGTCTAAGATAAAACTAAAGCAATTAGTCCGCTTGACGTCTTAAAAATGCAGGAATGTCCAAATAATCCATATCGCTCACATTTTTAGGCTGCGCGCCAAAACGGGTTTCGCGTTGTTCAGGTTTATTGGCGCGAATGACGGTAGGTTTATCAAACGCATCATAATTCACATCTGCGCCCGTTGCTTTATTGGGAACGATTTTAATGGGCGATTTTACCGATCCAACGATAGGGTTACCCATCCCAGTAGCAACGACAGTCACTTTAATCTGATCGCCCAACGTTGTATCAATCGCAGTACCGATTTTGATGACCGCATCTTCGGCAGCAAATTCGTACACAATACTTCCGACTTCGTTAAATTCAGCCATACCAATATCGGCTGCTGAAATATTCACCAAGATACCGCGTGCACCACGTAAATTAATATCATCCAATAATGGACATGCAATGGCTTTTTCTGCTGCTTTGCGCGCACGATTTTCACCCGTTGCAGTGGCCGTGCCCATAATTGCAGCGCCCATGCCTGCCATCACTGTTCTTACGTCAGCAAAGTCAACGTTGATAGTCCCTGGATGCACAATCAGTTCAGTAATGCCTTGTACTGCATCTAATAACACATTATTAGCCGCTTTAAAAGCATCTGCCAACGAAACATCCACGCCTAAGACTGGTAATAATTTTTGATTCGGAATAGTAATCAAAGAATCCACATACTGTTCCAATTCCGCAATCCCTTTTTCTGCAACCAACATTTTCTTTTTGCCTTCAAAGTCAAAAGGCTTGGTCACCACGGCCACAGTCAAAATTCCGAGCTCGCGCGCGATTTCTGCAATAATCGGAATCGCACCTGTACCCGTGCCACCGCCCATACCCGCGGTTAAGAAGATCATATCCGCCCCTTCCATCACTTCGCGTAAACGCTCGCGATTTTCTTCTGCCGCCTCTTTACCAACTTCAGGATTGGTCCCTGCGCCCAAACCTTTAGTCAGCGCAACACCCAATTGCACGACGGTGTCGACCGACAAGCGTCTTAAAGCTTGCGCATCGGTGTTTGCACAAATAAATTGCACGCCCTCAATATTGCTATCCACCATATGATTGACTGCATTTCCACCGCCGCCACCGACTCCGATAACTTTAATATTTGCGTTTTCACTGCACATATCAATTAATTCATATCCCATAACACCCCCTAAAAACCCCTAAATATTAAAAATTACCTTGAAACCAATTCTTCATTTTAGCAAAAACACCTTCACCTTCGTTTCCAACTCCTCCCGAGGTTCCTATGCGTTCTTTGCCATACAATAACAACCCCACTCCGGTCGAATAAATAGGATTTTGCACCACGTCTGTCAACCCGGACACATGTTGCGGTATGCCTATACGCACCGGAATATGAAATATCTCTTCTGCTAATTCCACTAACCCTCTGACCTTTGCACTCCCCCCTGTCAATACGACTCCTGCTGCAATTGACTCTTCGTATCCACTACGCCGCAATTCAGCTTGCACCAATAACATTAATTCTTCATAGCGCGGCCCTATGATCTCCGCTAAATTTTGCGCCGAAATGCGTCTAGGTGGGCGCTCACCAATACTAGCAACTTCAATAGACTCTTCAATATTTGCTAATTGCGTTAAGGCACAGGCATATTTACGTTTAATATCTTCCGCATTCTGCGTAGGCGTGCGCAAGGCAACGGCAATATCATTAGTCACTTGATCCCCAGCGATTGGAATAACCGCCGTGTGCTTGATCGCACCATCGGCAAATACGGCAATATCTGTCGTTCCTCCACCGATATCGATTAAACACACCCCTAAATCTTTTTCGTCATCCGTCAAAACCGACATACAGGAAGCTAATTGTTCCAAGACAATATCATCGACTTCCATGCCACAACGGCGGATGCATTTGATGATATTTTGTGCCGCACTGACACTGCCTGTTACCATATGCACGCGCGCTTCCAAACGGATACCTGACATCCCCACAGGCTCTTTAATGCCGTCCTGCATATCGATGACAAATTCTTGCGGCAAAATATGCAAAATTTTCTGATCCGCAGGAATCGCCACTGCCCTCGCAGAATCGATCACCCGATCAATATCATGCTGGGTCACTTCCTTATCTTTAATGGCGACAATTCCATGCGAATTTAGGCTTTTAATATGACTACCAGCAATGCCGACATAGACCGAGGAGATGCTACAGCCTGCCATTAATTCTGCCTCTTCAACCGCACGTTGAATAGACAAGACTGTGGACTCCAGATTAACCACCACACCTTTTTTCAAACCTCTGGAAGGCGTAGAGCCAATACCGATCACTTCAATCTGGTTATCACTGTTTAGCTCACCCACAATAGCAGCAACCTTTGAAGTTCCTATGTCCAACCCTACAACCAAATTACGGGGTGTTTTCTTCTTAGCCATTTTGTTTTTGTTTAACCTGTTTATTAACTTTGCTTTTGAGCAGCCATAACCTGTTTCCAATCAATTGCCGGTGCATCCGCTCTCCAAGTAATGGCATAGCCATTTGGATAACGTAAATCCACCTCAGCAATTGCTTCTACCTTTTCTCGTCCCAGTAAGTCCAGGGTTTTTAAAAACCGCTGAAAATTCTTTAACTGTCCATTACGGCCTAATTTTATAATCACGCCATTTTTAAGCACGATCTCCCAGGATCGTCGCTCATTAACCTTAAACTCTGCCAGATGCATATCGCGATCAGCCAGCGCTAATTCAAGACCTTGCATAATATCCAACAGTCTTGCTTCATACCCTTTGGGACCAATGATCAAGGGCAAATATTTAAATTCTTCGACACTGTCAGGGGTAAATAACTCGCCACTCGGATTGAGTAAACTTTTTTCCCCCCAACGCACTGCCGGGACTTGCTCATAAACTTTAATGTCAATGGCATCTGGCCAAACGCGCTTCACTGATGCCGTTTTGATCCAAGGTAATTGCATCACTGCTTGATGAATGACCTGCATATCGACCGAAAAATAATCTGCCATGACTAAGGGTTTGAGTAAATCTTGAATCCGTTCTTTCTTGGTATACTGAAATACCCCCTCAATTCTCACATAGCGAATTGGCAACAATTCAGACAGTAGCTGTTTACCTTGTGCTTTAAAATGCGTACCTGCAACAATAGTGGTAAATACCAGCAATAACACGACTAATTTTTGCATGTCGATTATTTAAAACTGGTTTCCAAAACTCGCCAAACCAATTCATCAAAGTCTATTCCCTGTTGTTTAGCGGCCATCGGCACGAGACTGTGATCGGTCATACCAGGTACGGTATTTACTTCAATTAACTGCGCCTGCCCGTTGGAATCAATAAACACATCTACGCGCGCCCAGCCATGAATACCAATAACATCGCATGCCGTTTGCGCCAGTTGCTGCAGTGCCGTTTCTTCTGCCGTATTTAAACCACAGGGGCAGTGATATTTAGTGGTATTGGCACGATATTTAGCATCGAAATCGTAAAACGTATGCGGGGTTTCCAAGCGAATGACAGGTAAAGCTTCACCGTCTAAAACTGCCACCGTATATTCAGAACCTTGTACCCAAGCCTCGGCATAGACATCGCATTGAAATTGCAACGCCGTTAGCAACGCTTGTTCCAGCTCTGCTTTATTCTGCGCTTTACTCATCCCAATACTTGAACCTTCTTGTGCAGGCTTAACAATCACCGGAAAACCTAACTGCGCAATACAAGCATCGATATCCGCAACACTGCGTAATAAAAACCATTGCGGTGTTTTTAATCCCGCGCCTTGCCAACACAATTTGGTGCGCAGTTTATCCATACTTAAGGCAGAGGCACCCACGCCGCTACCGGTATAAGGCAATTTTAATGTTTGCAATAACCCTTGCAATACGCCATCTTCGCCACCGCGACCATGCATGATATTAAATATTCTATCGAATTGTTTTCCCGCTAACGCCTCAATCGGAGAACCCGTCACGTCAATTGCGGTCACATCGATTTGTAAGCGTTGCAATGCTGCATAAACCGCCGCTCCACTTTTAAGCGAAATTTCGCGTTCCGCGGCAGTGCCTCCCATTAATACCGCGACACGACCAAATTCTGCAGGATGGTTAATTTTTAAAGGTTTCATTGAGTCCGACCTACCCGACAAACTTCTGTTTGTAACAGCACACCATGTTTTGCCTCGACTTCGCGCTGAATATGTTGAATTAATGCCTCAATATCGGCTGCCGTAGCATTACCCGTATTGACAATAAAATTTGCATGTTTTTCCGAAACACAGGCCCCACCAATGCTAAAGCCTTTTAAACCACAAGCTTCAATTAAACGGGCGGCATAATCACCCTCTGGGTTTTTAAACACCGAACCGCAACTCGGCTGGTTGGTGGGTTGTGTTTGTCCACGTTTATACAATAATTGCTTGATTTTCTCTTGACTGCTGGCGACATCACCGCGCTTTAAACGCAGAATTGCTGATAAAAACCATTGTTCGCCCAGCCCGTCAATACCCCGGTAATACACATTAAATTCTGTTGCTTTGCGTTGCCGAATCTGTCCGACCGCATCGATAGTTTCAACACTGTGCACCAAATTCCAGGTACTGCCATCAAACGCACCCGCATTCATTTTCAGGGCTCCCCCCATGGTTCCCGGAATCCCCGCCAAGAACTCGGCACCCACTAAGCCTTGCTCAGCACTATACTTAGCGACATGTGCGCACGGTACGCCTGCTTCCACATAGAGCTGATAACTGTCGTCTGCAGAGTCATCCTGCAGATACATTTGCTTTAAACGTCCCCGGGTATTAATGACGACACCTGCAATTCCACCATCACCCACCAGTAGATTACTTCCCAAGCCTATCCAGTAGAGTGGCTCACGCCCACCCAATTCGGCAATAAACTCACATAAACCTTGTTTATCTTCTGGCACAAACACACGCTCCGCAATGCCTCCAATCCGCCAGCTCGTGTATTTGGCTAAACTTTCATTTTCCAATAATTGCCCGACAACCGAGCCATTAATGATTTTCTGCATAATCATGCACTCAATAATTCAGTGAGTTGCTGAGGTAATTGGGTGGCAATCTGTCCTACATTTCCTGCCCCGAGCGTCAAGATGACATCATCGGGTTTGACAATCCCTGCCAGAATCTTAGCCAAATCATCACCATTTTCAACAAATACCGGATCGACTTGACCGCGCAGGCGTATCGCTCGACTCAATGCTCGTCCATCTGCAGCAGCGATGACACTTTCCCCGGCCGCATACACATCCAGTAAGATTAAAACATCGACCGTCGATAGCACTTGTACAAAATCTTCAAACAAATCTCGCGTTCGACTATACCGGTGTGGCTGGAACACGATGACTTTACGCCGTTCAGGCCAAGCTTGGCGTAAGGCTTCTAAGGTCGCTGCAATTTCACGCGGATGATGACCATAATCGTCCACTAAAGTTAATTGCCCCCCCGAAATGGCCACATCTCCTTGCAATTGAAATCGACGACCGATCCCTTTAAATTCGGCCAAACTTTTAATAATGGCCGCATCCGCGACACCCAAGTTGGTTGCAATCGTAATGGCCGCCAATGAATTCAACATATTATGCCAACCCGGCATATTTAAACTGACTTGCAAAGGTTGATGTTCGCCCCAGCGCAGTACCGTGTAACTGGTTTGCATGCCTTGCTGCTTAATATCTATAGCCCGTACATCGGCATCCGCATGTACCCCATAGGTTTTAACAGGCTTTGAAATTTGCGGCAAAATTTCACGTACACCCTCATCATCTAAACACAAAACCGCTAACCCATAAAATGGCAAATGATGTAAGAATTCGATAAACGTATCTTTTAGGCGTTGAAAACAGCCATCATAGGTACTCATATGATCTTGGTCGATATTCGTGACCACCGCCAGCATCGGTTGTAAATATAAAAACGACGCATCACTTTCGTCAGCTTCTGCGACTAAATAGTTGCCTAAACCTAATTTTGCATTTGTGCCTGCGCTGTTTAAGCGTCCGCCAATCACGAATGTCGGATCTAAGCCACCTTCAGCCAACATGCTTGCCGTGAGACTGGTCGTCGTGGTTTTTCCGTGCGTGCCTGCCACCGCAATTCCAAAGCGAAAACGCATTAATTCCGCCAACATTTCTGCACGCGGAATCACGGGGATTCGTTGTAGATATGCCTCATCTATTTCTGGATTATTTCTATCAATCGCCGACGAAACGACCACCACATCCGCCTGCACCAAGTTGCCCCGCTGATGCCCAATATTGACCACAATACCTTGCAACTGTAATCGCTGGGTGACCGCAGACGCTTTAATGTCGGAACCAGAGACTTTAAACCCTAAGTTAAACAAGACTTCGGCAATCCCACTCATCCCGGTACCACCGATCCCTACGAAATGGATACGGCTAATATTCGTGACACTCTGAATAGAGAGTTGTCCTTTACGCCGTTCGATTTCGGGCGACCAAACAGTTTCTACCGTCGTCTGCGGTTCATTTACTGAAGTCATGCTTTTGCCTTGGAAATACAAATTTCCGCGACCACTTCCGTCGCATCTAAACGCGCAGCTTGTTTAGCTTGGCGCGACATAGTCACTATATTTGCTTGCACCTGTTCAATCTTCTCTAATAAATTTTTAAAATCTAAATCACTCTGCCGCAATATCACTGCCGCCCCGGCCTCGACTAACACTTGCGCATTAGCAGTTTGATGATCATCAATGGCTTGCGGTAATGGTATAAAAATCGCGGGTAATCCTGCAGCGGCGACTTCACTGACAGTCATAGCGCCAGCCCGACAAATCAACATATCCGCCCAGGTATACGCTGCTTGCATGTCGGCAATAAATGCTTGCACTTGGGCATTAACTCCCAAATTTGCATAATGCTGTTGAACTGCATCCTGCATCACAGTTCCTGTCTGGTGAAAAATGTCCACGCCATCCAATTTTGCAAGTACGTCAGGCACCACTTGATTTAAAATCTGCGCGCCTTGGCTGCCACCCAGCACTAAAATCCTCAAATTGCGCTCACCTTGCCAAATGTTTTTTTGTGCAAGCGTCAAGAGCGACTTGCGCAAGGGATTACCGGTACAGATGGCACCGACATTGGCGCTAAAACTTTGTGGAAAAGCTTCCAGAACCGCAACCGCAAGCTTACTCAGTAAGCGATTCGTGGTACCTGGCACCCGATTTTGTTCATGAATCACCAGCGGGATACCCAATAATTTAGCCATTGCGCCACCCGGTCCTGCCACAAAGCCGCCCATCCCCAAGACAATATTAGGTTTACGTTTTCGTAAAACCTTAAACGCTTGAAAACTTGCGAGCAACACGCGAAATGGCACCAACGCTTTCGCAAAAAGCCCTTTACCCCGAAAACCTGCCACAGATAACCAATCTATTTCAATATTTTCTGCTGGAATCACTCGACTTTCCAAACCTGCTTGCGTTCCCAACCAGCTGACTTGCCAGCCTCGTTGCTGCAAATTTTGTGCAACGGCTAGGGCAGGGAATACATGCCCACCTGTGCCGCCAGCCATAATAACTATGCGTTGTGCCATTGGCGTTTTCCTTTAGGCGTACTTGCCAATTGTTCTCGAGCTTCGTTGTAAACCCGAAATAACAGCGCCATGGCAACGCACATAATAATCATGCTGCCGCCACCATAACTCATCAAGGGTAAGGTTAAACCTTTAGTCGGCAAAACCCCCATATTTACGCCAATATTTACAAAAGTCTGAAAACCAAACCAAATGCCCAATCCATAAGCAATATAGGCTGAAAATTTTTGTCCCGCCTGTTCCGCTAACTGCGCAATTTTAAAAGCACGCCAAATTAATAACGAAAACAAACTTATCACCAATACCACCCCTAAAAGGCCTAATTCTTCCGCAATCACCGAAAATAAAAAGTCGGTATGCGCTTCGGGTAGATAAAACAATTTTTGCACTCCCGAACCCAAGCCTACACCCAGCCATTCACCGCGACCAAAGGAGATCAAGGCTTGTACCAACTGAAAACCGGTATTCAAAGGATCTGCCCACGGATCGAGAAAGCTCGTTACCCGTCGTAATCGATAGGGGGACAGCGATACTAATAGCGCCGCCAAACCTAACACCACAGAAAATAAAATAGCAAATTGCCCCATTCTAGCGCCTGCCAAGAATAAGGTTCCCATCGCAATAATTAAAATCACCACAGCCGAGCCAAAATCCGGCTCCATCAATAACAAAACACTCGCCACCATAAATAATAACAATGGCTTCACCACCCCAAACGCTGATTGCTGAATGTGCTCGTAGTGGCGCGTGATATAACCTGCCATATAAATCACTGCACATGCCTTATTCACTTCTGATACTTGGATTCTTAAGCCACCCAAAGATAACCAGCGAATACTCCCGTTTACTTTTACACCTAATCCAGGCACCAGCACA
>SXGT01112368.1_pt1 | contig 14879 bp, 19 predicted proteins | sample 3176221 | NCBI WGS metagenome assembly SXGT01 (sample SAMN11356862, study PRJNA531348) | freshwater metagenome | isolation source: freshwater sample F1-120 | place: China: Fuxian Lake, Yuxi | collected 2017-12-25
AGCGTCGGTACGATAGAAGCGGCCGAGTCAGTATGCGAGTGCCTCGTGGATTTCGATTCGCCCGTCGGGCGCGTCGAGCGCGGGACAGCCGACAGCGAGTTGTTCCGCGACAGCCGACCTTCGGGTAGTGAACCCGACGAGCGCGGCTCGTTGAGTCACCGACCCGACGCGCCGATTCGACGTATGAGGACAAGGCGTTGCGGCCCTGCGCACTTGTCAGTCAGCAGCGAGAGGGTTGCTTTTCGAATTCGGTACCTTCGATTAACGAACGAAGACGCGAAACGGGGATAGCCAAAGCGTCGCCGCTTTCGAGATCAATCGCAAATGCGACGGCAACGACACGACCATGGTCGTCAAAAACGGGGCCGCCGGAGTTACCGTGCTCAATGTGGTTCGATAGCAGCAATAGCTTCCGTCTTCCCCAAACCGCGCGCCGTCCACCCACGCAACGATCCGTCCCTTATCGGCTCGCTGGGGTCCTCCCTCTGGAAACCGAGCAGTGTCACGCGATCCCCTGGCACAGGATCTTTCGAAACGATGGGGCCGCCTTACCAAGGGTTTCGCTCGACACGGCAGCGACAGGTGATCGAGGGCCGATTCCAGCAAAGCGGCGACGCCATCATCGGCGCGCGCTGTGCCCAAGTTTGGCCCGAGAAAGAGTTCGTGTTCTCACCTGCATTTCCAGTGTGAACCGCGCTGTTTTGTCTGAGGTAGTGGTTGGCCGTGCGGCTGCCCACCTCAGTTGCCTAGAACCGGGAGCACCTCTTCATGGATGCTTGGTATGAACAGACAGATCGCCGACCCCGCCCTATGGGTTCGCATCTCGGTTCTGGAGAGATACTTCAGAGGTTCCACAACCCCGATACCCTCCCGGGCCATGTTGACGGACTGCACCCGGTCAAAGAGTTCGCCAAGGTCGCTGTGTTCGGCGCTGTCGTTAGTCGGGTCATCGCCCGGCTGTTCCGATGACCACCTCTGCGTACACCGTCTGGTCCACCCGCTGAATCGCCCCGGGTTTTGTAGAGGCTCGTTTTATAGGTTTGTCGGCGTGAGTGCCGGGTTGGACTGACGGTAGTAGCTGGTTTCGTGTTCGACCGGTGTCGAGTATCCAGGGCCTTGGGTGATCTTGGCGTGAAGGCGTTGGTTGTTGAACCAATCAACGTAACTCATCGTCGCGAATTCGACATCCTCGATGCCAGCCCACGGCCCCTGGCGGTAGACGAGTTCCCATTTATAGAGCCCGTTGAACGACTCAGCGAGCGCGTTGTCGTAGCTATCACCACGCGACCCGACAGACGCGACGATCTCGTTCGTGGCGAGCCGGTCCGCGTAGCGAATCGACAAATATTGGACTCCACGGTCGCTGTGATGCACAAGCGCACCCAGATCCGCGCCCTCGCGTTGACGATTCGCAACCGCCATCTCTAACGCGTCGATCGCCAAATCTGACCGTAACGATTTCGATGCTTGCCAACCCACCACTTTGCGTGAGAACACATCGATCACGAACGCGACATACACCCAACCAGAATGTGTCTTCACATACGTGATGTCCGCGACCCACAGCCGGTCAGGTGCAGACGCACTAAAGACTCGTTCAACCAGATCCGCAGGGCGGACGTTGTCGTGGTCGCTATCAGTTGTGCGGACCCAGGCGCGTCCTCGTTTCGCACCAGAAATGTTGAGGTTTCGCATCAACCGTTCCACAGCGCAACGAGCAACACGAATGTTCTCACGGTTCAGTTGCGCCCAAATTTTCGCAGCGCCATAGACCGCAAGATTCGATTCGTCGACCCGCAGGATCTCCACTTCAAGTTCCGCATCACGTTGTGTACGTGCCGACTATGGCCGTGACTTCACGGCGTAATACGTCGACACGGCAATGCCACAACCATGCTCACTCAACACTGTGCAGATCGGCTCGACCCCAAAACGGGCGCGGTGTTCATCGATAAACATGACTATTTCGGCAGTCGCGGGTCGAGCTCCCGCGCGAAGAAAGCCGATGCCGCTTTCAAGATCTCGTTCGCGCGACGCAACTCTTTGTTCTCGCGTTCAAGTTCCTTCAGCCGATCACGCTCCGAAGTTGTGATCCCTGGCCGTTGACCCGTATCGACTTCCGCGGCACGGACCCACGATCGCAATGTCTCGTGATTGATCCCTAACGATTTCGAGATCGACTCGATCGCTTTCCATTGCGACGCGTACTCGTGCTCATGATCAAAGACCATCCGCACCGCACGCTGACGCATCTCATCGGGATAACGCCCGACCTTCTTCTTGGCACCTGACATGACTCCATCCTCTCAGGACATGGAGCCTCTACAAAACCCGGAGAGATTCACCGCGACGGGTCGGCGAGTGTTGTCGACACTGCCGTTGTTTCGACCGCTATCGGGGCTGCGCATTCTGCATCCATCTGATACAAACTTGCCGAACCTCCTGCACGCAATAAGATCGACGCAGCACTGCAATGTCACGCGGGCGAACGGCGTTGGTATTGCCGTATGGCTGACGCAGCCTGAAAACTCACCGCTGAGGATGCCAACCACAAGCTCGAATCAGTGTGGCCATTGGTAAAGCATCACAAAGGCGGCTTCGAAGGTCTAGTCAAGAAGCTCTAGGATCGGAACGGCGTAACAGCCCCACCCGGATGCCACGGCCTGCAACTGCGCATAGCCCCACGATGGCGAGCATCAACGTGGATGCACACCCACTTCGATACGAAAGACCGCGACCCAGCCGCACCGATGTGCGACCGCGGCTGTTGAACGTGAACGGCCCAGCGCGCATGCTCCCGCTTGCACCGCGTTTCGACAAATTGATCCAACTGTTCTTGCCGACTCGTACACGCTTGCGATAGTTCCAAGGCATGACTCCTCCAGTCATCGAGGCCTGCGTTACCTGTCTCTCGCCTGCAAATTGGAAAGCACTTATGAATCGCAACTCGCAACGATCACGCCAGATCAGTGACACGCTGCAACGAGATTCGAATAATGGACCTACGAATCCGCTGGTCTCTCAAAACCCTTGACATGTCCCGTCCTGAAGTTCCAATACTACGAACTCCCGACGTCGCAGCAGTCCCGTGACGGGCGTCGCCAGGCTCGGCGTTGGGCCACCAAGTGCCAGCCTGAGCGCGAGCGCAGGAAAGTTGACCCCAAGGTCCGACGTGTAGACCGATCCCGCCGCTGGCCGACAATTGACCTCGAGAAGCTTCGGGTGACCCAGGTGGTCGGCTCGGAATTGCGCGTTCCAACAACCATGGAGCCCCCAATGGCGTGACATCCGCGACACTGCCGCAGAGATCTCGTCGTCAACGTCCACCACCTGGACTGACGAGGTCTTCTTGCGACGTACGACCGAAACGATGACCTCCCCACTTGCGGAAGCCACGTCCACACTGGTCTCCACGCCTGGCAGGAAGTCCGACACAAGCGTCCTCGGGAACCGATGGCCGGAGTCGCGGAGCAGCTTCGCCAGCTCGGACGCGGTCATGCGGTCGCTCGGCCAGTCAAAGAGCGCAGCTCCAGAATCCCAATCCGGATCGATCACGCGAAAGCCACGAGCGCCCTCTCCGACTGTCGGCTTGATGCAGCACAACCCCTCCCCGTCAGCCCAGCGTTCTACAGCCGCCAATAGCGATTCCGGGGAGTCTGCCGTCGTCCAATTCGGGGTGGGCGCAAGTCCGAACTCATCGCACGACCGGTAGGTCTCGTCCTTTTCACTCATCGCGTTAATCGCGGCCATGCCCGAAGCCGGTCCAGCGAGAGACACACCGGCTTCCTCGAATCGCGACCGAGCCAAAAGGAGCCCCGGCAGGTTTCTCACCGAGAGCAGGACGTCGACATCCTGTTCGACGGCGAACCTGAACGCGGAATCAACCGAGGTGTCCCCTATTGTGGACACCCAGAGGTCGGCGGCACGGATGACATCCCCGCCTGGGTCAGGGTGGGAGTAGATGAGCTTCGATCGCGGGAATTCAGTCCTGACGAGATCCAAGAACCTGACAGCGGTCGACGGGAACCAGCGATCGATCCAGATCGTTGGTGCGTCGTTCACATCCACAAGATCCACCTTCGTTGGCGGCGTCACTCGATCACCTGCGCTGGAAAGTGCAGCGCTAGCCGATGGCACCCGTTCATTGCGTCACTCAAGGCGAAAGCAACCGTCGAAGACAACATCGGGTCCCGACGCATCAACTGTTCCAGCGATCCCTTGCGACACTCCACAAGTGCATCGACAAGGAGGGCGGTGGCGTGCTGAAGCGCCTGGTATGCGCGTAACGCGGTGAAAGCCATCGGACTACCTTCGGCCAGCCGAAACGCTTCACCCCGAGATGTCGAGAGTCCTAATAGGTCGGCCAGCAGATCATCAACTGCAGCTGAGACTCGACCCAAGATATCCGCGTGTTCGCGAATACACCAGGCTGGATTGTCCGAGAGCTTGATCAAATCGCTGAGCGTCACTAGACGCTCGCGCTCAGGGTCGCCCCAGTCCAGATACCAGTTCCCGATCGCAAGCAGACTCTGTTCCGGGAATCGCCACTCGATTCGTTGCGCCACTACGTCACCTCCCGCCTACAACCTCGACGGGCCTAGGCGCCGTCATTGCACGGAAGTCCCTCGTTCGATCACGGGTGTCGTCCAGGCTGGACGACACCCGCGGTCGAACTCGAGGCACCGAGGTCCGCTACCTCAGAGATGGGGAAGCGTGGCCGGAATGAGGTCCTTGAAAGTTCGACCGCTGCATGGCTGGCCGATGGCCGTCATGGTCCATGAACCGGACTTACGGGAAACCTTGGCCATGATCGAGGCCGTGTGCCGGCCGGACCCGCTTAGATTGTACCTCGCGAACTCAGCGTTCGACTCGAGGTCCACCAGTCGGCACGACGCGTTTTCGATCTTGCTAAAGTCCTGGCCAGTGAAGCTGTTCACAACGAAGACAAGGGTCACGGCTTGCGCCGAGATCTTGTCCAGATCGACCACAATTGACTCGTCGTCACCGTCGCCGCGGCCCGTCCGGTTGTCGCCGGTGTGGTGAATGCTTCCGTCGTTGGAGTTCAACTGCTGAAACCACACCTGATCGATCAGGCTGTTCGAGGCATCGAACACCAGGCACGAAGCATCCAGGTCGATGTCCTTCGAACGACCAAACATGCCTTTCGCTGCGTCCCAACCTAGGCCCATGTGGATGCGACGGAGTGACGACCCGTCCTTCTTGGCGAGGGAGACCGTCTGCCCCTTGGAGAGTGATACTGACATCAGATGTTGACGCCGAAGCTCTGAGAAAGAGGCCCCAGGCCGCCCGCGAATCCCTGGCCGACAGCCCTAAACTTCCACTCGGCTCCGTTGCGGTACACCTCTCCGAAGACCATCGCCGTCTCCGTGGAGGAGTCTTCAGAGAGGTCGTAACGGGCGAGCTCGGTCCCGTTACTATCGTTCACCACGCGGATGAAGGCACTCGAGACCTGACCAAAGCTCTGGCTTCGCGTGTCAGCCTGGTCGATCGTGACGGCGACGACGATCTTGTCCACGTCGGCCGGTACGGAGTCGAGACTCACCTTCACAGCCTCGTCGTCTCCGTCGCCCTCGCCCGTACGATTGTCACCGGTGTGCTCGACCGACCCATCAGATGACTTCAGGTTGTTGTAGAAGATGAAGTCAGCGTCCGACCGGACCTTGCCCGTGGTTGCTACCAAAAACACACTGGCATCGAGGTCGAACTGGGCCCCGTCGGTGGCACGTACATCCCACCCGAGCCCGATCAGAATCTTCGACAACCCAGGAGCCTCTTTCGACAGGGAGACGTTCCCGCCTTTGCTCAACGAAACAGCCATCCAGCTAACTCCATTTCTCATTTGGTGGATCCCGCCAGTCCGGTGGGCAAGTCGGGACGGTAACACAAGTCCAGCAGAACTGACAGAGTTTGTTGACATTTTGGACCTTTAAGAGTCAAGGGACCTCGTGAAGACAGGACAATTGACCCGTAACGCCGCTCGGCGACTGCCAATCCTTCAACATCTGAGGAAGCAACAACGTCGCTTGAACTTGTCGATGCTCATGGCATCGCCCCCACTGTTCTATGCACGCGGAAGAATTGGTCCAGTGCCTTGCGGAGTCTTGTAGGTGGATTTTCGTGTTGTTCTCGACAGGAGAACAGCATGGGGACGCGGAGATCACTGCGGCATGAGAATCCGACAATCGGGCCCACTCAACCCAGACACCAGGTTCAACGTAAACCGCAGCAGTCCTATCTTCCGCTATCAGGTCTACCCGTACCAAAAGTCACCTCAAGTACAAGGATGTGTAAACTGACAGCCATGAACCCGATGAGCAGCGAGGCTAACGATGAGTCCGAGACAAGCGAACTCGGGTCCCTACCTGCTCTCAGCGACGACATGGCCGGATCTCCGGCGCCTGCCGAAGCGAGCGAGCATCTGACGGAACCTGCCCACGAATCTTCAACCGCTGACATCGATCTCAACGAGACGGGCGGTCACCAACCGAGGCGACCGATGCTCGCTGCCGACGCCCCGGAACCGGAATCCGACGGTGCAGACCGAGCTCAGGACAACGGCGATGCGGCTGCGATGGACGGAACTTCCGCTGATGCTGCGAAGACTCGCGAACTCGCCGCGTCAGAGGAGAATGCCGATGCAGACTCGCCGGTTGCCGCTTCGCTTTCGCGGATCGAACTTCGGCTCGATGAGTTGACACGGCTGAGTGCCCGGCAGGCGGATCATGTGGGCTCGCTACATTCGGAGAACCAGAGGCTTCGTGGGGGTGAGCTCAATGCAGCCCTCCTTCCCCTCATGCGCGACGTCATCAGAGCTCATGACGACGTCGTCCGGTTAGCCTCATCGTGCGATCCGTCCGCAAGACATGATCTCCAACTCGTCAAGAACCTCATGCTAGAGACACTCGCTCGTTGGGATATCACTGCCTTCGAGCCAGAGGCAGGAGAGAGCTTCAACACCGCTGCCCACTCGGGGATGTCTCGCATCGAGACAGACGAGGGAATTGCTAACACGGTCGCCAGTGTTCGTCGGTGCGGGTTCCGAGACGGGACTCAACGAGTGATCCGGACTGCGGAGGTCGACGTGTACGTTCCCAAGATCGCGAGAGTTTCCAACGAAGAATTGACCGCAGAGGGTGCAGGCAAATGACAAACAAGGTTTTCGGGATCGACCTCGGTACTACATACTCATGCATCTCACACGTCGATGCGTATGGGCGGCCGGAGATCATTACCAACCTGGACAACGACCCGACCACGCCTTCAGTCGTGTTGTTCGACACAGGCGACCAGGTCGTCGTTGGGAAACAGGCCAAGCGACAGGCGAGGATAACGCCCGACAGCGTGGCCACCCTCGTCAAGCGATACATGGGCGACCGCGACTGGCGCTTCCTGGCGCATGGCAAAGAGTGGTCCGCTCCCGCCATTTCCGGGATTATCCTCAAGGCATTGGCTGGCGATGCCGAACGCGCACTTGGCGAACCAGTGCAGGATGTCGTCATAACGGTTCCGGCCTACTTCGGCGACGAGGAGCGCAAGAACACGAAACTCGCGGGCGAGTACGCTGGCCTCAACGTCGTCGACATCATCAACGAACCGACAGCGGCAGCCTTCGCCTACGGATTTGCGACAAAAGGTTCGAACGAGCAGACCGTGCTGGTCTTTGACCTCGGTGGTGGAACGTTCGACATCACCGTGATCCAACTCGAGGAAAAGCGGATCTCAGTGGTCGCAACCGATGGTGACCACGCTCTCGGTGGCGCCGATTGGGATGATCGTCTCGCCAGCTACCTCTCCGAGCGATTTCTTGCAGAATGCCCGGGAGCCGACGATCCACTGGATGACTCGTACGGCGCGCAGGACCTGATCTCGTCTGCGGAGGACGCAAAGCAAACGCTGTCGAAACGAGACTCGACTGATGTTCTGGTGGTACACAATGGTCATCGAGCCAACATCACGGTTACACGTGAAGAGTTCGAGCGAATCACGGCGACGTTGTTGCGACGCACGTTGGAGCTGACGCGCACCGTCCTGAAGGCTGCAGAGGCATTGGGCGTTCAACGGATCGATCGAGTCTTGTTGGTCGGCGGCTCATCGAAGATGCCGGTCGTTGCCGATCGGCTGAAGTCAGAGTTTGGATTCGACACACAATTGGCTGACCCCGACCTCGCTGTCGCTAAGGGCGCGGCCCTTTATGGGCAGAAGAAGGAGATCGAGCAAGTCATCATCAACGACCTCGTCGCTCAGGGCAAGCTGCAATCGGGCCAGACGCTCGACGATGCGCACGGATCCGACGTGGCGAAGGTTGTTCAGTCGGCGGCTGAGACATACGGAATGCCAGCGGATGCAGTCTCAAACCTGGTCGAGACGGAGGTTCAAAACGTTTGCTCTCGGGGCTTCGGCCTCGTCTTGCAGCGTGATGGGAACCCCGAGCTCTTTGCATCCTTCCTGACGCATCGCAACGATCGTCTTCCCTTGGTAGTGACCGACACGTTCTACACCGTGGTGGACAACCAGACAGAAGTGCTGCTGCAGGTCTTCGAACAGGGCGGAAGCGAGGAGTCCGAGGCTCTGGAGAACAACAACATCTTGATCACCGGCTCGATTGTCGGTATTCCATCGGGCCACCCCAAGGGGTCCGCCGTAAATGTGAGCTTCTCCATGGGTTCGGACGGCATCCTCGACGTGAACGCGCGACATGTCGCAAAGGACGACCCCTTGCACCTTCGTGTGGAAACGGGCGCTGCACTGAGTCCTGACACCATCGCTGCGGAACGAGCCCAGGTATCTCTACTGAAGCGCAAGGACTAGCGCGCGGGCGGTGCAACAACAAGTGCTGGACACCAATCGCTACCGCCGAGACGTACTAAAGGTTCTGCTCGATGAGGGCCGGCCCACGATGGACGACCCCTTCAAACTCTTCGCTCTCGACCCAGCCATCGATGACACTACAGCGATACGAAATCAGGTTGACGCGGTAATCGCATTCTGGAGGAAGGAGCAGTCCAGTCCGAGATACAAGAACCTCGCCACGGCGCTCCTGAAGGACCGCGATGCCTTGGCCGCCGAAGTTCTTGATCCCAGGAAACGCGACGCGAACCGCGATCGGGTTCTGGCCCATCGCTCCGCGGTCGCTGCCTCGAAGTTCGCCCAACTCGACCAGATGCTCGATACCTTTGACCGACGTTGGGGGGGCATTCCAGCGAGCAGGCTGGACAGGCTCCGCGAGGCCGCTCGCCGCGCGGGGATTTCCGACAACGAGTTCCAGGTTCGCCTTCGAGGCAAGCCCATTATCGATGACTCGGACGGAACTGCAGAGGCCCCGCCGCCGATCATTCGAATCCAAGCTCGAGCGCTCCTCGCTGAGTACTCAAGCCTCAACGAAGACACGCCGCGACGCACTTACCGCACCCTCTTCGAATTCATTGGGGTGGAGGCGACTACCCCCGTACCGGCAATCGAGATTGCGCACGAACGAGTCGTTTCAAAGAATCGCCAACGCCGACACGACCGACTTCGGACTGTCGTAGACGAGTTGCTCGCGTTGGTAACGGATCTGCTCATTTCCGGTCGTTCGTCCAGCTACGTCGCTGGACTTGCTGCAGACACGGCCGACGAAATCCGCCCTCACATCGAGACCGCACTTCTGCTTGAAGACCGCCTCACAGCGGTGGAGTTTGAACGGCTGCTACAGATCTCAATCGCTGGCGGCCTCGATCCCGAGACAGCTCGAAGAACTGTAGTGCTCGTCGCGCGACAACTCGGGGCGCCGGTCGAGATGGGTACCGCCGTGAACTACGTCGTTTGCGCGTCCTGTGGTGCAGCAAACGCAGCGTCAAATGACGAGCGACTATGCAACAGATGCGGACTAGAGATGTATCAGGAGTGTCCTGGCTGTCGGAGGCAAGCGGCACGCTCAAGTGCGAGCTGCCCTTCGTGCAGCCTCGATCTTGCGGCGCTCCGTGAGGCGACAGCCGAACTGGAGTCCGCTCGAGCGAGTCTTCAGGAGGGCTTCCTTTCAGACGCTCGATGGCGAGCACAAACGCTCGTGCGATGGTCAGGTCAACTGTCGGACGTCCAGCGATTAATCACCGAAATCGACAACATTGGTAAGGCAGTCGCTGAGGCGTGGACTCGACTCCCGAAACTCATCACCGAAGGACGATTCGATGATGCTCTCGTCACCGTATCGAACCTCGAATCGCTTGCGCGCGACACCGCTGGTCCAGATGGGACCCTGCCCGATGCCGTGAGAGCAGACGTCGAGACCCGTCTCTTGAGAATTCGCCTGGAGATTGAGGCTGCGGCCAGCCGACCACCGAAAGAACGGGAGGTGACAATCCTTCGCCTTGCTCATGAATACCCAAACAGCGCAGACGTGCTCACAGCCCTTCGATCTCTCCCGCTCGCAAGCCCGAGTCGAGTTATCAGCATCGTTGCGGCTGACACAGTTCGCTTGAGTTGGAAAGCATCGCCTTCGGCAGGGCCGGTGCAGTACCGAGTGCTGCGGCATGTGGAGGCCGCGGATGAGTCAGCGAACGTGTCGCGGCCAATCGGTTCGACGTCAGCCACTTCGATTGAGGACGCAGGCGCTACCCCCGGAAGCGTGGTCTGGTACGAAGTGCAAGCAGTGCGCCACGGGATCCAGTCAGGACGCGTTGGCACCCGGCCGCAACTGATCGCCTTCGAAGTTGCGCGGCTCGCGGCAGTCGAACACGATGGTGCGATCGAACTTCGTTGGACAAGGCACGTTGGACACGAGTCGATCTGGGTCGAGCGCACCGACATGACCGACGCATCTGTGCCTCTTCGACGAGCACGCGCCGCGGACAGCGGCTGGATCGATACGGAGGTCGTTTCCGATCACCGATACTCTTACCGGGTCTTCGTGGAGTACACGTCCTCCGGACATCGCATCGCAACCTCCGGACGAACCGTTTCGGCGACCGCCTTCGTCGTACCTGACCCCCCAACCATCGAGATCGTTGGCAACTCGCCGCTGCGGTTTCGAGTCGATGGCATCGAGACATCGGACGCAGTAATCATTCGATGCGACCACTTGCCGGAATTCGCTATCGGGACGGTGCTTGACCGCAGGCGGCTACCTCAGGTGGGTCGTCTGCTCGACCCCGCACCCGATGGAACGCTCTCCGATCGGCCCGACGGGCGAACGGCTTGGTATCTCCCCGTGAAGTTGTTTGGCGGGCAGGCCGTCGCTGGGCAGGTGCTCCTTCACCCCGGCATTGATGAGGTGAACGACGTCACCGCGGCCGCCGAAGGAGATGAGTTGGTAGTGAGGTGGGTGTGGCCGAGCGGTTGCACCGAAGCAATCATCGCGTGGCGGTTCGGCGGCGACCCTCAGTCGCTGGAAGACGCCGACGCGATGACCACGAAGATCACGAACGCCGGCTATGAGGTCTCCGGTGGATGCCGCATCAGGAAGCTGGAAGACGGCGTGGTGGGCGTGCTTGTTCGCCCGGCGCGAAGGGTCGGTGGGCAACTCGTGCCAGTACCGGGCGACCCCGAGGCCTCCCGTGTCCGATACCTCTGGCAATCTATGCAAACTATCTCATACGCCGTCCGAGCTCTAGGTCGCCGCAAGAAGGAGCTCAGCGTCGAAATCACACGCGACGTGCCGGGCAGACCGTCTCTGGCTGTGGTCGCCTACCCGGTAACACCATCAAACGCAGGCTCACAAGGCCAAGTGCTTGGAACCCTCGACCCTCGCAACTCGTCTACAGTGGTCTCGCTAGTCGGCGTTGAACTGCCTAGCGTGGTCAGCCTGGTTCTGACTCCGGATCCAGATTTGCGCCTCAGCATTCAAGATCCGAGGCCCGAGGAACGAACGATCGGATGATCGGTAAGTAGCTGCACCCCCGATCGGCGTCGCGGAAGGCACCGAAAACCAGCGCCTGCCTTTCGGCGCTGTCCTCCCCAAGCCTGTGACCTGAGAAGTCAAGTGCGTTTGCCTAGCTGCAGCGGAACACCCACTTCCGCCGGCTCGATATGTTCTGGACTGTGGTTTACTATTGGCTTAGGAACCTTTGCCGTTACATTTCCAGCAGACCTTCCGGCCTTTACACAGACTGCACGTGTTGCGCATCACAGACCCGATCCAGCCTCGACCATCACAGTCTTTGCACTTGCCCGTCCCGCCGCACACTTGGCACTTGGCCATTGCCAATCCTCCCTCATCCGTCGTGGTAAAGAGACTAGCTCCGCCTTTGGATACCTGACCGCAACGACTTGGTCAACTCGCGACGCAATACACCGCGTGATTGCACGAAGATCGCTTGATAAATCGTCTCGTGTGACACCCGCATCTCCAGATCGTCGGGCAATCGACGAACAGTCTCGCGGAGATCTGCTGCGGCCGCCACCACCCTGGTCAGCCCGTCCTCGCCCACAGAGCGCAAATGGTCGCAGTCCAAGAGCTTCGGAGATTTCGGCCGGCATGCAAGTCGCAACGCTTGACGTCAGCGTTCCAGGCGTGATTAGGAACACACGTACTAAGCGATAAGTGCCCTGGGGCTCTTGGTTACCGGGCGGAGCACCCAGGCTCACAGGACGGGCGACATTACCGAGATGTGGCAAGGAGTGTCAGAACTCCGTTAGGTTCACGCCGTCGTAATCCAATTCCCGCACAGAGATGGGGACACATGTCAGATGCACCACCACCACCAGCGCCAGCCGGAATGAATGCCAAAGATGCGAAGGCGAATGCGAAAGCAGCCGCTGCGTATGCCAAAGCTCAGAGACCATTCTGGAAGAAGAAGCGATTCATCCTCTCGGGGGCGCACCTTGCCATCATCATCATCGCTGTTGCTTCGGGCGGTGGATCGAGCGACAAAGACAAGTCTCCGGCTGATAAGTCTCCGACTGACAAGACCGGGGTCCAGAGCATTTCGGGCAACAAGTCGAATCCTCCCGAGGCTGATGTCGTCATTGATTCTTGCGACTACGAAGACGTGATTGGCACGGTAACCGCAAAGCTCACGATCACGAACAACAGTTCCAAACGATCCAACTACCTCATCACCATCAACATCGAGGACGGAAGTGGCATCAAGATCGGCGAGGCGCTCGCGTCCTCGAACAATGTTGAAGGCGGCCAGGTAGCTAAGGAAGACGCGCTTGGGACGATCAGTGGCGAGAAGCCCGCTGACATGAAATGCATCATCAAAGAAGTGAATCGGTTCGCTTCCTGATCCTTCTGCGCAAGTGAGCGCGAAGAAGCCCCGAGCAAAGGGACATGCTCGGGGTTTCTTCTTTTGCTAGAGAGACTCTCTCATCCAGCGATCTGTTTCACAACCAGTGAATCTCTCCGGGTTTCTTGGAGGCTCTGGGGTGTCCCGGGTTTCGTGGAATCCGATTTTTGGATTCTCATGCTGCTGTGGTTGGTGTGTTTCGGTTCTCGAACTCTATTGGGGTCAGCATTCCAAGCGCTGAGTGCCGACGTTGGCGGTTGTGAAAAATCTCAAGGTATTCGAAGATCATGTTCGCCAGCTCGAAGCGCGTCCGCCAACGTTTGCGGTCGAGGAGTTCGACTTGCATCCGGCTCCAAAAAGATTCGATCACCGCGTCGTCGTAGCAATCTCCGACGGAACTCATTGACGGTACAGGCCGGAATCGATCGCACGGCGAGTGAAAGCCCAAGAAGTGAATTGGGTCCCTTGATCAGAATGAATCACGGTCTCACCCGCAGCCGGCTGGCGTTGTTCGATCGCCATGCCGAGCGCGCGCGTGAGTGACAAGCGTCGCGGTTTGCGCAGCATCAATCGACCAACCAACAACACGCCGGGAATAGACATCAAGACGACCGCGCAATACACCTTGCCTTCGCGAGTCGGGTGTTCCGTAATGTCGGTCACCCAAAGACGATCAGGTTCGTCGCGCCCGAATTGACGCTCGACAACATCGAGGGCCGTCGCGACGTTCGGGACACGACGAAATTGTGGTCGTCCCGAAAAGGCCCGAAATATTTGCACGTTGCATCAGAAGCTCAACTGCGCCATGACCCACTTTGATGCCATGACCGAGCGTCAGTTCAGCATGGACGCGCTTCGCGCCGTATACCTGACGTGAGTCATTGTGAATCTTGCGGATCAACTCAGTGAGCCACGCATGACGAATCGATCGCTGCGACGGCGCCCGGTTGCGTCGCGCGTAGCAACCCGAAACAGAAACGTTCAACACGCGACACGCAACCTCGACCGCTGCCCCTTCCGCGGCCATCACTTGGACCGCCGCGAATCGGCTTTTGGGTCGGCACGCTCCTTAAGTAGCTCCGTCACGCGACGATGAATCTCGATCTCGGCTTCGAGTTCAGCGATCCGTTTCTTCGCTGTCATCAACTCACCACGCTCAACCGATGACAGGCCCGCGAGCAGGCCGCGATCAATACGGTCCTGATGACGCCGCGTATAGATCGTCTGCCCGCCGATCCCGAGGTCGTTCACCACATCGGCAACGCGCCGCCCAGCTTCGACCAAATCAATCACGCTACGCCGGAACTCCGGCGGAAATCCCCGTCTTCCCATGCTGTTCTCCCATCAAGAGCAACACAAGAATCCAATAACGCGACTCCACAAAACCCGGGGAAGACCAACCCGCTCAGACACGAATGTGGTATGTTTTCTCCCTGTTTGCCATGACGATCGAGCGAATGAGGTGGGCACGTGGGAGTGTCACTGTCTAAGGGCGGGAACGTATCGCTTTCCAAAGAGGCGCCGGGGCTAGCCCGTATTCTGATTGGTCTCGGCTGGGACGTCCGATCGTCAGACGGTCAAGATTTCGATCTTGACGCGAGTGTCTTCATGGTGAACGAGGCTGGAACCGTTCGATCGGATAGCGACTTCATC
>SXGT01210416.1_pt1 | contig 14877 bp, 12 predicted proteins | sample 3176221 | NCBI WGS metagenome assembly SXGT01 (sample SAMN11356862, study PRJNA531348) | freshwater metagenome | isolation source: freshwater sample F1-120 | place: China: Fuxian Lake, Yuxi | collected 2017-12-25
CGCCTGGGATCGTCGCGGGTGGCGAGCCAGCGATCGACGTCCTGGAGCACGGGCTCGGCCGAGGCGCCGACCCGCGCGTAGATGGCGCGGGCGTCGGTGGCGAGCGCGCGGGCGCGGACGCGATCGCTGTCGGCGTCGCGGTTCCACAGGGCCTGGGCGAGGAGCGTCATGGTGTGGCCGACGTCGAGCGGGCTCTCGCTGGCGTCGCGATAGATGGCGAGCGCGCGCTCGATCTCGGCGACGGCCCGGTCGAGTTGACCGAGGCCGGCGTGGGTGCGGCCCACCGAGTTGTGGAGCGCCGCGAGCTGGGGGTGGCCTGGGGTGACCGCCTCGTAGACCGCGCGCGCTTTCTCGAGCCGGGGCAGCGCCTCGCGGAAGCGGCGCAGCGTGGCGAGCGCGACCGCGACGTTGACCTGGGCGGCGGCGGTGTCGGTGTGGCCGGGACCGTGGAGCCGTTCGAACAGCGCCAGCGCCCGCAGCGCGTGGGTGAGCCCGCGCTCGCCGTCACCGAGCTCGACGTACGCGCCACTCAGGTTGCCCGCGATGACCGCCATCTGCACCTCGTCGTTGACCTCGACGAAGATGCCCTGCGCCGCCTCGAGCGCGGCGATGGCCCGGTCGGGCTCGCGGCGGGCCCGCCGGATGTTCGCGATGCGCACGTGGATGCGGGCGACCTCCGGCGACCGGACGCCGCGCGCCGCGGTGGCCAGGCGGAGCGCCCGCTCCTGGAGCAGCAGCGCGTCGCTGTGGCGGCCGACCTGGACCATCAGGATGCCGAGGTTGGAGAGCGGCACCACCAGCGCCGACGACTCGGGGCCGTAGAGCTCCTCCATGAGCGTCAGCGTGCGCTCGGCATGCTGGCGCGACTCGTCGTAGCGCCCCAGGTAGTCGAGGGCGGTGCCGACCGCGCTCTCGGCGCGCAGCACGATGGCGTCGTGATCGCCGGGCAGCCGCGTGGCGACGGCGAGCGCGCGTTCGCCCTCGGCGAGTGCCTCGGTGTAGCGGCCGGCGACCTCGTGCATCAGCGCTGTCGAGACGCGCGCCATCGCGTCGTGGTGGGTCGCCGACAGCGGACCCTCGGCGAGGGCCAGGCTGCGCTGGCTCCACGTCGCCGCCGCCACCGCCGCGCGCGGGTCACGATAGAGAAGCTGGACCAGGCGGACGGCGGCGCGCATCGCGATCTCGGGATGTTTCACCCGGCTGGCCAGCGCGTACGCGGCCTCGAGATCGGTGACGGCGCTGTCCTTGTCGCCGCGCGCCGCATGCACGGTGCCGCGGGCGAGCTGCGCCTCGGCCAGGAGCGGCTCCCAGCCGCGGGCGGCGGCGGTCATCGCCTTGGCGGCCGCGTCGGCGGCCGCGTCGAGCTGGCGCACGCGCAGGCGGGCCAGCGCGGTGTCGATCTCGCTCTGCCACGACGTGGTGTAGCGATCGATCGCGGCCGTGGTGCGGCGGGCGATGTCGCCGGCGTTGCCCGCGCCGGTCGCGGCGAAGGCGCGCTCGACGACGGCGCGCCGGTTCGGGTTCCAGATCGCGGCGACGCGCGCCTCGCCTCCGCCGCAGGGGTCACCGGTGGCTGCGCGTTGTCCGCCGCGATCGAGCACCAGCCATCCCACGACGCCGACCAGCACCACCGCAGCAGCCGCGATCGCGCCTCGCCGCACGCGGCGCGCCGGGTCGCGGCTCAGCTCGGCGAGCAGCGCCGCCATGGTCGGGAAGCGATCGTCGGGATCGGGCGCGAGGCCGCGCTGGAGCGCGCGGCGGATATGGCGCGGCACGCCGCCGGTGTCGGCGGGCTCGGTGCGCTTGCCGGCCACCACCGCCTCGCGGACGCTGCCGCTGTCGTCGGGGAAGAACGGTCGCTGCGCGAACAGTGCCTCCCACAGCGCGACGCAGAACGCGAACTGATCGGCCGACGCGTCGACGTCGTGGCCGAGGTGCTGCTCGGGCGCCATGTACGCCGGCGTGCCCAGCACCGCGCCGGTGGCGGTGAGATCGTGCAGGAGCGGTCCGTCGGCGCCGGCCCTGATCGACACCGAGACCAGCTCGTTGTGGGCGCGGGCCAGGCCGAAGTCGGCGACGCGCACCCGGCCGTCGTCGCCGACCAGCACGTTGTCGGGCTTGAAGTCGCGGTGGACCAGGCCGGCGGCGTGAGCGGCGGCGAGCCCGCGGCCGGCGGCGGCATAGAGGTCGAGGATCTCCGGCCAGGTTCGCTTGCGCGCGCCCAGCCACGAGCGCGCGGTCCCGCCGGCGACGTACTCCATCACCACGAACGGATGGTCGTCGTAGGCGCCGACCTCGTAGACGGTCACGACGTGGGCGTGGATGACCTTGGCCATCGCCATGGCCTCGCGACGCAGGCGCTCGGTGCCGGCCGCGCCCAGCGCGCCGCTGTGCAGCTTGAGGGCGACGTCGCGATCGAGCCGCAGATCGTGGGCCAGGTAGACCACGCCCATGCCGCCGACGCCGAGCACGCGCACGATGCGGTAGGCGCCGTCGACGACCTGGCCGGCGGCCAGCCGCGACGGCGGCGGCGGGGCGTCGGCGACGCGGGCCACGCGGCGGAGCAGATCGGCGGTCTCGCCCGCCGCCTGCGTCGACGGGGTCGTATTCGACGCGACCTCGGTGTCGGCCGTGCTGCTCGCACCCGACGCGTCCGTTCGATCGGTCCCTGCCATCCCCTGACGGTACCAGCGTCGCGCTATCGTCGCTGCATGAACCCGCCCGTCGAGCGGCCGGTCCGCTTCGGACCGCTGGTGCCCTACCGCCGCGGCCGATTCGAGGACCTGCCCGAGACGCCGTGGCGACCGCACCCGTTCGCCGACACGCAGCTCGAGAGGATCCCCATCAACACCGCCGAGCTCGGCCGGTGCACGGCGGCGGTGCGCACTTACGGCGCCGGCCCGCCGCTCGTGCTGGTGCACGGGCTGATGACCACGTCGTACTCGTGGCGCTACGTGCTCGAGGAGCTGGGCGCGCGCTGGACGCTGTACATGCCCGACCTGCCCGGCAACGGCGAGAGCGACCGCCCGCAGGATCGGGCCTATCACCCCGAGGCGATGGCGATCTGGATCGGCGAGGTCATGCGCGCGCTCGGCATCCGCGGCTGCCCGGTGATCGGCAACTCGATGGGCGGCTACCTGTGCATGCGGCTCGCGCTGCGCGATCCGGGCGCGATGTCGAGGCTGGTCAACGAGCACTCGCCGGGCGTGCCCGAGCTCCGGCTGTGGGGACTGCGGGTCGGGCTGGCCCTGCCGGGCGCGAAGTCGATCCTGGCCCGGGTCGCGCGCCGCTCACCCGAGCGCTGGGTCCACAAGAACGTCCACTACTGGGACGAGTCGCTCAAGTCGCTCGAGGAGGCCCGCATCTACGGCGGCCAGCTCGCGTCGCCCGACGGCTCGCGCGCGTTCGTCAAGCACCTGGCCGAGACCATGGCCATCGGCCCGATCCGCGCCTTCAACCGCACGCTGCGCCAGCGCAAGGCCGCCGGTACGCCGTTCCCGGTGCCACTGCTCCTGCTCTACGCCGAACGCGATCCGCTGGTGCCGCCGCGGTTCGGCGAGGTGCTCGCCGACCTCATCCCCGACGCCAGGCTGGCGTGGATGAAGCAGGCGTCGCACTTCGCCCACGTCGACGCGCCCGAGCGCTTCCTGCCGCCGGCGCTCGAGTTCCTGAGCGCCTGAACGGCGCGAACGGCGCGGGCGCTACGACTACTGCCGCTCGGGCAGCGCGGCCACGCCCGGGGCGAGCGTGACATCGACGTCGGCGCCGCCGCCGGTGATGGTCAGCGTGCCGCCGATCTGGCTGGTGCTGAAGCGCACCGTCGCGGTGCGGCCGCCGGCCAGCGCGAGGCTCACGCCGTCCTGGCCGCTGCCCGGCGACGAGGTCGCCGACGTGACCGCGCCGTCGACCGAGATCACGTGCAGGTGGCGCACCGAGCCGCCCGCGCTCGCCTCCTCGTAGCGGAAGCCGCCGCTGAAGTCGCCGGTCAGCGCCCGCGACGTGCCGGCCGCCGACGCCGGCAGGATGCGCTGCGCGGTGAGGGTGTGGCCGCTCGCCGTCACCGACGCGGTCGCGCCGTTGACCGTGAACGACGCCGGCGACAGGAGCTGCCAGATCTGCTGCGCGCCCGAAGCCGAGTCGGCGCGATCGTAGACCACGACGGTGTCGGGCTCGATGTAGACCAGCTCGCGCTGCCAGCGCGTGACCGCGGGGTTGTCGCGGAACGCCGGCGTGAGATCACCGGCGGCGTGCAACCAGCCCGGCCCGCGCGCGATCGCGGCCATGGACGAGGTCGTGGGCTCGCGCATCGGCACGGTGGTGCCGCCGCTGACGAAGCGGATCAGGCTGTGGGCCTCGGGCTCCTGGGTCAGGCCCGAGGTCGAGTCGACCACGCCGTCGTAGGCCAGCCAGCCGCCCTTGTAGATCATGAACGAGCCCTGATCCTGGTGGGCGTGCGACTCGGTGTAGGGACCGGCGATGAAGTTCACGTAGGTCGCGTCCTGACTCCAGCTCGAGCGGGCGTGGAGCTGGCCGTTGCCGGGCGCGAAGTAGGCGCGGCCGAGGCCGTCGAGCGAGGCCGGAGTGAGCTCGGAGCCGTAGAGGAAGTCGAAGGCGTACATGAACGGCTGATCCATCTCGGGCACCGACGAGCTGGCCAGGAGCTGGGTCGCGTAGGGCGCGATCGGATCGTCCTTGAACAGGTGGACGAGGGTCTGCAGATAGTGGCGGTGGTAGTCGAACCACGCCGCCGACGAGTCGCGGGCGTGGTCACCGATCGGCGCCACTCGATCGAGGGTGGGCACGGTCGCGTGCATGAGGTGGAGCATCGAGGCGCGGGCGTGGCCGGTGTCGTCGGCGAGCTGCTCGCCGGTCGAGCCGTGCCACAGATCGTAGAGCTCCCACAGCCGCATCATCGCGACGCCATAGCCGGTGCCCTCGCGCGAACCGCCGCCGGTCAGATCGCGATCGAACGTCGGGACCAGCTGGTCGCGGATCTTCTGATCGCGGAAGATGTCGATCCACTGCTGGCCCTCGGGCGTCTCGCCGCGGGTGGCGACGCCGAGCGTCATCGTCGCCCGCAGGAACGAGTAGTAGTAGTTGTTGGACGGGTTGTCGACCGACCACCCGCTCCACTCGACGACGTCGCCGTGCCAGCGCGCCTCCTCGTGGTTCCACACGTTCCACACCGCCTGGTTGGCGAAGGCGATCCAGCGCCGGCGCTGATCGTCGGACACCGACTCGAAGCACCAGTCGTAGGTGAGCGCCAGGTCGCCGATGCGGGGGCCGACCTCGAGGTAGCTGTCACCGGCGACCTCCGGGGTCTGACCGGCGGACAACCGCGCCTCCTCGTCGCGCACCATCTCGTCGATCTGATCGACGGCGGCGTCGCAGTAGCGCTGCTCGCCGGTGAGCTGGAAGACCAGCGCCGCGTTCCACGCCTCGAAGGCGTAGATGTTGCCGCCGTCGAGCTGGATGTCGACGATGTTCTTGAACCGCGCCCAGCTCGGATCGTTGGCCGTGACCTTGGCGACCAGACGATCGCGGTTGCGCGGCAAGTAGATGCGCGGGTGATCGTCCTGGAAGTCGGGACCACCACCGTCGTCGCCACCGCACGCGGAGAGCGTGACGGTGACCGCCGCTACAAGGATTACAGGGAGCTGGGAGAGGCTACGCACAGCGTGCGTCTAGCATGGCCGGTGCTCACCAGGCCAGCACCGTGTCCGTCAGCGGCTCGGCGCTGGTGACGGCGGTCGGCAAGACGCGGCAAAGCGGATCGTCGGAACGGAAGTCGAGCTCGTGCTCGGCGTGACCGTTCCGGCACGCCGCCGGCGTGACGCGCACGTATTCGTAGGTGACGCCGACGTGGTCGTACCGGTCTTCCGCGCACGTGGCATGGCAGATGCCGACCATGCCATCGTCGATCCCTGGCCCCGGATTCACCACCGTGCACTGGTCGGGCGAGAATCGCGCTGCGATCTCGAGGTCGGGGTCGAAGGGCTCGACGCACGCAACTGTCCCAGCTGCCATCCAGGCAACCAGGTGCTGCTGATTCGTGGTCATGACGCGCTCCTCTCGTTCAGCGCACGAGCCCCGCCGCCCGCAGTCGATCGTAGTGGGCACGGCTTCGGCGGCCGAGAACCCACGCGCGATCGGAGGTCACCTCATCGGTGATGATGACGTGATCCGGACGAACGACCTGCGGCGGCCGGGTTTGCTCCAGCCACACGGTGTACGGCTCGTCCGCCTCCTCGACCGACGGCCCCTGTGGGACGTGCGGAAGGAACGGACCCGGATCGTCGGCACACGCCCCGAGGCCGAGCGCCGGCAGGAACAAGAGACCGATTGAGCTCCGCATGGACGCCTCCCCCCTTGTCTGCAGCGATCGTAACCACAGCGGGCGGGAGTACCAGGATTACCGTGTCCCTCCACAGGAACTCGAGTTCCTGGGGAGGGCGGTCAGCTCACCACGCCAGAAGTACCTTGCCGGTCGCCTGCTTGGTCTCGAGGAAGGCGTGGGCGGCGCCCGCTTCCTTGGCGGCGAAGACCTTGCCGACGTGGGGCTTGAGGTCGAGCTTGTCGACGGCGACCAGCGACTTGGTCATGCGCTCGACCCAGACCGGATCGCGCAGGACGTGGAGCGCGTTCAGCGCGTAGATGCCGGTGTTGGCGTCGAACAGCTTGAGCACCGAGATGCGCGGCGTGCGCAGCGCGGCCAGGGCGATGCGCGCGAAGTTGCGGCGGCCGTCCTTCACGCCCGAGCTCATGCCCAGGCAAACCATGCGGCCGGTGAGGCCGAGCCGCTTGCGCTGGCGCTGGATGTGCGCGCCGCCCGACGAGTTGACGATGAGATCGAAGCCGCCGAGCGTGCTGTCGGCGTAGAACTCGTCGAGGGTATAGGCCTTGGCGCCCAGGGCCTCGATGAAGCCCTTCTTGTGCGGGCTGGTGGTGAGGCCCACGACCTCGGCGCCGGCGGCGCGCGCCATCTGGGTGGCGAGAGTGCCGACGCCGCCGGTGGCGCACTCGATCACGACCTTGTCGCCCTCGCGGATGCGGGCCATGTCGTGGAGCGCTAGCTGGGCGGTGAAGTAGTTGACCGGCAGCGCGGCGCCGGTCTCGAGGGTGGCGTTCTTCGGCAGCGGGAACACCTGCGTCGCCGGGATGCTGACGCGCGACGCGTAGCCACCGAAGTAGGTGCCGGCCACGACCTGATCGCCCTTCTTGACGTTGGTGACGCCGGCGCCGATCTCGGAGACCACACCCGAGACCTCGTAGCCAGGGACGAACGGCTTCTTGGGCGCGTCGGGGTAGAAGCCGAGGCGCATCTGCACGTCGGCGAAGTTCACGCCCGAGTACTTCACGTCGATCGCGACCTCGCCCGGCCCGGGCGGGACGATCGCGCGATCGCGGTAGGTGAGGCTGTGGGCGGTTCCGAACTTCTCGATGGCGATCTCGTGGTGGGCGGACATGGCGGTTCTCTCTCGTTCGATAGTGTGATGAGTGTCGAAGGGTGGAGACAAAAAAAGGGCGCGCCGATCTAGCTGGCGCGAATCGTGGTCGCGAACATGGCGCGGAGCTCGTCCATGACCTCGGGCTTGACCGAGCAGACCAGCTGCTTACCGTCGCGCTGGGTGTCGATGAGGCCGGCGTCGGCCAGCTCCTTCACGTGATGCGACACCGTCGGTGCGCCGACATTCAGGTTACCGAGCAGCTGGGCCAGGAAGCAGTCGTGGACCCGGCCCTTGGCCAGATCGAGGCGGCTCTCCTCCAGCAGGTTGAGGAAGAGCTGGAGCCGGTTGGGATTCGACAGCGCATGGAAGACGCGGGCGAGGCGTTTGACGTCCGGCTGACTCACGCCGCATCAATACGATAGTTATCGAACCGTGTCAACAGTAGAACATGTTCCATTTACCTCTAGAACATGTTTCACTTCGCCCGTGCCGATGCCGATGGAAGAGGCCGAATACATTGTCGTGGGAGCCGGCAGCGCCGGGTGCATCGTCGCCAGCCGCCTGGCCGAGGCCGGCGATGCCCGGGTGCTCTTGCTCGAAGCCGGGCGACGCGACAACTCGCGCTTCCTGCGCATCCCCGGGATGATCTCGATCGTCCACACCGTGCCCCAGGTGAAGAAGAAGTTCGACTGGGGCTACTACACGGTGCCGCAGAAACACGCGCTCGATCGCCGCATCCCGACCGTACGCGGCACGGTGCTGGGCGGCGCGAGCTCGATCAACGGGCTCCTGTTCGTGCGCGGCCACCGCGGCAACTACGACGGCTGGGCCGCCGAGGGCTGCACCGGCTGGGGCTACGACGACGTCCTGCCCGCGTTCAAGCGGCTCGAGGACTGGGAGGACGGCGCCAGCGAGCTGCGCGGCGCCGGCGGCCCCATCGCGGTGACGCGGCAGAAGGGCATGACCCCGGCCTCGCACGCGTGGATCGAGGCCCTGACCGAGACCCTGGGCGTGCCGTTCAACGAGGACTACAACGGCGCGTCGCAGGAAGGCGCGACCATCTTCCAGCAGTCGGCGAAGAACGGCCTGCGCTTCTCGTCGTCGGTGGGCTACCTGCCCGGCGGCCAGGGGAAAAACCCGGCCGCCGCCGGCCTGACCGTCGAGACCGGCGTGACCGTGTCGCGCGTGGTGATCGAGCACGGTCGCGCGGTCGGGGTCGAGATCCTCGACAAGAAGGGGCCGCGGGTGGTGCGCGCGACCAAGGAGGTCGTGCTCGCCGCCGGAGTGATCGGCTCGCCGCAGATCCTGATGCTGTCGGGCGTGGGCCCGGCCGCGCACCTGAAGGAGCATGGCATCGAGGTGAAGGCCGACCTGCCGGTGGGCAAGAACCTCCACGATCACCTGTTCGTGCCCATGACGTTCCTGGCGCCGACGGCGATCCACCGCGGCACGCCCATGCACTTCCTGGGCGGCATGATCGCCGAGGCCGCCAAGGGCGACACCTGGTTCGGCCGCACCGTCTTCGAGGGCGCTGGCTTCGTTCGCAGCCAGCACGCCAACGGCAAGCCCGATCTGCAGATCCACACCCTGCCCTGGTCCTACCCGACGCCCAACCAGGATCTGCCGGTGCGGCCGGTGGTCGACAAGCGGCCGGCCATCACCGTGATGCCGACCCTCATCTATCCCAAGAGCCGCGGCGAGATCCTGCTCGCGTCGGCCGACCCGTCGGCGCCGCCGCTGATCGATCCGGCCTACCTGTCCGATCCCGACGACGCCCGCTTCCTGCTCGACGGCATGAAGCTGGTGCGCGAGGTCATGGCCAGCAAGCGCCTGGCCGACGTGGTCACCGGCGAGCTCCTGCCCGGCCCCGACTTCGCCGACGACGCGGCCCTGGCCCGCGAGCTCCCCAACCGCATCCACACCGGCTAGCACACGGTCGGGACCTGCCGCATGGGCAAGGACGGCGACGAGCGCTCGGTCGTGGATCCGCTCTTGCGGGTGCGTGGCGTCGACGGCCTGCGCGTCGCCGACGCGTCGATCATGCCCAGTATCACCGGCGGCAACACCAACGCACCTTCGCTCATGATCGGCGAGCGGTGCGTGGAGCTCATGCGCACGACCTGACCAACTACCGCCGCTTCGCCTTCGGATCGGGCGGCTTGCCACGGCCGCCCTTGCCCAGCGGCGGCGGCGACCACGCGTAGTGCTCGACGTCGCTCAACCGCCGGATCTTGCCCATGTGCATGATGTGCACGCCCTCGCGCTCGAGCAGCTTGGCCTGGGCGGCGTCGCCGCCGGGCAGCTTGTCGATCAACGAGCCGTCGTCGCGCACCACGCGCCAGTAAGGCGCCAGCGTCTTGCCGCCGGCCTTACCCGCCACACCCGACGCCCGCTCCTCCTCCGCCGCCTCCGCCACCACCCGCAGGAACATGCCGGTCGTGATCGGGCAGGTGTAGTCGGCCTGGTGGTCCTTGGCCAGCGCCGCCCGCAGCGCGCCCAGGGTCAGCACCCGGCCCTCCGGGATCCGCCGCACGTACGCATCGATCTCGAGCGGCGTCGACACCAGCATCTTGCCCGGCGGGTAGTTCCCGCCCTTGGCCTCGGTCAGAACCTCGACCTTGGCCGGCCCGGTCGTGTCGCGCTTCTCGATCGCAGTTGCCATCGCGGTGTTCTACACCGGAATGCCCCATCCGCCGGACGTCACCTTCACCGCGACGGGCCGTCGATGCGCTCGATCGCCACCGCGCAGTGCTTGTACGCCGGCTGCCGCGAGTACGGATCGAAGCTGGCGAACGTCAGCACGTTGGTCTGCACCGAGTGCATCGCCGCGAACACGCTCCCGCGCGGCACGCCACGGGTCAGGAACGCGCGCAGCTCCACGCTGCCCCGCCGCGACGACATGCGCACCCAGTCAGTGGGCGCGATGCCGTACAGCGCCGCGTCGTCGGGGTGGATCTCGACGTGCTCGACGGCCGGCGCCAGCCGGCGCAGCACCTCCGACTTTCCGGTCCGGGTCTCGGTGTGCCACTGGCTGGCGCTGCCGCGCCCGGTGAGCAGCGCGAACGGGTACGGCGTGCGCACCGTCTCCGCCGGTGGTCGCGGCGTCTCGTACACGAACCTGGCGCGCCCGTCCGGCGTGAAGAACCTCCCGTCGGCGAACAGCCGACGCTCCGCCCCCTGCTCCACCACCTCGCCCACGCGCACCGGCCACTGCACGCCGCCGTGGTCGTCGAGCTCCTTGTAGCCGCCGACGCCGGTGATGTCGCACGGCTGTCCGCGCGACAGCTCCTTCAACAATCCGAACACCACCTCGGGTGACCGCCAGCGCGCGAACAGGTCGCCGCAGCCCCAGGCGTCGGCGAGGAGCTGGAAGATGCGGAAGTCCGACAGCGCCTGCCCCGGCGCCCGCCGCACCTGCTTGATCAAACCGAGCCGGCGTTCGCTGTTGATGAAGACGCCGTCCTTCTCGCCCCATCCCGCGGCCGGCAAGACCAGGTGCGCCAGCCGCGCCGTCTCCGTGGTCGTGTACATGTCCTGCACCACCAGGAAGTCGAGTCGCGCCAGGAGCTCGCGGGCGTCGCGCTGGTTGATCCACGAGTGGGCTGGGTTGGTGCCGACGATCCACAACCCGCGCACCTCGCCGCGCGCCACCGCCTCGAAGATCTGATCGTAGGCCAGTCCCGGCCGCTGCTGGATGCGTCCATCCTCGACGCCCAGCACCCTCGACACCTTGGCCCGCGCCGCCTGATCGTCGAAGGCGTGGCCGCCGATCAGGCTGGTGGTGTTCGAGAACAACCGCGAACCCATCGCGTTGCACTGGCCGGTGATCGAGTTGGCGCCGGTGCCGGGCTTGCCGATGTTGCCGGTCATGAGCGCCAGCGCGATCAGCGCCTGCGCCGTCCGCACGCCCTGGTGGCTCTGGTTGACGCCCATGGTCCACCAGAACGAGACCCGTCGGCGGGTGTGGATGAGCCGGGCCAGGTTCTCGATGTCCTCGACGGCCACGCCACAGCGATCGGCGACCGTCGTCGGCGCGAAGCCGGCCACGTGGGCGGCGAAGCCGTCGTAGCCCGTGGTGTGGGCGCCGATGAACGCGTGATCGATCCAGCCCTCGCGCACCAGCACGTGGGCGACCGCGTAGAGCAGCTCCAGATCGGTCTGCGGCCGCAGCGCCAGATGCCGGGTCGCGGCCTGCGCGGTCTCGGTGCGTCGCGGATCGATGACCACCACCTCGGGCTTGCGCTGGTTGCGCACCACCCGCTCCCACAGGATGGGATGGGCGATGCACGGGTTCGAACCGACGAAGACCAGCAGGTCGGACTCCTCGAGATCCGCGTACGTGTAGGGTGGCGCATCGAAGCCGAAGGTCTCCTTGTAGGCGACGACGGCGGTGGCCATGCACTGGCGGGTGTTGGCGTCGCCGTGCTGCATGCCCATGCCGAACTTGGCGAGCGTGCCCAGGAAGGCCAGCTCCTCGATCGGCAGCTGACCGGTGCCGAGGAAGGCGACCGCCTGCGGGCCGTGCTCCTTCTGGATGGCCTGGAAACGACGCACGAAGCGATCGAGCGCCGTCGGCCAGCGGACCTCCTCGAGCTCGCCGCTGGCGTTGCGCAACAGCGGCATGAGCGCGCGATCGGGTGCGCTCAGCGGCGTCAACGCCTCCCAGCCCTTGGGGCAGGCCATGCCGCGGTTCACGCTGTAGTCGACGGCAGGCGTGAGGTTCACCGCCGAGCCGCCGCGCAGGTGGGCGGTGAGGCCGCAGCCGGTGCTGCAGAAGCCGCACACCAGCGTGGTGGTGCTGTCGGGCACGCGCTGGCGCGGCACCTGGCCGAGGCCGAAACCGCCGGGCGCGCGCTCGAGCAGCTGGGTGAGCTTGCCGTCGCGCGAGTGCCACATGTCACCCACGCGCGCGCGCACCGGACGCCTCCTCACGCGAAGGTCCCCGGCATGCGCGGCGCCGACGCGGCGGCGAAGTAGAGCGCGCGCTCGGCGAGCTCGCCGGCGATGAGCGCGATCAGCGCCGCCGCGGCCCACGGCGCCGACGCGGTCGCAACGACGGCGATCGCGGCCAGCGCGACCCCGAGCACGGCCAGCCCGATCCGGACGGCCAGCAGGCGGCGCAGATGCGTGATCAGGAGCAGGGCCGAGCGTTTGAGCTCGCCCTGTCGGTGATCGCCGAGGTGGGCGAGCACGGCCAGTTCGGCGACCAGCTTGGCGGCAAGAACCAGCGCCAGCGCTCGCACGAGCGTGGCGACGGTGTCGCCGCTGCCGCGCGCGCACGCCACCGCGATCAGCGCGGCGAGACCGAGCACCACCGCGGTGCCGGTGAAGCGGACCAGTGTGCGACCGAAGCTCCACCACGCGCGGTGGGTGACCGCGTAGAGCATCACCGAGCACATCACGCCGGCCGCGCCGGCCGCGGCGGCCGCGCCGCCCAGCGCCGAGGAGCGCCCGCCCAGCATGGCGTGCGTGCCAGCCAGAGCCGCGAAGCCGCCGAACGCCACGATCTCGCGGCTCACCCATGACGTACGCACGCCACGCAGCGCGCGGAACGCATAGTGCGGGCGACCGAGATGGAGCGTGCTGGCAGCCAGCGCGACCACGGCGGCGATCAGCGCCAGGCCCGCGGTCACCGACGCCTGCGACGCCGCCAGCTCCGGCGCCAGCGCGGCGAGCCCGCGCTCGACGGCAAGCGTGCCGACGGCGAGCTGGGTCAGGACCAGCATGATCACCAGCGGCATGTGCTGGTGACCCGGGCGCACCGCGAAGAAGTCGGCGGCGACCAGGTTGCGAGCCAGCACCTCGCGGGTCTTGTAGACCGTAGTCGGCACGGTGATGCCGGGCGATGGCGCGCCGGGCAGGAAGCTGTCGACCTGCGCGTCCTCGACGGCGCGGGCGCTGTCGACCACGGCGATGGTGATGGCGCCGTTGGGACAGGCTTGCACACAAGCGGGAGCCTCCCCCGCGGCGAGCCGGCCCGAGCACATGTCGCACTTGCGCACGATGCCGCGGGCCGGGTTGTACTGCGGCACCTCGTACGGGCAGGTCAGCGTGCAGTACTGGCAACCGATGCACTGATCGTCGAGGTGGCTGACGATGCCTGTGATCGGGTCCTTCTCGTAGGCGTCGACCGGGCAGCCCTTCATGCACGCCGGATCGACACAGTGATGGCAGGCGCCGGTCACCGTCTTGAGCATCGGGTTGGCCGACTCGCCGCCATGCAGCACGCCGACCTGGCGCCAGGTCTCGCCCGCATCGAGTCCGTTCTGGCTGTGGCATGCGGCCACGCACGCCTTGCAGCCGCTGCAGGCATCGAGATCGACCTCGAAGGCGTACTGCTGTCCCGGACCCGGCGGCGTCGCCGGCAGGCGCTCGCGGTAGCGCGCCTCGAGCAGCGGTGTCGAGATGTCGGCGTGACGCTGGGCGAAGCGCTCGACGGCGGTGAGGGCCTGCTGATCGTGGAGCAGGCGTTCGAGTAGACCGGTGGCCTGGACGCGCGGCGCCACGGCGCCGAGCACGGGGAGATGGACACGGGCGGTTGGGACGGCGGGCATGCTCAACTGGCGACTTTCTCGGCGGCGTCGCCGGCGCCGGTCGCGCACGATGCGCTCGACGGACACAGCTCGCGCAGCGCCTCCGCCGGCGGCAACTCGACCAGTACGCGATCGCCTTCGGTGCGGACCGGGAACGTGCGCAGGGCCGGGACCTCTCCGGCGAGGCAGGCGCCGGTGCGCAGCGAGAAGGTCTTCTTGTGCTGCGGGCACGCGACCTTGGGCTCGCCCGACGCGTCACCGAGCAAACCGCGCGACAGCACCATGTCGTGCTTGTGCGGACACATGTTCTGGGTGGCGTAGAGCGCACCGTCGGCGCCGTGCCGGAACACGGCGAGCTGCACGTCGCCGTGGTGGATGGCCACGCCGCCGTCGAGGGGCACATCGGACAGCCGGGCCACGTCGACCCAGCGGGTCTGGAGCACCGGCAGGTGCCGGCGTGGGGCCGCCGCCACCGCGGGCGCAGACACGGGCGACGTCGCCACGAGCCGCGGCCAGTCGGCGGGCCGGCTCTGGCCGCGCTCGCTCACCCACTCGATGGAGTCGTCGCGGCGGTCGCTGTTGGCGAAGGCGCGAAAGCGGGCGCGTTTGGCCGGGTCCTTCACGACCGCTGCCCACTCGCACTGGTAGCCGTCAACCAGCGCCTGCATCTGCTGTTCGAGCTCGGCGCAAATGCCCAGCGAGTCGCGCACCAGCACGTCGCGCAGGTGCTCGAGACCGCCCTCGAGCTGGCCCAGCCACACCGAGGTGCGGGTCAGAGGCGCACGTTGATCCACCAATACAAACACCGGGCGCTCGCGTTCTTCGCGATACAATTTGGTATGAGGTACTTGTGTGCGTGCGGTTACTCGCCAATCAATGCTGCGTACATCGTCACC
>SXGT01032695.1_pt1 | contig 14876 bp, 13 predicted proteins | sample 3176221 | NCBI WGS metagenome assembly SXGT01 (sample SAMN11356862, study PRJNA531348) | freshwater metagenome | isolation source: freshwater sample F1-120 | place: China: Fuxian Lake, Yuxi | collected 2017-12-25
GGCGCTGCGTACTACTGGCACCAGCAAACCTTGAAATTGAAGATCAACAGCAACACCCAAGTCAACATAATTGTGGACGACTAAGTTGTCACCTTCGATGCTCGCATTGAGATTCGGAAACTCGGCAAGCGCATCAACAATTGCTCGCGCGATAAATGGCAGATATGTAAGGGTGAAACCCTCTGACTGCTTCCATTGATCTTTGACCGCATTACGTGTTGCGTCGACGTTGGCATAGTCAACTTCAACGACACTGAAAGCATGGGGGCTGACTTTTTGCGACATGATCATGTGCGCACCAGTTAATTTTCGAATTTTTGAAAGTGGTGCGACTATTTCGCGTTCTGAACTTTGAGTAAATTTTGCTGCTCGAGGCGCAGGTTGTAAGGCAGTAGGTGCAGGCGCTGAAGGCGGCGCGACATCCACAGCTGGTGCCGGTGAGACTGCTTTTGGTGTCGAGCCAGTTTTGTCGATGAAATCTAAAACATTTTCACGCGTGATACGACCACCAGGACCAGTACCGACGAGTGCATTGACATCGATGCCGTGATCAGCAACGAGGCGACGCACAACTGGTGAAAGAAGTTTGTTGGACGCACTCGATGGAATCGCGGTTCGCGTTGCAGTTGCGACAACAGCAGGTGCCGGTGCGGGTTGCGCAACTGGTGCTGGCGCAGGCGCAGGCTGAGCAACTGGTGCTGGCGCAGGCTGAGCAACTGGTGCTGGCGCAGGCGCAGGCTGAGCAACTGGTGCTGGCGCTGGCGCAGGCTTAGCGACAGGCGCAACAGCACCACTCGCCGCACCAACGACAGCAATCACAGTGCCAACCGCTACGGTGTCGCCTTCCTTAACTCGAATCTCGGTGAGTGTGCCCGCGACAGGCGACGGCACTTCAGTATCGACTTTGTCGGTTGAAACTTCGAACAATGGTTCGTCAGCAGCGACAGTGTCACCCACTTTTTTGAACCAACGAGTGATCGTGCCCTCGGTGACGGTCTCGCCAAGTTGCGGAAGTGTGATGTCAGCCATGAAGTTTGCTCTCTGTCAAGCCAATACTAGTTTTCTCACGTGGCATGACACTCGGTTTGTCATGCGTTGATGCTTCTTCCTGTCAATGAGGTGACCGTCTCGCCGAAGAGTTCGCTCAAACTCGGGTGCGGCATGATGAATTCGGCAATCTCGTCAACCGATGCCTCCCAGTTGACGGCCAAGTAACCAGCGGCCAACTGCTCAGTCACCCACGGGCCGACCATGTGCACACCCAAAACTTGACCGGCAGAACCGTCACTATTTTTTTTAGCGATCACTTTCACGAGACCGTCGATCTCTCCGAGAATCATTGCCCGCGAGTTTGCACGAAACTGATGTTTCGCCACGACAACATCGTGTCCAGCGGCGCGAGCCTGTTCTTCTGAAGGCCCAGCCCATGCAACTTCTGGGTGACAGTAAATAGCCCATGGCACTCGGTCGTACATCACTGGAGCAACGGTCTCGCCGCGCATGTGTTTGACCGCCAAAATCGCCTCGGCATACGCAACGTGCGCAAGTTGCGGTGTGTTGATCAAATCGCCAATCGCATAAACATCTGGTTCACCAGTTCGGCAATATTCGTCGACAACTACGAACCCGCGATCGTCAACTTTTACTGCGGTACCTTTCAACCCGAGTGAGTCGGCGAACGGTCGACGACCAATCGACATGATCACAACGTCGCAAACGACCGGGTCACCCGAGGCAAAAGTGATTTGCGTCGAGCCGTTAGGTTGCTTGCTCTGACCAGCGACCACCACCCCGGTTCGAATCGCGATCTTTTTCTTGGCAAAAGTCTTTACGACGACATTGGCGACATCAGGGTCAAGACCAGGCAAAATTTTTGGTGCCCCTTCGATAACCGTTACGGCCGAGCCCAAGTCGGCAAAAGTCGACGCAAATTCACAGCCGATCGCTCCACCACCGATGATTGCGATGCGTTTTGGAATCGTGCTCAGCATTAAAACTTCGTCAGATGTCATGATCGAACCACCGATCGGAAACCCCTTGATCGTGCGCGGCACCGAACCACTTGCAAGCACAACTTTTGATCCTTGGACTTTTGTGGTCGTACCATCAGCCATAACAACATTCACCGTGCGATTCGTTTCGAGCGAACCCGTGCCCAAGAAATATGTAACCTTCTTCGACTTGGTGAGACCAGTCAAGCCTTTGACTAGACCGTCAACGATGCGAGCCTTGCGCGCCTGGCTTACCGCAAAGTCGACACCCGTTGAACTTGCATTTATCCCAAACTCTGGAGCGTGTGCAACGTGTCGATTGGCCGCCGCCGTCTCAAGAAACGCCTTTGCCGGAATGCAACCACGATTCAAACAGGTGCCACCGATTGTGTCGCGCTCAATCAGTGCGACTTTCATGCCCGCCGACGCTGCGTAAAACGCAGATGCATAGCCACCGGGACCTCCACCGATTACGACGAGATCAAATTGGTCTGCCAAAGGTTCTCTTTCTGAGGATTTGCCCTATTAATCGTAGCCGTAAGCGCCTGAGTCAAGCCAAAGATTTAGCGTGACAAGAGAAACAATTGCAACGAACCCGCCAACAGAATGGCGACTCCGCATAGCAGCGAGACAATAATCAGTTTTCGAGTGCTCAAGACTGTAAATACTACGGCGTTAACTCACATTTTGGCTCGATAAACAACTATTGTGATTCATCGATGAGTAGCCCGCTGAAATTCACACGAAATTTAGTTTTAGTTTTTTTACTTCTCGGTGTCTCGAGTTGTGGCGCCGACGGTTCGACGAGCACCGCGCAGACAGAAACTTCAGAAACCATCGCCGCATCTGAGGCTTCGTCAGAGAACCCATCGATCAATGCGAACGCGCAATTCACCGCGACACTTTTGAGCGGTGCAACATTTGATAGCGCAACGGTTTTGCAATCTCAACCGCTTGCGCTCTGGTTTTGGGCGCCTGGTTGACGGGCTTGTCGTTCTGAGTCATCCTCGGTCGAGGAGGCATACAAAACCTTTAAAGGCAAAGTGCAAGTTACCGGCGTCGCGTGGAATGGCAGCGGCGGAGACATGCAGGATTTTGTCAATGACAACGGTCTTTCGTTCACCAACATCAATGACGGGGCTGGTGAAGTTTTTGCGCGATTCAATGTGCCATATCAGCCAGCCTGGGTTTTCATCACCAAAGACGGCACCGTCACAACACGAATCGGCGTGCTTTCGGATTTAGAATTAGAAGAAGAACTGAACAGACTGGCGACAAACTGATGGGCATTAGGTCATTCGGCAAGCGACTTACCGCCGACAACCTTGAAATCGACTCACAGCGTCTGTGTGAACGATTCAAAGAGTATGACTTCGTCAATATTGCCGACTCGCAAAGTCGAATTCGCACGAAAATTGCCGGAGAAATCAAGCGCATGCGCATCAAACCCCGCAGTGGTGTGCCGGCCGTCGAACTCGTGATCAACGACGGCACTGGCGAAGCCACGGTTATCTTCAGCGGTCGACGCAGCATTCCGGGTGTCGATCACGGCAAATGCATCATGGTTGATGGTGTGCCACATCGCGACGGTGGTCGCACGGTGATTTTGAATCCTGCTTACACCCTGCTCAGGTAGAGAAGTTTTAGCCGATTAAGATTTTTTGAATCGCGGCTTCGGCGTCCTCGGTGATCAGCACCATGACTTCGTCACCCGCGCGTAGAGTCGTGTCGCTCTCTGGCACGAGCACAATTTGGTCGCGCACGATCGCCACGACGGTCGCACTTCTCGGGAACTTCAACTCTTTCAAGGTCTTGTCGCACGCGGGCGATGCGGCCGCCAGAGTGACTTCGGCGAGTTCTGCTTTGCCGCCCTTGAAGTCCATGAGTTTGACGAAGTTGCCGACTGAAACTGCTTCTTGAACGAGGCTCGTAATCAAGTGCGGTGTCGACACCGCGATGTCGATGCCCCACATCTCGTTGAACATCCAATGATTTTTTGGATTATTCACGCGCGCAATCACTCGTGGCGCGCCAAACTCTTGTTTCGCCAATAGCGAGACGACCAAGTTATCTTCGTCGTCGCCAGTAACAGCGGCTACAACTTCGGCTTCAGCGGCACCTGCAGCACGAAGAACTTCGACATCGCAGGCATCGCCGAGATGCCAACGAACACCCTTATCCTCTTCTTCTTTGCCGTAGGTGCGCACGACAGCACGATCATTTTCGACAACGACAACATCGTGACCTGCAGCCACAAGTTGCTCGGCTGTGAAACGACCTACACTGCCACCACCAGCGACAACAACTTTCACGACTTGCCTCGCTTCAAAAATTTGTCAAGCGAGTTGACAGAGTCTTTCTCAACGGTGATATAGGCGATGTCGCCCTGTTGAACCAGTGTTTTTGTATCTGGAATGACGGAAACACCCAACCGACGCAACGCTGAAATTCGTGCGCCTTCAATTTCCACATCAAGAACCCTTTCACCGACCAAACTGTCAGGCAAAGCACGCTCGACGAGCACGACAGACGAACTTGGGTCTGTCCATTCGACTGCGGGCAGATCAGGCAAAATTCTGCGCAGAATTCGATCCGACGTCCATTTGACCGTTGCGACGGTCGAGATGCCAAGGCGCTCATAAATTTCGGCACGCTTCGGGTCAGAGATTCGGGCAACAACATTTTCAACGCCAAAACTTTCTCGTGCGACGCGGGCAACCAAAATATTCGAGTTGTCACCATTCGTTACTGCGACAACCGCACTGGCTTGTTTGATGCCGGCCTGTTCGAGAATGTCGCGATCGAAGCCGATGCCGGTGATTACTTGACCTGCGAAGTTGTCGCGAAGCCGAAAAAAAGCATCTGATTTTCGATCGATGACTGCGACGCTATGACCCGACGAAACAAGGCTTAATGCGAGCGTTGAACCCACTCGCCCACAACCAACAATCACCACATGCACGGGTTAAGCCTATGCCAATGACTGCGTCGAATACTGTCTGTTGTGCGAGAATAGAAGACCGAAATGGTGATTTCTCCGTCAGCACTTAAGCGATTCTTTATCGGTAAGCCGATTGCAAGTTCTGAGGATGCGCATCATCGATTGTCTAAAAGAATTGCGTTGCCGGTTTTTGCGAGTGATGCAATTTCGAGCACGGCATATGCGACCGAAGAGATTCTGATCGTATTTTTGTCGCTTGCCGCAGTCGGCATGACGGCATTCGACAACTTGGTGCCGATTTCCCTTCTCGTAATTTTGCTCTTGGCAATCGTCGTCAGCAGTTATCGACAGACGATCTACGCATACCCAAAGGGCGGCGGCAGTTATGTGGTCTCTCGCGAGAATCTCGGACGCTCACCTTCGCTCGTGGCTGGAGCGTCGATGCTCGTCGACTACATCCTGACCGTTGCCGTATCGGTAGCAGCCGGAGTGGCGGCGATTGTTTCGGCGTTTCAAGACTTGGTGCCATACCGAGTTGAACTTTGCGTTGGTTTCATCGTGCTTGTGACGCTGGCAAACTTGCGCGGCATCAAAGAATCTGGCGCACTATTCGCGCCACCCACCTATTTATACATCTTGAGTCTCGGTGCATTAATTGTCGTTGGCTTGTATCGAGTTTACTTTCAAGATCTCGGGCCAATCGATCATTCTGATGCGTACGCGCAAGAACTTTTGTCGGGTCAAAAAACCCTGACGATCTTTTTCTTTCTCAAAGCATTTTCGTCTGGCGCCGTTGCTTTGACGGGAATCGAGGCGGTCGCCGACGGCGTGCCCGCATTCAAAAAACCAGAGGCGAAAAATGCTTCGAAGACTTTGATGTGGATGGCCGTAATTCTCGGTACGTCATTTTTTGGTTTGAGTGTTCTGGCACAAAAGATTCAACCGATCAAGGATCATGACGGTGAAATCAAAATTACCGCGCTCGCGCAGATGGCCGAACAGGTTTATGGTGGCAGAAATATATTTTTCTACATTACCCAGTTTGCAACTTTCGGTATTTTGATTTTGGCAGCGAACACCGCGTACGCCGACTTTCCACGACTGTCGTCGATTATTGCCAAGGACAACTATCTGCCGCGCCAGTTAATGAACCGTGGTGACCGCCTCGTATTCTCAAACGGAATCATTTTTCTTGGCATAGCGGCCAGCGTTCTCGTGGTTGCTTTCGGTGGCGTAGTCAACGCTTTGATTCCTCTATATGCGGTCGGGGTATTCACTGGTTTCACTCTCAGCCAATTTGGCATGCTGGTGCGCCATCGAAAACTGAAGGATCCGGGCTGGCGGTTGCGTGCGTTCTTCTCGGGTGTTGGTTCGTTAACAACTTTCTTTGTCGCTGGCATAGTCGTGGTCGTCAAGTTCACCGACGGAGCATGGATTCCGGCCGTAATCATCCCATCAATGATGGTGATCTTCTTGGCGGTCAATCGTCACTACACACGAGTGCGATCGTTCTTGCGAATCGAGGAAGGCTACGTTGCGCCACGTCGAACGCACACCGTGATCGTGCTTGTTGGTTCAATAAATAAAGGTGTGTTGCAGGCAGTGAAGTATGCCGAGAGTTTGCGGCCTGACAGACTTTTGGCTCTTTCGGTCGTCGGTTCGCCTGAGGAAAAAGAAAAACTGGAAAGCAACTGGGCGAAATACGGCATGACGACCGAACTCGAAACTCTATATGACGACTTCAGAAACCTGACGGACACGATTTTGACGCATATCAACCGCATCGATGACGAAGACAGCGACGACATCATCACCGTGGTGATACCCGAGTTTGTGACGGCTATTCGCTCGCAATGGCTGCACAACCAGTCGGCACTGGCGATCAAGGCACGATTGCTATATCGCAAAAATACTGTTGTTACCTCGGTGCCAATCATTATTGAGTAACTAGCCTTAGCGACATATGAAAATTGTTGTTTCTGGTGCTAGCGGATTAATCGGCAAGCCTCTCGTAGCCAGCCTCCGTAAACAAGGTCATGAAGTCACGCAACTCGTACGCCGAGGCGCAAAACAGAACGAAAGTCAATGGAACCCGAACGAGGGCCGGCTTGATGTTGCTGTTCTCGAAGGCGCTGACGCCGTCATTCATTTGTCGGGTGCAGGCATTGGCGACCGCCGTTGGACGGCAAAATACAAACAAGAACTGCTTGACAGTCGTACAAAAACTACCGAGTTGTTGGCAACGACGATTGCCAAATGCAACAAAAAGCCGAGTGTATTTTTGTCGGGCTCGGCAATCGGCATTTACGGCGCGCGCGGCGACGAACAATTGACCGAGCAGTCGAGTCACGGAATGAGTTTCTTGGCTGATATTTGCAAACAATGGGAAGCCGCGGCGAAACCGGCAGTTGACGCCGGTGTGCGCACGGTCTATTTACGCACCGGCATCGTGCTAACACCATTGGGTGGAGCGTTGAAAAAGCAACTGCCACTTTTTAAGTTGGGTCTGGGTGGCAAGTTTGGCAACGGCAAACAATGGCAAAGTTGGATTTCGCTCGACGACGAAATCTCGGCGATCAATTACTTGCTGTCTGCAAACATCTCGGGCGCTGTCAACTTGACGGCTCCGAACCCTGTGACGAGCGCTGAATTCACCAAAGCACTCGCCCGCACCCTCCGCCGACCCGCAATACTGCCGATACCAAAATTTGGGCCGAAACTGCTGCTTGGTGGTGAACTCGCCGAGGCTTTGTTGTTCACCGGGCAACGGGTGGTGCCAGATGTGTTGCAGAAGTCGGGCTTTGTGTTTCAACACTCGACGATTGATGTTGCACTGCGAGCACTACTCAACAAATGAACCAACTGCCAACTCGCGTTGACGCGGTTGTCGTCGGCGCCGGCTTGGCCGGTCTCGCGGCCGCACGACAAATAAAAAGTCGCGGCAGATCTGTAATCGTCGTTGAGTCACAGGACGGTGTCGGTGGTCGCGTGCGCACCGACAAAGTCGACGGGTTTTTACTAGATCGCGGATTTCAAGTTTTGCTGACCGCGTATCCCGAATTGAAAACTCAAATCGACATGAGTGCACTTGATTTGAAGATGTTCAGTTCGGGTGCGCTCGTGATGCGCGACGGTCAACCATCTGTCGTCACCGACCCGTTTCGCGAACCTCGGCGTGCCACAGCGACCGTGTTCGCGCCAATTGGCACGCTGACAGACAAATTGCGGGTCGCTGCTTTGCGCTGGCGGGTCATGCATCGCGACGCCCAGCGAATTTTAGGTGGTCAAGATATCTCGACCGTTGTTGCTTTGCGCAGTCTTGGCTTTTCATCAAAGATGATCGACCGATTTTTTCGACCACTGTTTGGTGGCATTCAACTTGACCCTGAATTACGCACATCTCGTCGCATGTTTGAACTCATTTTTAAATATTTGAGCGAGGGTCAAAGTGCATTGCCGGCAAACGGCATGAGCGCCATACCTGAGCAAATGGCCAAGCACTTCGGCGTTGAAAATATTTTTCTCAACACGCGAGCAACAAACATCGAACCAGGTTTCGTGTCAACGGCGAACGCCCGAATCGAAACAAGTGCCGTGGTCGTGGCGACCGATCAACCGAGTGCCAGCGAACTTTTGCGTACCTCGGAGATCGCCTCGCGTGTTGTGGGCTGTGTCTACTTTTCGGCAGATTCACCACCGACGCACGAAAAATTCGTCGTGCTTGACGGCACTGGTCAAGGCCCAGTGTTGAACGCCGCAGTGCTGAGCAACATCGCGCCAAGTTACGCCCCAGCAGGCAAGCACCTGATCGTTGCCGCCCTGCCCGGCATCATCACGGGTGATCTTGAAGCAATGTCACGAGATCAACTACGCACATGGTGGGGGCCACAAGTCGACGGCTGGAGTCACATCAAGACATATCGCATAACTCACGCCGGGCCAGAACAACTGCCACCGTTTGATCCGAAGCAAAAAGTTTCACTTGGCAACGGCTTGTTTGTTTGCGGTGATCACCGCGACACCGGGTCGATTGAAGGTGCGCTTTACTCGGGTCGGCGTTGCGGTGAAGCAGTGCTCGCATCACTCGCCTAAAATCAAACCCATGATGACACCAAACACGAGCGCCCATGACACGAAGAACAAGATCGTTTCCGTAAGTAAATTGGTGTCGACCAGTCCAGAACAAATTTTTGAACTTCTCGCAAATCCCGCAATGCACGCCGTAATTGATGGTTCGGGTTCAGTGCTGGCATCAAAGTCTTCTGCGCCACAGAGACTCTCGTTGAACGCAACTTTTGGAATGAGCATGAAAAAAGGCGCTCCTTACAAAATTACAAATACGGTCGTCGAGTTTGTTGAGGGCAAGCAAATCGCATGGCGCCACTTTGGTGGGCATGTTTGGCGATACATCCTCGAATCGACGCAAGGCGGCACGATGGTGACCGAGCAGTTCTCTTACGGCACTTCAAAATCACCCTTGATGCTCAAGTTGGCTGGTTATGTTCGCAACAACGAACGCGACATTCGTAAAACACTCGACAATTTGGCTGAATACTTCTCCGACAAAAAATAGGCTGGTTAGATGCAACTTCCGCAAGGTTTTGGTGCTTATGTTGCCAACATCGGCATTAAAGACACCTCGCAAGATCTGACCCTTGTAGTTGCCGAGAGTGTTTGCACTGCTGCAGGCGTGTTTACACAAAGCCGTTTTGCTGGCCCGAGTGTCGTTGTCAGTCGAGAGAACATCGCCGACAACTCGGCACGGGCCATTGTGGTGATTTCAAAAAATGCCAACGTTGCCACTGGTATTGAGGGCATGAGTAACGCACGCGAAGTTGTCAAAACTGTCGCCGCGAAAATTGGCTGCGCGTCAACTGACGTATTGATCGCGTCAACCGGCGTTATCGGTCGTCAGTATCCGATGCAAAATGTACGCAAGGGTTTGACAGCGGTACCAAACAAGTTTGAAGACACTTCTGTCGAAGATGTCGCCCGGGGCATCATGACCACCGACACGGTGCACAAAACCGCCGAAGCAACTGTGTCTGACTCATCGGCACGCATAGTTGGCGTGGCCAAAGGTGTCGGCATGATCGAACCCAATATGGCGACTCTGATCACGATGATGTTCACTGATGCGATGATCGCAAAAACTGATCTTGATCAAATCTTTCGACGAGTAATTGATAAAACTTTTAATTGCGTATCGGTCGATACAGATACGTCGACAAGTGACACGGCGATTATTTTGGCGAGTGGCAAGGCCGGCGCAGTCGACGCCGAGTTGTTTGAAGCGGCGCTTTACGACGTTGCGTTGTCGCTGACAAAGCAAGTTGCCCGCGACGGTGAAGGCGCCGAAAAACTGATCGAAGTGTGCGTCGACGGTGCGCGAGACGTGCGTCAAGCCAAACTTGTGGCAAAATCAATCGTCAATTCGCCACTGGTCAAGACTGCCGTGCACGGCGCAGACCCGAACTGGGGTCGTGTGGCGATGGCAGTCGGCAAATGCAGCGATGAGCACGACATTGACGAATCAAAAGTCGTGATTCGCTTTGGCACCCAAGAGGTCTACCCGACTTTTGTTGACGCCTCTGGGCTTGACGCGCTGAGCAAATATATGCGCAGCGACACCGTGCTGATTCATGTCACGCTCAGTACCGGCGAAGCCGATTGCACTGTGTGGGGCTGCGATCTGACCGACGGCTACATTCGCATCAACGCCGACTACACGACGTAATTTTTCAGCAGTACTGGTTGATCCAGTTCAAGATACTTGGGCGGTAAGTGAGAACTGATTTGTATTGTGCGACATCGTCAGGAAGACGCTCGAGCAGTGTGCGTGTATTTTGGGCGATTTCTTTGCTGCGCTGAACATAATCAACCAACGGCTGTTGATATCCACGAATTGTAAACAGAATGCCCTTTGTTTTTGGCAGTCGGCGCAACGTCTGGCGCTCCATGCGGATCCATAACTCTTCGGGCTGTTTGACGAGCGGGGCTGTGGGTATCTTCGGTTGAAACAGTGCGGGGTGATCTTGAATGATCCAGTTCGAGCGCCAAACTGGCTTGTCGACGGCGATGCGCTGAAAATATGTATTGGTCGCGGCGCCAACATGCTCGGCGTACTTGGCGACAGGTGCATGAATCGCGAGCATATTTTTGCCCATTTTTTCAGAAAGCATCCATCGACTCGGCGCACAAAGAACGGCGGCTGTTAACAGCATTTGTTCGGTTCCATCTTGCGACTTGATGGGCTGTAAAACCACAAGATCATCAGCAACCAGCAAACTCGCCTCGACTAGCGCATCGATGCCAGTGCTCGATGAATCGACGCCCACCCACTGACTGACCAGCATTGCCGCTTCTTGCGCGACATCGTCGCCACCCGGCAACATGCTGACGACTTCGTTACGACGAGTTGTCAAAAGTTTTTTCTTTAAATCGATTGTCAATTCAGTTTCTGCATCTCGAGGCAACCAGTTTGTGAGATCAAGCGGCCAAATGCCGAGACGATGTCGAAAATTTTCACCAGCGATTTGCGGCAAAATCTGCTCGGGTATCGGCATCGCTTTGAACGACGCAGCCTCAGTAACGGGCGTCTCGTCGAACGGCGTAAATGGATGACGGTGAAGAACGTGGATACCAGCCACGAAAATTATCTATTCGTCACTTCGGCGGCATGCGTATGCCGCCGTCGACGCGAATCGACTCGGCATTCATGTAACTATTCGTGATGCACTCGACGACCATTGACGCGAGTTCGTCTGGTGCGCCAAGTCGATGCGGAAACAGAACACCCTTTTCGAGGTTTGCCTTGAAGTTTTCGCTCGCTTCGCCTTGACCATAGATAGGGGTGTCGATCAACCCGGGTGCAACCGTATTGACGCGGATGCCGATTGCCGACAGATCGCGAGCGATCGGCAACGTCATGCCAACTACTCCACCCTTAGACGCCGAGTAAGAGGCTTGACCAATTTGACCGTCGTAAGCGGCAACTGATGCAATGTTGACGATTGCTCCACGCTCGCCATGCTCAAGAGGTTCGGTAGTGCTCATTGCCGTGCCGACGATGCGAATGCAGTCGAATGAACCGACCAAGTTGATCGCAATAACTTTTTTGAATGCATCGAGGTTGGCTGCCGACTCGTAACTGCCATCTTTGCCGACAGTGCGTTGCGCCCAACCGATGCCGGCCGAGTTCACCAAAACACGAACTGGGCCCATTGACTTGGCCATCTCGGTGGCGTTGATTATGTCTTGCGTATTGGTCACATCAACTTTGCAGTATGCGCCACCGATTTCTTTAGCAAGGGCCTTGCCTTTTTCTTCTTGCACATCGGCCACGACGACTTTTGCTCCGCGAGCGGCCAGCATCCGTGACACTGCTGCTCCAATACCTGATGCTCCGCCTGTAACTATTGCGCTTACATTTTTAATGTCCATGCATGCAGACTACGCAAATCTTGAGTGTGCGAGCAACTTGGGTAAGTGTTAGTTAGCGCGAAGCGATGCGGCGACCGCTAGTTGATCGACGAGTTCGTTCATCGGTTCGCCGTCGTGGGCTTTGACCCATCTGAACGAGACATCGTCACGACTGTTGACCAGTTCGATTAGCGGCTCCCATAAGTCGCGATTGGCCACCAGCTGACGCTGTGAGTTTTTCCAACCGCGTCGCTGCCAGCCCATCCACCACTTGTCACGAAAACAATGCACGACATATGTGCTGTCTGAAACTATTTCAATCGGTTCATGAAAATCGCTGTACGTGCGCAGAGCGTTGATCACGGCGAGCAACTCCATCCGTTGATTAGTCGTCTTGGGTTCGCTGCCAAAACCGCATGGCTCGCCAGTTGGCGCAACAGCCCACGCCCAACCACCGGGGCCTGGGTTTCCCGAACAAGCGCCGTCGGTGTAGATAACGATTGACATTCCTTTAATACTTGCGCAAACTTAAGGTGAATGGCGACATACATCTTTGCGATGTCGAAATTTTCTGCGAGACTAGCCATGTGCTGTTTGACGGATCAATACATCAACTGCCAGACACCGACCCAGGCGAAACAGAAGAATGGCTCGATTCGCTTGACGCGGTGGTCGAAGTGCAGGGCAAAACTCGTGCGCGATATTTGTTGTCGCGACTTTTAGAGCGTGCGCGCGCGAGTCAAGTGAGTTTTCCGGCGACTGTTTCGACGCCATACATCAACAGCATTTCAACCGAATACGAACCGTGGTTTCCGGGCGACGAACATCTCGAGCGAAGAATTCGTGCCTATATTCGTTGGAACGCCGCAGTCATGGTCGTGCGTGCGAACACGAAAGCCGAAGGTATCGGCGGACACTTGTCGACGTTTGCCTCGTCAGCGAGTCTTTATGAAATTGGTTTCAACCACTTCTTCAAGGGCAAAGACAGCGGTTCACCTGGTGACCATGTTTATTTTCAGGGACACGCGGCGCCGGGTATTTATGCTCGCGCATTTTTGGAGCGCCGACTCAACGAAGAAGATCTAGATTCGTTCAGGCGCGAAATCGGTCGCGAGGGTCGCGGCTTGTCGAGTTATCCGCACCCGAGATTGATGCCCGAGTTCTGGGAGTTTCCGACTGTGTCGATGGGTCTTGGCCCACTCACGGCGCTTTATCAAGCGCGGTTCAACAGATATTTGATGAATCGCAAAATTGACGACACATCCGCAAGTCGTGTGTGGGCGTTCTTGGGTGACGGCGAATGTGACGAACCAGAAACACTTGGCTCGATCTCGCTTGCTGCACGCGAACATCTCGACAACTTGGTGTTCGTCGTGAACTGCAACCTGCAACGTCTTGATGGACCGGTGCGTGGCAACGGAAAAATTATCCAAGAACTCGAGGCGACATTTCGTGGTGCTGGATGGAATGTGATCAAAGTTATTTGGGGTTCGAAGTGGGACGAACTTTTGGCGCGCGACATATCGGGTGCGCTGCTGAACAAAATGAACACGACCGTTGACGGCGAGTTTCAGCGCTACACGATCGAAGACGGCAACTATATTCGTGAAAACTTTTTTGGACCAGACCCGCGTTTGCGCGAGATGGTCAGCCACCTGTCGGACGCAGACTTGCAAAACCTGCCCCGTGGCGGTCACGACTATCGCAAACTGTACGCGGCGTATCGCGCAGCAACTGAAAACGCTGGCTCTGGTCGACCAACGGCAATTTTGTGCAAGACCGTGAAAGGTTGGACGCTCGGCGACGACATCGCGGGTCGCAACGCCACGCACCAGATCAAAAAAATGACCGATGCACAGTTAAAGACATTGCGTGACCGTTTGCATTTGAACGAAGAAATCTCTGACGCCGACCTCGAGGCCGAGGATCCGCCCTACTATCGCCCACCAGTCGACAGTGTTGAATATCAGTACATGATCGAACGCCGCCGGGCACTCGGTGGCGCATTGCCACGCCGCACCACGACGGTGCGCAAGTCCATTAGTTTGCCGGGCGATGACGCGTTCAAAGAATTCGAAAACGGGAGTGCGACACAAAGTGTCAGCACGACGATGGGCTTCACGCGACTATTGCGCAACTTGGCACGCGACAAAGACTTCGGCGAACGTGTCGTGCCGATTATTCCAGACGAGGCGCGAACATTCGGCATGGACTCGCTGTTTAGCGAATTGAAGATCTATGCGTCGCAGGGTCAAAAATATGAACCCGTCGATCACGACATGTTGCTCAAATATGCCGAGGCGAGCGACGGTCAAATTCTTGAGGAGGGCATCACCGAAGCCGGCAGTCTTGCGAGTTTCATCGCTGCTGGCACGAGTTATGCAACCCGTGGCGTGCCGATGGTGCCGTTCTACACGTTTTATTCGATGTTCGGCTTTCAACGAGTTGGCGATTTGATTTGGCAGGCCGCCGATGCTCGAGCCAAGGGCTTCTTGTTGGGTGCGACTGCCGGACGCACGACC
>SXGT01195279.1_pt1 | contig 14875 bp, 11 predicted proteins | sample 3176221 | NCBI WGS metagenome assembly SXGT01 (sample SAMN11356862, study PRJNA531348) | freshwater metagenome | isolation source: freshwater sample F1-120 | place: China: Fuxian Lake, Yuxi | collected 2017-12-25
CCATTCTTTGTCGAATAAACAGACGCCTGCGGGTAAGTGTTTCGCGTCAAACGCTTTCATTTCCGTTAATAACTTCATGGCCTCGATTTTCATTTGGCCTTCGACGTCACGGCGATCTTTGTTTAATTCATCTAATTGTTGTGCAATCTCTCGAGCTAACTGCACATCTTCGGTGATTAAACATTGAATGCCCAACGACATATCATCCATACGTCCTGCAGCATTTAACCGCGGTCCCAAGGCAAAACCTAAGTCCGCTGCAGATAGTGATTGCAGTTGTCGCCCAGAAATGTGGACGAGTTCAACGATACCTGGATGCGCATGCCCTGAGCGAATCCGTAATAAGCCCTGATGGACTAACACCCGGTTAACATCGTCCAAAGCGACCACATCAGCCACGGTCCCTAAGGCGACGTAGTCCAATAATTGCGCCAAATTCGGCTCTGGAACGTGCGCATTAAAATGGCCTTGCTCGCGCATGCGATTGCGGAGTGCAAGCAAGATGTAAAACATCACGCCGACACCCGCAAGATTGCGGCTGGGGAATTTATCCTCCGGCAAATTGGGATTGACGATGGCATCGGCCACAGGCAATTGAGGGCCGGGCAAATGATGATCGGTAATTAAGACTTGGATGCCTAGCGCTTTGGCCGCTTCGACCCCGGCTAAGCTAGAAATACCGTTATCGACGGTAATGATGGCATCGGGCTGTTGCTGTTGCGCGAGTTCGACAATTTCGGGGGTCAAACCATAGCCATATTCAAAGCGATTAGGCACGATAAAATTCAGCTGCCGAAAACCCAATAATGCTAAGCCTCTTAAAGCCACCGCACAACTGGTCGCCCCATCTGCGTCAAAATCGCCGACGATAGTAATACGCTGCTGCGATTTTAATAACTGCAACAACGCCGTGACCATGGTTTCCATCCCAGTCAGCAACCACGGTGAGGGCAGTTTGTTCAAGGTGCGTTCTAATTCTGCCAAGGAGCGTATCCCACGTGCGGCAAAAATTCTTTGTAAAATCGGGTCCATATCCCCGAACTGGGGATGCATCACTTTAACTGGACGCGTTAGGATAGTTTTTTGCACGCCATGCGAGTACATATGCTTAAGCCGCTGATTTTAAGTTATTCAAGTGTGTTAAAGGTCTTAGCCCTTTACACTAATGCTCTTAATTCACTTAAGCCATTGGGTTTTTTGATCATTTCAATCTGGGTTTTTATGCGTTTACGTACGCCCTCAACATGCGAAATCACACCCACTTTTTTACCCTGTGTTTGTAAACCTTCTAAGGTCGAGACCACGATTGTCAGAGCGTCGGCATCTAAATTACCAAAGCCCTCATCCAGAAATAAGGAGTCTATCGCGCGACCATTGCTGGCTAATTCCGCTAATCCTAAGGCTAATGCCAAACTGACGACAAAGGCCTCTCCTCCCGATAAAGTCTTAGGGAGGCGACGGGCGTTCTGTTGGTAGGTATCTTCGATGTCCAACGCTAAGCCTTGTTCGGTGTCGCGCTGACGCACATAAAAACGCCCACTGATTTTTTCGAGGATAACATTAGTCTGTGCCAGCAATTTATCCGCCATACGCCGCTGCACCTTCCGTCTAAAAGCGTGACCATTTTCTTGACGTAGCGCGTCTAGTTCGGCTTGCGCCAGGGCAACTTGTACCTGTTGCTGGGTGATTAAATCTAAAACTTGCGCATATTGCTCTCGACGCACTTGCTGTTTGGTCAATAACTCTTCTAAGCGCTCGATTTCTAAGCGGGTGATATCGATTTTCTCCGCTAGCTGTTTGCGGGTATTTTCCAATTCTGCTAGTGAATGTTTAGTGTTAACCCAAGCATATTCTTGTTTTTGCGCTTGCAGTTGCGTCAAGGTTTGTTGCAATTGCAGGAGTTGCGGCTCGATCTGCGCTAATGTTTGCGTCAAGGTCGCAGCTTGCGGTAATAATTGTAAAACTTCGACTAATTCCGCATAGCTAGTCAAGCCCGCAGCTTGTGCTTGAGTTTGCAATTGCTGCTGCAGGGCGTGGACTTGGGTTTGGGTTTGGGCGATTTCGGCAGATTTTTCGTTAATCAGGCGTTGCTTCTCTATCACAGCCAATTCAACACCCGCGCCCTGCTCTATTTTTAATTTACTTAAGCATTCTTGCACCCGTTGCTGCTGAGTGAGCAAAATACCATGGCCTTCGGTCATTTTTTGCTGCAATTCTTGCAGTTCTTCTTGCACGCTTTTCTCGCGCAACAAATAAGTTTGGTATTCTTGCCGCCGTTGATTTAAACGATCAAATAACGCGTCTTCTTTACCCTTGGCAGGCATTTTTTCATTGAGGCGTTCCAATTGCCCGAGCACTTTGGCACTCAGCGGTTTTTCTTCCGCTTCTAATTGTGCCAGTTGTTGTTCCAAAGCAATCAATTCTTGCGGGCGATTCACATCGCTGGCAGCCAATTCCATCGCGGTCGCTTGTACTTGTTCCAGCTTAGCGCTTTGGGTATCCAGTTGCAGTTTGGTTTTAGTGATTTTTTGCTGCAAGGAGCGCACACTTTTGTAAATGAACTCTAAATCTTTGAGCTCCACTTCTTGCGTTTTGAGTAAGCGTTTCATCAAACCAGTATTCTTGATAGTCAATTCTGGCTGCACTACGCCCAATCGATTACAGAGCGTCACCCAATCGGAGTGTAAACGCACGACACGGTCGCTTTTTAGCTGCTTATCCTTCACTTGTTTTTCGGCAGCTTGCAGTTGCTGCTCGACGCGAGCAATACTATTGCTCATGGAATTCACCCGCGATTTTTGCACCGATAATGCCTTTTGCGAATCCATTTGTGGTGGCGCATCGGTAACATAAGGATGTTTTACCGAGCCACATAATGGGCAGGGCTCGCCGCGCACTAAATGTAAACGGTCAGCTTGCATTTTTTTAAGCAACGACTCGTTAAATACCGCGTGCTCCAAGGATTTTTTGATATTTTCTTCTTGCGTCAATTGCGTACGCATGCGCTGCAAACGTTGACTGATTGCGGTAGGATCGAGTTCTGCAGGACGTTTAATTAAACCTAAGCGGACTAATAATCCATCACTGAAGCGGCTATGAATATTCGCCAAGGTTAATAATTCTTTATGATCTTTAACTTTGATCTGTTGTTCAGCGCGTAGCTCTGCCAACTCCTCTAAAGTCAATCCACGACTAATTTTTTCTATTTCCGCTTCTAACTGCGCTATGTTTTTTTGCAATACGGGCGTTTCGCTTTGGAGATTGTGTAACGCGTTTTTAGTGGACTTAGTTTTCGCCTGGGTATCTTTAGTCCATTTGTTATAGGCTTTTAATTGGCCTTTGACCGTGACAAGATCGGCACTGAGTTTTTTCATACCCCCGATATCAGGAAAGCCATCCAGTAAAATGGCATCGTTGTTATGTTCTTGCAGCCATTGTTTAACATTCGCTTGCAACGCCTGTTTTTCAAGGACTTGCTGCTCTATGGTTTGCAGCAAATTCAATTCGTTACGATGCTCGTTTTGTAACATCTCCGCTTGGAAATTGAGGGCGCTGATAATCTCCTGTTGTTCATTGAGCGAGCGTCCAGAGCCGAGAATAGAGTTTTTGGAGTTGATGTCCAACGTCTGTAATTGCGTTTTAAGTTGCTCTAACTCCTGACGATATTCCGCCAAACTTTGCTGATCCCGTTGCAGGTTCGCCGCGAGCGATTCACTGTAGGTCACATCAGTCGCTAAGGCTGCTACGCCTTGAAACTGACTAATGCGTTGTAAATTTTGGCTCAGTTGTTGCCGTTGCAAGCGCAGTTGTTCGCTGTTCTGCATCTGCTGCTGAATTTGTGCATCGCATTGCGCAAGTGCAGTTACGCCCTGGATTTGCTGCTGCAGCTCTGCTAACTGCTGTGCATACTCAGCGCGTTGCGCTTGAAAATCCGCTAAATCAAGTTCACTGGCTTCTAGACTTGCCGCATCCAATACCGGAATGGCTTCTAAATCGGTCTGCAACTCCTGCAATTTAAGCTGCGCTGCGGTAGCATTTTCTTGAATTTCGAGTTTGTAATCAGCATAAATATCTTGACTGACGATGCGTTCCAAAATATCCAAACGCTCGCTATCCAAAGCATTTAAAAATGCAGAAAAATCGCCTTGAGCCAATAACGTAGAACGCGTGAAATTACGAAAATCCAAACCAATGATCGTTACCATCTGCTTACGCACGCTCGCAACATCTTCTGCCAAAAGTTGCTCATCGTCACCCAGTAGCTTTAGTTGCATACTCGCAGGCGCCACTTGCCCGTCGACTTTCGCTACGGCCCAGCGCGAGCGGTAACGCTGCTCGCCTAACATAAATTCCACTTGCGCAAAGGCCTCGCCAGTATCCACTGTCATGACATGTTCGGCTGGGCGATCAAAACGAAAAGTCTCGGCATACAAGGCTAAGGTAATCGCATCCAGAATACTACTTTTACCCGAGCCATTCGGTCCGGTAATCGCAAATACCCCAGCATTCGCTAATGGCGCCTGACTAAAATCAATCAGATGCTCACCTTGTAAGGAATTAATATTTTTAAAATAAATGCTGAGAATTTTCATTGACTACCGTTTCTGAATGACTACACAGGCAAATTTCACTACATCGGGATAGTAAGTCGCTCTTTTTTTAGTTTATGCCCATAATTAAAAGCATAATTTAGATAAGCATTATACCGCTGTAAAACTTATTCACCCAACATACTCGTGCTATTTCTGAAAGCTACGCAGTAAATCCAATACTCGCTGTACGATCAACCTACAAAAATCTCGGAGACTCGGCCAGTGACTCGCCAATTTTTGCCCCACATGCACACTTAGTTGCCTAGCTACACGGATGAACTGTTGCAGACTTTGACGTCCCGCAGTCATAACATCCTTAGAATCAGGCACCCAACCTTGACGCATCAACCAACGGCTGAGGCCAGTGATATACAACCAAAATAACGCCTGCCCGCATAAAAACCACACTAACCGCCCTTGAGCTCCCAGTGCTTCCCCGGTATGTATTGGCCAGACCCAGGTGGACAACGTTGCACCGAAACTAAATCCCTTAGGATCACGCACTTCTTTGATTTGACCACTCCAGCGATCGACCCAAACGGTAGTAAATGGATGTCGATGATTCACTTCTTCTCCTTGACGTAAATTGATGCGATAAACGCCCGCATCACCCGCGGGCGTACTTACGCGCCGTAATTCTGCTCGGGGAAAAGGTGCGCGTGCTATGAATGCGGCACCCGACAGCGTCGTAGGATTTTTCGTGGGATTGGCGGTGCTGACAATTTCTTTGCCCGTGCCGCCGTGTCCCATACCTTCAGAACCAAAAAGTGTGGTCAGTATTGCAGGAAAACTTAGCAACACCCCTGTCAACGCCAGGACCAACAAAAATACGGCACTTAATACCCCCAGTAGACGGTGAATATCTATCAGCAATTGCTGCAAACTCGCTTGTGGCTTAAGTACGATTACTCTCCAAATTTGCCGCCAACCAGGCCACCACAAATACAATCCTGACACGATGGAAAAAGTCAGTAGACATCCCAGCACCCCCACCCATTGCCAGCCGCGGGCACCCATCGCTAATTGCGTATGCAGATCTAAAATCCAGGTGGTTAAGGTCTGTCCCCAAAAGCGATTCGCCACCACCTCCGCGGTGTAGGGATTAATACTCACCATTAACGGTGCGTAAAATTCATCTATGGTTTCATGCGGTTTTTCGAACCATGCCGTCAACATCGCATCGCGTTCCATAGGCATTTCTAATGTCCAAGTGCCATAGCGTTTGGGATGTTCGATACGCAAGGCCAACATAATTTTGTCCAAAGACTGTACTTGCGCACGGGGCTGTTCAATCACCAATTCAGGGTTAAAGCAGCGATCTATGGCTTCGCGATAAATGCTTAAACTGCCACTCAGCCCTAAGATCGCAAAAAAGAATCCAAAAATTAAAGCCAGATACACATGCAGCATTAACCAAGCATGTCGGTCAAAATGCAATAAACGAGGTAATGACATAAGTGAACTAGGTGAGCGTTGAGAGAGTTTTTCAGGAATGTTGATAATAGGATAGTCGAGACTGCAATCCCTGTCGCCATCCGAAGCCCACTAGCTTAGTAAAGATTGCACACGGGGTACCGACGATACTCAACAGAAATCTCCGGCAATGCCGGAGAAGTCTATCCTAAAGTTTTACAGGCTTATTTATTTTCCAGCACCACGACACTTTTTGCTTTGGTTTCGTAGTTATAACTGCGCACGAGCAACTGTTCATTGACAGGGATAATGTCGTACGGCGCCGATTTTGAGGTATCCACGGACAGATACCAGGATTTACCCTGAATTTCTGGAAGCTCTACCGAGACTTGCTCATCTGCCATGTTCATAATCACGTGCACGTCGGATTCGCCTTCTTGCGTACCCGCCAAGGTAAAAGCTAAAAGCTGAGCATTGGGGTCATCCCACAGCGGCTGATTGAGCTGCTTACCGTGCCACGTTATATCGCGTTTATCTGTGCCTTCAATCAGGTTGCCCGTGAGGAAGCGGCGACGCATGATACAAGGGTGGCGTTTACGTAAAGCAATCATCAATTTAACAAAACGCAGGATGTCGGCATGACGCTGCGTCCCCTGCTCCCAATTAATCCAGCTCAGTTCATTATCCTGACAATAACCGTTGTTATTGCCGTTTTGGGAATTTAAGAGTTCATCGCCAGCCAACAGCATGGGCACGCCCTGACTCAACAACAAGATCGCAAATACATTTTTGGCTTGTTGTTTACGCAAGGTCAGGATCGCAACATCATCGGTTTCGCCTTCTACCCCGTGGTTGTAACTTAAATTATTATTGCACCCATCTTGGTTATATTCGCCATTGGCTTCGTTATGTTTGCTGTTATAACTCAGTAAATCATACAGCGTAAAACCGTCGTGACAGGTGGTAAAGTTAATACTACTGATAGGAAGGCGACCTTGATGTTGATATAAATCACTACTGCCACAAACTCGCGTTGCCATCTCAGTGACCATACCGCGATCACCTTTGATGAATCGCCGGACCACATCACGGTAGATACCATTCCATTCCGCCCAACGGTAACCTGGAAAACTACCTACTTGATAGAGCCCGGCGGCATCCCACGCTTCGGCGATGAGTTTTGGTTGGCTGAGCTCTTTGGAAAGCTCAATACCCCAGAGCACGGGCGGATCTTGCAATACTTCACCGTTTTCGCCTCTGGCCATGGTACTGGCCAAATCAAAGCGAAAGCCATCGATATGCATTTCTTTCACCCAATATTCCAAACAACTAATAATAAAGCGTGAAACTAAGGGGTGATTCGCATTAACGGTATTACCACAGCCCGTGTAATCACGAAAAATACTTTTATCGAATTTATCATGATGATAAAAAATATTATCGCCAACCCCTCTAAAGTTAATAATTGGCCCCCCCGTCCCTGATTCAGACGTATGGTTGAATACCACATCCATAATCACCGCGATGCCTGCTTTATGTAAGGCTTTAACGAGGTCACGAAACTCTTTTAGATGCGTACCTTGTTCAGGCGTCACACAATATCCTGGATGCGGACTGAAAAAACTGTGGGTACTATAGCCCCAATAATTTTTTAGCCCTAAATTGGCAGTATTGGGCGGTACATCTTGTTCATCAAACGCCATAATGGGCAAGAGTTCAACATGGGTAATCCCCAGCTCTTTTAAATAGGGAATCTTTTCAATCAAGCCGACGAAGCTTCCTGGATGCTTCACCTGCGCAGACGGATGCCGCGTAAAGCCACCGACGTGTAATTCGTAAATAATGGCTTTTTCACTACTAATACGTAGCGGTTTATCATCTTCCCAATCGTAATTATCATCGACAACAATGCAGCGCATAGCGGAATGTGCATTATCTCCAGGCACACACGCCGCGTGCCTATTCCATAATTTATGACTGATGGCTTTTGCCCAGGGATCGATTAATTGTTTTTCATGATCAAAATGCAATCCGGCTTCGCGAATCAGTTTTGGTCCGTCCATACGCCAGGTGTAACACACGCCTACAGGGAGTTTGCACACATAGACATGCCAAGAAAAAAAGGTTCGATTATGTTCTTTATCTAATTTTATAACTTGAAAGGGTTCCAAACTGTCGGCATTCTCAAATAGCAGCAACTCCACTTCCGTAGCATGCCGACTGAAAATAGAAAAATTTACACCACCCGCGTTCAGCTTGGAGCCGGAGGGATAAGGATTACCGGGTTTAATTCTATATTCTTTTTGTTGCATTACCTGGATCTCATGCTCTAAACAATAAGGCTACGATTGTAGGATCTAAGTTGGATTATACGGCTTCAGCTAAATTAATTCAGCTGTTAGCTGAATTAATTGCTTGAGTTATTTTTTACGACGCGAAATAACTTAAACGAACCGCAAGTAGCGCTGAATTATAAAATTTTATCTGCATTTAAGTATGGAGGTTTATTTCTGAAATACAAACTTAAATAACTACACTGAAGATTCAAGGCGTTATAAATCTCCTGATACTCTGCAATATTCATGGCATAATAAATGTTTGTAATGTTGTTTACTTAGGAATCGATGAAAATTAACGCCGCACAAATTCAGGCTTTAGGCTTGGCAGTCATCCAGGTTGAAATGGAGGCCGTACAAGCTTTGACTGAGCGCGTTAATTCCCAATTTGTGTCAGCCTGTGAACTCATGTTGCTCTGCAAAGGGCGCGTTGTGGTGACGGGTATGGGCAAATCCGGGCATATCGCAGGAAAAATTGCAGCCACACTGGCAAGTACCGGAACCCCGGCTTTTTTTGTGCATTCAGGCGAAGCCAGTCACGGCGATTTAGGGATGATTACCCAACAAGATGTAGTGCTGGCTTTATCTAATTCGGGTGAGACGGCTGAGATCCTAACCTTGCTACCGCTACTGAAACGTTTAGGGGTGCCACTGATCGCCATGACGGGCAACGCAGCATCCAGCTTAGCCCAATTTGCGACGGTCCATATTGATGTATCTGTTACAAAAGAAGCTTGCCCGTTAGGTCTGGCACCGACCTCGAGTACAACCGTTGCCCTTGTGATGGGAGATGCCCTAGCTGTTTCTTTACTGGAAACGCGTGGCTTTACCCGCGATGATTTTGCCTTGTCACATCCAGGTGGAAATTTAGGAAAACGCCTACTGTTGCACGTCAAAGACATTATGCATACGGGTGAGCAAATCCCCAAGGTTTATGAAACAGCACTGATTAGCGAAGCTTTATTGGAAATGACGCAAAAAAAATTAGGCATGACGGCCATTGTAGATGCCGCCAACAAAGTGATCGGTATATACACTGACGGCGATTTACGTCGCACTTTAGCCCAGCAAATCAATATCCACGCAGACGTGATTGCCACGGTGATGACCCGAAACTGCACCGTGATTTCGGAAGAGATGTTAGCGGCAGAAGCCATCCGCATTATGGAACAGAAAAAAATTAAAGATTTATTAGTCGTCGATCCACAGCGACACCTGATTGGCGCCCTCAATTTACAAGACCTACTGCATGCGGGATTGATGTAATGTTCGAGACTCTAAAAACTCTGCCTGTTTGGGATCAAGCCAAGGCTATCCGCTTACTGATATTGGATGTTGATGGTGTACTCACCGATGGCAAACTGTTTTTTGACGAACAGGGGATCGAATACAAAGCATTTCATGCCAGAGATGGCCATGGCATTAAATTATTACAACAAACTGGCGTTAACGTTGCGGTGATTTCTGGGCGCAAATCCCAATCTGTTGCCATCAGAATGCAAAACTTAGGTATTTCCTGGGTGTATCAAGGCTATGAACAGAAACTCTCAGCCTTTAACGAAATTATAGAAAAGTTGCAGCTAACACCTGCGGAAGTTGCTGCCGTAGGCGATGACTTATTAGATTTGCCGATGCTGAGCCGCGCTGGCCTTGCCGTTGCGGTCGCCGATGCCCACCCTATCGTACGTCAGCATGCCCATTGGACCACAACTCAGTTGGGCGGCATGGGGGCGGTGCGAGAAGTCTGCGATTTATTGCTGCAGGCCCAAGGTAGTTTCGATAAAATTGTGGCTGATTATTTGTCATGTTAACCGAAAAAAATCGGATTATTTATGTCGTTGCCGGAATACTCGCCATACTCTCCTGGTGGCTAGTTCAGCTATCCTCCCCTAAAGAAGTGGCAGGTATCGCAATCGCAGAACATACCGCCGATTATTTAAGTACTGGCTATCTGAAACGCGAATTAGATATCCATGGGATGCTCAAAAGTGAAGTTAAAGCAGAAAAAATGTTGCATTATGCTGACGATGGCAGCGTTGAATTATTGCATCCTGTCTTAAGCTTTTTTCGCCCCAAAAGCAAACCCTGGATTATTAAATCCGAAAAAGGCTTGTTAACTAACCAAGGCAAAGAACTACAATTAAATGGCTTTGTTTATGCCAGCAAAGCCGCTATGCCAGGCAGCCGGGGAGTATCCATCAGTACCTCTGATTTACGGGTATTCCCAGAAACCAGTTACGCCGAAACTGATAAATGGGCGGAACTTAAAAGTCCACCTGACATAACCACAGGTATCGGAATGCAATTAAAGTTTTCTGATCCGATTCACATAACGTTGCTGAATAAAGTGCAAGGAAAATATGAAATTCATTAACTCTACTTTGCTGATCCTCAGCTCTATAGCGCTCTACATACCCCCATGTTTCGCGCTTGAAAGCGATAAAGATCAGCCGATTACTATTGATTCAAATAGCGCCACCTATGACGAAAAAGAAGGGGTTAGCATTTATCAAGGTAATGTGGTGGCGGTGCAAGGTAGCATGCGCATGGAATCCGATAAACTTGTGGTGTATATCGTTTCTGGCGCGATTAACAAACTGGTCTCTACGGGCAATCCGGTAAAATTTAAGCAACTACCACAGGTCGGCAAAGAAGAAATCAAAGGGCGTTCCTTGATTGCAGAATACTATCCTGAACAAGCCTTGCTTGTACTGATGAAAGAAGCGGTAGTTTGGCAAGGTGCCAACCAATCCTCCAGCGAATTAATCCGCTACGATAGTCGCAATGGTGTGGTCAAGGCTGGCGAAAACGAAACGGATAACAAACGCGTACACGCCACGTTTCAACCCAAAAGCAAAAACAAGCCCTGATATGCCTACCCTATCAGCCAACAACATCACCAAAACTTTCAATAAACGGCAAGTCGTCGCGGGCGTCTCATTGAGCGTTAGCAGCCATGAAGTTGTCGGTTTACTTGGCCCAAATGGTGCTGGTAAAACAACCAGTTTTTATATGCTGGTAGGCTTAATCAGTGCCGATGCTGGCCAGATTTATTTAGATCAGCAAGACATTACGCATTATCCTATGCATGCGCGTGCACATTTAGGCATAGGATATTTGCCGCAAGAACCTTCAGTATTTCGCAAACTCTCCGTTGCAGATAATTTACGGGCCGTTCTTGAACTACGGAAAGAACTTGAAGAACGGCAAATAGAAGCTATCATTGAAGACTTACTAGCTGAGTTTAGAATCTCTCACCTACGTGATCAAATCGCATTAGGATTATCCGGAGGTGAACGACGCCGGGTAGAAATTGCCAGAGCACTGGCAACAGAACCCAAATTTATATTACTGGACGAACCATTTGCTGGCGTCGATCCCCTCTCCATTCTGGATATTCAGGAAATCATAGTGCATTTAAAGGAAAGAGGAATTGGTGTGGTGATTACCGAGCATAATGTGCGTGAAACATTAGGCATTTGTGACCGAGCCTACATTTTGAATAACGGTGGTGTAATCGCGGAAGGCAATGCGCAAGTCATTGTCAATAATCCGGAAGTACGCAAAGTCTATTTGGGTGAAGGTTTTAGTCTGTAGTTTTTGATTCCAAATGCTTTTAGGGCAATAGAGCTATGAAACATTCTTTACAGTTACGCTTAGGCCAGCAACTGACGATGACCCCGCAATTGCAACAAGCGATAAAGTTGCTGCAATTGTCAACCTTGGATTTGCAACAAGAAATCCAACAGGTACTGGATTCCAACATGATGCTGGAAGTCATTGAAGATGAGACTACTTTTCGAACCGATGACAACCTTCAGACAACGTCAAAAGTTGATACTACCGATCAAACCACCAGCGAGGGCTCACAGTCTGAAATTCCCGAAGAATTAGTATTAGATGCCAATTGGGAAGATGTTTTCGATGATATGCAAGTTGAATTCAATAATGCAAGCACCGAAACCTTCGAATTCGAAGCCCAACGCGGCAAATCCACAACTCTGCAAGACCATTTACTATGGCAACTGGAATTGACCCAGTTCTCAGATCGGGATTTAGAAATCGCGCACACCTTAATTGACTCTATCAATGCCGAAGGCTACTTGATGAGTAACCTGCACGAAATCCATGCAGGCCTTGCGGAGCAAATGGACGACCTTGATTTTGAAGAAGTGCAAGCCGTGTTACATAGTATTCAAAATTTTGACCCGGCTGGCGTCGCGGCGATTGACTTACAGGATTGCCTAAGACTACAACTGCTACAAATGCCAGATACCACGCCCTGTAAAGCTCCGGCTCTGGAATTAGTGACGCAACATCTAGATTTATTAGTGGCACAAGATCGCCCCAAACTCCTGAAACGCTTAGGCATCAGTGAACAATTATTAACCCAAACCATTGCGCTGATTCGTAGCCTAGACCCCAAACCTGGTACCCAAATCCAGGAATCCGAATCCGAATATGTCATACCCGATGTTTACGTCACCAAAGTTAACCAACAGTGGCAGGTACAACTCAATCCAGATATCGCCCCAAAATTACGGGTAAACCCCTATTACGCCAGCATGATCAAACGTTCAGATGCCAGTAAAGACAATACTTGCATGAAAGACCATCTCCAAGAAGCACGTTGGTTTATCAAAAGTCTACATAGCCGTAATGATACATTGTTACGGGTCGCGAAATGCATAGTCGAAAAACAAGGCGATTTTCTGGAACATGGCTCTATTGCCATGCGCCCCATGGTGTTACGTGATGTCGCTGAAGAACTAGAACTCCATGAATCCACGATTTCACGCGTCACCAATCAAAAATATATGCACACCCCCAATGGGATTGTAGAATTTAAATACTTCTTTTCCAGCCATGTCTCTACCGATGCAGGCGGAGAATGTTCGGCAACAGCTATTCGGGCATTCATTAAAGAATTAATTGGCAACGAAAATCCTGTTAAGCCGCTAAGTGATGATAAAATAGCGGGATTGCTACAAGAAAAGGGTATTATTGTCGCGCGTCGTACAGTAGCAAAATATCGTGAGGCAATGTTTATCCAATCATCCAGTCAGCGTAAACGCGTGATGTAACGCTCACTGGTTCTAAAATATTTAATAACCACGACGGAGACACCACATGCAAATCAGTATAACGGGACATCATTTAGAAGTAACCGATTCATTGAAAGCGCATATTGATTTAAAATTTGAAAAATTAAAACGCCACTTTGATAACGTTGCAGATGTACATGTTATTTTGACTGTAGAAAAACTGAACCAAAAAGCAGAAGCAACGGTACAAATTAGTGGCGCGACATTGTTTGCTGAAGATGAACATGCCGACATGTATGATGCTATTGATAATGTGGTCGATAAATTAGACCGCCAAATTATCAAACATAAAGAAAAAACTGGAAGTCATAGATAATCTGGTTAAGGCTGAAGGTAAAAATGCGTATCATAGTCGTTTATACCTTTAGCCGACTCCATAATGCTAAAACATCATGAAATTGATCATCGTAAGTGGCCTCTCTGGCTCAGGTAAAAGTATCGCCTTAGATACCCTAGAAGATTGTGGTTATTATTGTATTGATAACCTCCCTGCTACCTTACTCGAAAACTTTATTACTCACGTCATGCTGGTAGACAAAACCGTCTACGCCAAAACCGCGATTGGAATTGATGCACGTAATCAAACCGAAAGCCTCATGAACTTCGCCGAACGGTTGAAATTTATTCGTAATAAAGGCATAGATTGTGAAGTCATTTATATGCAAGCCGAAGAGGCGACCTTACTCAAGCGCTATAGCGAAACTCGCAGACGACACCCATTAAGCGATCTTAATTTACCGCTAAACGAAGCGATCAAGATCGAAAAAGATATGTTGCGATCTTTAGCAAAATACGCCGATTGCGTAATTGATACGAGTCGCACGCACTATCATCAGCTACGTGACTTAATTAAAGTCCAAGTCGGTGAACGTAATAAGCACCATCTCTCCGTGCAATTCCAGTCCTTTGGTTATAAACACGGCATCCCTTTAGATGCAGACTTTGTCTTCGATGTGCGCAGCTTACCCAATCCCTATTGGGTTCCTGAACTCAGAGGTCAAACAGGCAAAGACAAAGCAGTGATTGATTTTCTCAATAACTCCGAACGCGTTCAAGAAATGTTCAATGATATCAGTGGTTTTTTAGATCGCTGGATTCCACGTTTTGAAGACGATGACCGCAGCTATCTGACCATCGCTATTGGTTGTACAGGTGGGCAACATCGCTCAGTATTTCTGGCCGACTCCCTAGCCAAAAGATTTCAACAACAATCACTTAACATCATCATTCGCCACCGCGAATTGCATTAGCATAAAGCCAAAGCAGCAATTAACATCTATCTTGCAATTTTTTGCTGAGATTTATCAGGTCAAAAAAAAAGCCCCTAATGAAGTCTCAAAAGGGGCTGTGTTTAAAAGCTTGGCAATTCCCTACTTTCACATGACAAACTGTCACACTATCATCGGCGCTAAACGGTTTCACTTCCGAG
>SXGT01509673.1_pt1 | contig 14872 bp, 12 predicted proteins | sample 3176221 | NCBI WGS metagenome assembly SXGT01 (sample SAMN11356862, study PRJNA531348) | freshwater metagenome | isolation source: freshwater sample F1-120 | place: China: Fuxian Lake, Yuxi | collected 2017-12-25
ACGACGTTCGACTTGCCGCAGCCATTGGGTCCGACGATGCCCGTGAATTCGTCGTTGAAGTTGAGCGTCGTGCGATCGGCGAAGGACTTGAAGCCGAACAGTTCGAGGCGTTGCAGTCGCATGGTCAGCGGGTGGGGCCGCTCGCGCGCTCGCGCGCGGACGGTTCCGGGGTGCGGATCTCGGGGTCGAACAGGTGGGACTCTGGGGTGACGACGGCGGTCTGCGGGGCGAGCTCTCGCTCCCCAGATTCCTCGCGCAGGCGGTCGAAGCGGCGCCAGGACTCGACAAGCGACAGCGGACCGCCGCGCGAAGTGTCCTCGGGCAGGGGATGCAGCGCTCCGACCTCCACCGTCGACAGTAGCACGGATTCCGCCGTCCACGGCGTCCGACCGTGCACGGGCGAGAGCCGATAGCCGGCGAGGTAGGGAGCGCGCGACGCCGGCGGCGCAGCCTCCCCAAACAGCAGCCGTTGCGCATGCTGCGGCAAGGCGGCGTCGAGCTCCGCGAAGCGCGCGCGCGCCTGCTCGCCAAAGTAGGGCGTGAGCACGACGGCGAGCCGCTTGGCATCGCCCGCGCGCTGCAACGCCTCAGCGAGGAAACCGACCAGCCGCGCACCTTGGTCTGGTCGCACGTCGCCGTCACCGAGCGTCGCGAGCGCCTCGCGCAGGCCGACGGGCGTCACCGCGTAGGCGAGCCGCCCGCGCAGGTCGCCCGGCCGCGAGCCGCGCGTGCGCCGCTGGAAGGCCGCTAGCTCCGCGAGCGCTTCCACGGCCGCGGTCGCGGCTCCCGAGAGCAGCTCGAGTACGCGATCCTCGCGCCACGGTCCCGCGCGCAGCGCGATGCGCGGCAGGTTGATCGCGACCGCGCCGCCGCAGGCGAGCGTCGCGCGCTCGTGAGCGTGGCGGTGCAGGCCCGGCCCGACGCACTGCACAGCGTCGGTGCCCCAAGTCGGGACGAGCCGCCCGGCGAGCAGCAGCGCTTCCACCGCAGCGAGGTAGGCCGGATCGCCCCCGCGGTCCTCGAGTCGGCGCGCGAGGTCGGAGTGATCGATGAAGAGCCGCGGCGGAAGCGCCACGTGCGGCAACGCCGCGAGGGCTTCGATCAGGCGATCCGTCGCCGCCTGCGAGCGCGCGCCACCGCCGCCGACCCGCAGGTCGAGCGAGCGACCGGCCGCGCAGGCGCACGCGCACAGCGCGCGCAACCACGTCTCGAGCGCCGACCCGCGCGAGCTAGCGCACAGCGGCGCGAGCAGCGCCGAGGCGTCCTCGAGCACGACCCCGTGGGCGACATCGCGCGCCACGAGCGCGAGCTCGTCGAGGACGTCGTAGGGCGCGTCAGCCTGCGCCCCGCCGGCCTGCAGCAGCATCGCCGGCACCGAGCACCACAGCGCCTGCTGCGGGCGGCCGAGGTCGAGCACATGCAGGTCACCCGCGAGATGGGCGCGCGCGCTCTCCTCGCCGAGCACCTCGTTGAGGGCGAAGCGCCGCAACACGTCGCCGGCGATGCGCTGGTGGATCCCGCGCTCGGCGATTTCTTCGCCCTGCGCCGCGCGCGCGGGATCGAGCGGCGCATCCTCCTGCGCGAGCGCGTTGCGCAGGTCGAAGCTCGGCAGGCCGTAGGAAACCTGGCGCCGCAACGCCGCCGACAGCCCGAGGTCGAGGAGCTCGTTGTCGACGAGCTCGCGCACGAGCGCCGTCGAGACCTGCCGCCAGCGCGCTGCGAACACGCGCTCCTCGACGCGCGTGGCGACCTTCTCCGCGAGCTCCCGCGGCAGCTGCGCTTCGTTGATGAGGGCCGCCACGATGCGCGCCTTGCTCCACGGCTGGGTGCGATCCTTGGCCTGCACCTCGACGCGCTGCTTGCCGGCCGCGTCGCCGTCGTGCACCGACAGCGCCTCGCGCGCGCGCGCGCGGCGATCGCGGTAGAGGATGTAGGCCTTGGCGACGTTGGCGCGGCCGAGCTCGATCAGCGCCTGCTCGACGAGATCCTGGATCTCCTCGATGCCCGGCACCGCCGCGCCCGGCGGCGAGTCCACCCCGTAGCGGCCCTCGAGCGTGAGCGTGACCACGCCGGCGATCTCGCCGGCGAAGCCGGGGTCGACCTCCCCTACCGCGTCGAGGGCCTTGCAGACGGCCGCGTCGATCTTGCGCGCGTCGAAGGGCACCTCCCGACCGTCGCGCTTGCGCACGCGCGTCGGCACCCTACGAGCCCTCCGGACGGCGCTGCTCGAGGATCGGCTTCAACTCGTCGAGGAACTGCGCCACGTCCTTGAATTCGCGGTAGACGCTGGCGAAGCGCACGTAGGCGACCTGATTCAGGCCCTTGAGCTCCTCCATCACGAGGTTGCCGATCACGGAGCTCGGGAGCTCGCGGTCGTATTCCTCCTGACAGCGGGCCTCGATGCGCGCGGCGGCCTTCTCGAGCTCCTCGGTCGAGATTGGGAGCTTCTCGCAGGCGCGCATCATCCCCTGCAGCACGCGATCGCGCTCGAAGCGCACGCGCTCGCCGTTCTTCTTGATCACCCGCAGCGGCGTCTCCTCGACGCGCTCGTAGGTGGTGTAGCGCAGGTAGCACTCGAGGCACTCGCGGCGGCGCCGGATCGAGGCTCCCTCGAGGGCGGCGCGCGAGTCGACGACTCGGTCGTTGTCCTGCTTGCAGCGCGGGCACTTCATCGGGGGAGGGCGGCGAGGCCTCGGGGCGAGAATCCTACAACATCTTGTGTCTGGGCGGGGAGCCCCGTCCGACCGGCTGCGCCCCCGCCCCGCGCTCACTTTCCGAGACAGAAGCGCGCAAACAGGGCGTCCAGCACGTCCTCCGGGCTGGTGTGGCCCCCGATCTCGTCGAGTGCGTCGAGCGCAGCCCGCAGGGACTCCGCGACGAGGTCGAGCGGCCCCCGCGCGTCGAGCAGGGCGAGCGCCTCGAGGACCCGCTCCCGGGAGCGTCGCAACGCCTCCCCATGTCGCTCGGAAAGCTCCCGACCACTGCCGGCGGCAGCCTGCCGCTCGGAGAGCGCCCGCTCCACCGCGGTCCCGAGTTGCTCGAGCCCCGCGCCCGTGAGCGCGCTCGTGGCAAGGCCTTCGCCGGGGCCCTGCGCGCGGTCGCTCTGGGCGCGCACGAGCAGCTCGCCCTCCGCGGCACGGGGAGCGTCGTCTCGCGCGTCGTACACCCGCAGCACGAGGTCGGCCACGACCCGCTCGTGCAGCGCCATGCGCTGGGCCACACGATCGGGGTGGTCCTCCGCGAGCGCGAGGAACGCCTCACTCTCGCCCGCCGTGTCGACGAGCTCGCAGTCCAGCGTCGGCAAGCGCCAGATGCCGCGCAGCGCGTCCCGGGTAGTCCCGGCGCACTCGCTGACGAGCGCCGCGCCGCCGACGAGCGCGTTGAACAGGGTGCTCTTGCCCGCATTGGGCTGACCGACGAGGACCACCCGCGGCCGCTGCGCACGGCGCGTCCGGCTGCGCTCCCAGCCGAGCGCGGCAGCGAGCTCCTGCGCCACGATCGCGGCCCGCTCGCGCAGGTCCTCGCGGGGCACGTGGCCCGTGTCCGCCTCGTCGAAGTCGAGGCTCGCCTCGCACAGGACGCGCAAGTCGAGCAGGCGCGTGCGCAGCGACGCGAGCCGCTGCGAGAGCCCGCCGAAGAGCAGCGCGGTCGCGGCGCGGCGCTCGGCCTCATCGTGAGCCATCACGAGTTCGAGCACGCCCTCGGCCTGCGACAGTTCGATGCGCCCGCTCTCGAACGCGCGGCGCGTGAACTCTCCCGGCGCCGCGAGCTCCGCGCCCAGCGCCACGAGGCGCGCGAGAGCGGCCGAGAGCAGCGGCGGCGAGCCCGGGAGGTGCAACTCGCACACGTCCTCGCGCGTGAACGAGCGCGGTCCGGGCATGGCCAACGCGATCAGGGGCTGCTCGCCCTCGCCGTCGTGCAGGCGGCCACGCCACGCTCCCCGCGACTCGAGCGCGCCGGGCACATCGAAACGCGCGCAGGCGCGCACAAGCTCGAACGCGCGCGGCCCCGAGAGCCGGAGCACGCCGCGCGCGCCGGGCCCCGGCGGCGATGCGATCGCCGCGATGGTGCTCCGGCGCGCCATGGTGCTACTTGCGCTTGCCGCCCGTGCCGCGCGAGGCCTCGGCCGCGCGCTGCGCGCCCTCGGCGCGCGCCATCATCTTCTGCATCCACGACTTCTTCTCCTGGCCCGGGGGCGGGAGCGAATCGTCGATCGGCCAGATCTTCTTGACGACGGTCATCTCGAGAATGCCGAGGCCCGACTGCACGATCATGTAGAGCGAGAGGCCTGCGGCATAGTTGTAGAGGAAGATGCCCATGACCGCGGGCATCCACATCATCATCTTCTGCATCTTGGCGGCCTGCTCGTCGGTCGGCACGGGCATGAGCTTCTGCTGCCAGATCCACAGCACGATCATCAGGATCGGCAGCAGGTTGAAGCTCTCGATCACTCCCACGAGCGGCAGGTGCGTGTCGAAGTTGAGCGTGAGCAGCGCGTCCGGCTTCGAGAGATCCTCGATCCACAGCGAAAACGGCGCGTGGCGCAGCTCGAACGCCGTGCGCAGGCAGGCATACAGGCCGAAGAAGATCGGCATCTGCACCAGCATCGGGAGGCAGCCGCCGAGCGGCGGGGTGAGGCCCTCGCGCGCGAACAGCTCCTGCTGTTGCTTGCGCATCTTGACTGGGTCTTCCTCGTGACGCTTCTTGATCGCGTCGAGTTCGGGCTGGAAGCGCTTCATCTTCTTTTGGAAGCGCGCCATCGCCGTCTGCGAGCGACGGTTCACCGGATACAGCACGAGGCGCACCGCGAGCGTCAGCAGGATGATCGCCACACCCCAGTTGCCGACGAGCCCGTGGAAGAAGCGCAGGATCCCGACCAGCACCGCGCCGAGGCCCGCGAGCGAGAACAGGCCACAGAAGCTGCCGATGTCGCCGTCGACGATCGTCTCGAAGTCCTTGTACTCGGCGTACATCGCCTGCGTGTCCTTCGGGCCCGCGTACAGAGCGTAGGGATAACTGCGCGTCTCCCCCTTGGGCGGCAGGTCGAGCTCGACCACCACATCGGCGACCACGAACTTCCACTGCTCCTCGGCCGTCTCCGGATTCGCGCGCCCGGCCGCGTCGTCGTACATGCGCCGCCAGCGCGCACTCGTCATCGAGGCGCGCGTGACGTCGTTCGCGCCGCGCATGAGCACGGCGAAGTAGTGGTTGTGCACGCCGGCGAACGAGAGTTCGTCGAACGGAACCTCGAAGGTGTTGCTGCGCTCGCGCCCGGCGTCGTCGCGCGGCACGCGCTGGGCGATGGGCAGCATCGCGCGCCGCGGCAGGTCCTCGCTGGTGCGACCGGCGGCGATCGCCTGAGGATCCACGTAGAACTTGTCGGCCGAGTCCTGCGGCAGGATCTCCGCCGGGGTGAACGCGTAGCCCAGCCGCCGCGCACCGTCGAGGGTCTGGTTCTCGATCGCGAGCTCGACATCGACGCGGTACGTGCCCGGGTTGAAGCGCACGCGCTTGATCCAACGCACGCCGCTGCCCTGCGCGAGGTCGAACTCGACACCGTTCTCGATCTCGCGCATGCGCCACAGCGCGCGCCCGAGCGGCTCGCGTTCGAGATCGACGCTCGAAGGCTCGCTCCTCCATGCCAGCGAACCGGTCGCGCTGGCGCCGGAAACCTTGGAGTCGAGCAGCGTCACCCAGTGCGCCGCGTCCGCCCGCGCCGCCGCGTCGAGACCGATCTGGTCGTAGAAGGTCCCGAGCTTGAGCTCCGTGAGACGCGCGCCACGGTTCGAGAACGTCGCGCGGTAGCTACCCACGTCGCCCGGCGTGCCGAACATGAGCGTCTGGGTGCGCTCGCTTTCCTCGCCCACCTTCTCGCCCAGCACCGGCCGGTCGTCGACGGGCTTGGGCTCCTTCGCCTCGGTCGCGCGCGTCTCGTCGACGGGCGCCTCGATCGGCAGCAGCGAACGGGAAGGCTCCGGCGGCTTGGGGGCGAAGAACTGCCACACGACCAGCACGACGGTCGAGAGCACGAGGGCAGTGAGCAGGCGCTTTTCCAAGTTGATTCGCGGTGATTCCGAGGGGGGGAAGCTGTTTTGGAGACGGGAGCACGCTACTGGCCCAGCGCAAGGCGATCGGCGAGGTGCACGGGCAGCTCGGGGACGGCGCGGATGTGCTCCTGCGCCGTGGCGACGTCGTACTCGAGCCGCACGAAGGTCAGGTTCTGGCCGTCGAAGAGCGCGTAGGAGAGCCGCCGGTCGCCGTCGCGCGGCTTGCCGACCGAGCCGACGTTGACGATCGCGCGGCAGCGCGCGAGGTTGCCGAGCTCGTAGGGGCCTTCGGTACCGCGCGGACGGTAGTAGCGACTGTCCTCGTAGAAGATCCCGGGCACGTGGCTGTGACCGACGAAGCACACGCCTGAGCGCCCGTCGGGGTCGAGCGCGCGCATGCGGTCGAAGTTGGCCTGCATCTTGGCCCCATCGCGCGCGTCGCGCGGCAGCAGGTACTCGCGCACCGGATCGCGCGGGCTGCCATGGGCGTACATGGCGCCGTCCTCGACCACGAGCGGCTCGAGCCCACCGAGGAAGTCCCAGTACTCGAGCGTCCGCTCCCCGCTCGCCCCACCCGCGTTGATCTGGTCCCGCGTCCAATCGATCGCGCGCCGGGCGTTGGGATTGAAGTCCTCGCCCGAGGAGAGCACGGCGGCCTCGTGGTTGCCCTGCAGGCACAGCCCGCGAGGCGCTCCCTCGCGCGGCGCGCAGGCCTCGATCACGATCTCGAGGCACTCCGTCGGCCGCGCGCCATAGCCGATCACGTCCCCGAGGCACACGAAGCGCGCCGCTCCCCGCTCGCGCGCATCCCGCATCGCGAGCGTGAGCGCCGGCAAGTTGCTGTGCAGGTCCGAGATGAGAGCAGTCAGCAGGTACGTCACGGGGCGCCGGTTCCCAAGGGTCGGCCCGGGCTCCAGCGCCCGCTCCAACAGGACTGGGGAGTATCAGGAACACCCCCCCGCGGCGGCAAGCCCTAGTGGACGGTCACCATGCTCCAAGGCCCGCGCAGGGGCGAGCCGTTGCACGAATCGTCCGGCCGAGCGGCGCGCTGGCGGTCGAGCGCAGCGGCGGACTCGGCCGCCCCGGCTTCCGGCGCGACGCCGCTCCTCCGCACGGCGTCCGCGGCCGACCGGGAGCACGCGGAGCCCGTGACCTGCCGCGGCTGCCAGACGAAGGCGGACCTGAACGACGACGAGCTCCTCGTCCTGCCAGAACACCGCATGGCCCCAGTCGTTCTCGCCCAGATTTTCCACGAACGCGGGCAGCTCCTCCTCGCGGCAGGCGAGGAAGCCGAGCTCGTCCACGGCGAGGACCTTGTAGGCGACGAGCAACGGTGCGGGAACGAGCGCGAGCAGGCTGCAGACCATGCCGAGCAGCGTCGGAACGTCGCGCGCCCGGAGCGCCCGGAGCGCCCGGAGCGTACGGAGCGTACGGAGCGGCTGCCGCGCCAGCGTGGCGAGCCCACCCGCGAACGCGAGCGGAACCAGCGCGTAGATCGCGAGCAAGGAGGCGCGGTCGAGCAGCGCACTGTGCGCGGCATTCTCCGAATCGAGCAGCTATCACTCGGTCGGCACGATGGCGGCAGGCAAGCACAGGCGGAACAGGATCCGGATCCCGCACCCGCCCGCGCGCGGCAGGCCGCGCACGCCCGCGGAGATGGGGCCAGCCAGCCTAGCCGCACTCTTCGGCAGTCGTGACGGGGCCGAGCATCCCCGGGGACGGCACCGGGCGCGCTTCGAGGGGCGCGGGAGTGAGGCGCAGGGAAAGCGCGAAGCCGAGGGCCACGAGGGGCACTCCGGGCCAGCCGAGGAGCAGGGCGGGCAGGGAGAGGGCGAGGAGCACCAGCGCGGCCTGCACGGGGGCGAGACCTCGCGCTTGCAGGCGATGGGCGAGATGCCGGCGGTCGCCTTGCCACGGCGCGCGGCCAAGGCGCGCGCGGACGAGCACCAACCGGCCGAGGTCGAGCGCCGGCAGCGCCAGCGCGGGCCAGACGGCGGGCTCGAGCAAGAGCAGCAGGCCGAGCGCGTGGCTGCCGGCGTCCCCGAGAATCGCGCGGGGCGCGTGACCGCGGCGCGCGAGGTTGAAGGGCAGGAAGGCCGCGAGCGCGGCGGCAAAGAAGGGCGCGCTGCCGAGCGCGGCCGCGCAACCGAGCCCGCTCGCGGCGCCGTCGGCGTTGTCGAACGTGTTGACGAGGTTGAGGGCCACGCACGCAGCGAATACGGCGAGCGCCAGCACGGCCCACGCGCGCGGATCCTGCGGCGCGGCCATCACCACGGGAAGCGCGAGCACCACGCCAACCGCGGCCTGTCCCGCGAGCTTCTGCACCGGACGCAGCCCGTCCTCGAGCAGATCGTCGAGCGTTCCGATCGCGAAGGCGAGCAGCAGCGCTCCGAGCGGCCAGAGCGTGGCCTCGCGCCCGAGCGCGGCGGACACGAACTCGCGCAGCTCGCGGCCGGGCACGAAGCCCGCCTGCGCTCGCCCGCCGAGCTCCATCGCGACCCAGCCCGCGAGCACCCCTGCGAGCACGATCGCGCCACCGCACACGGGCAGCGGCTCCGCAGCGCGCTTGCGCTCGCTCGCGCCGCCGTCGACCCAGCCCACGCGGCGCGCGATCGGGACCAGCGCGAGCGCCGCGAGCAAGCTCGCGCCGAGTGCCACCAGCGTCGGGATTGCGGTCGTCGCGTCCATCTCCCCTACTCGTATCCGCCTTCGTAGACGCGCTGCGAGCGGATGTATTCCAGCACCGCGGCCGGCACGGCCTCGACGGGCCACTCGCCGCGCTCGAGCCGCGCGCGCACGTCCGTCGAGGACTCTGGGGAGGGCGGGAGGTGCACGAGACCGCTCTCGAGCCGCGCGAAGGCCTGCGGAGGGAGCGTGGCACGCAGGTGCGCGAGCACGGCCTCGTCGCCGCCCTCGCGCCACACCACGACCGGCTGCGCCAGCGCGAGCACGTCGGCGACGCGGTGCCAGCGCTCGAGCCCGCGCAGGTTGTCCCAGCCGAGCAGCAGGAACAGCTGGCAGTCGGGGAGCAGTCCGGAGCGCGCGGGCAGCTCGCGCAGCGTGTCGACGGTGTACGAAGGGCCGCTGCGCTCGTACTCGAGCGTCGAGATCCATGCGCGCTCGTCGCCCGCCAACGCGAGCTCGAGCATCGCGATTCGGTCCGCCTCGCTCGCGAGGCGCTTGTGCGGCTTGTGCGGAGGACGCGCGGCCGGCACCCACAGGACCCCGTCGAGCGCGCAATGCTCGCGCGCGACACGCGCCACGTGCAGATGCCCGTTGTGGACCGGATCGAACGAGCCGCCGTAGACGCCGACGCGCGCAAGATGCGCGAGCGAGCGGGCCTCTCGGCGGGACTCGGCCACGCGCCTAGCGCCCTAGCAGCGCGCGCGCGCGCGCCGCGAGTTCGGCCTGGGGCACGAGCTCCTGCGTGCCGTTGCGCATGTCCTTGAGTTGCACCGTGCCGGCCGCCTGCTCGGCGTCGCCGAGCACGACGACCAGCGGGTGCCCGCCCGAGTTGGCCGCCTTGAACTGCGACTTCACGCTGCGCGATTCGACGTCGTAGATGGCCGGCAGCCCGCCCGCGCGCAGCGACTGAGCCAGCGCGAGCACGCGCGCCTCGAGTCCCGCGCCCGCGGCCACCACGTAGACGTCGATCGGCGCGGGAGATACAGCCTTCGCGAGCCCGAGTTCCTGCATCAGGATCAGCGTACCCGTGAAGCCGATCGCGAAGCCGATCGCCGGCAGGTCGCTGCCGCCGAGGTCGCGCAGCAGGTGGTCGTAGCGGCCGCCGCCGCACATCGCGCTGCGCGCGCCAAAGCGCGGGTAGTGCAGCTCGAAGATCGTACGCGTGTAGTAGTCGAGGCCACGCACGATGCCGGTGTCGACCTCCGACTTGCGGCCGAGCGCCACGAGACTCGAACGCACCGCGTCGAAGTGCCCGCGGTTGGCGTCCGTCAGAAAGTCGACCAGCACCGGCGCCTTCCTGTTGAGCTCCACGCAGGCCGGGGTCTTGCAGTCGAGCACGCGCAGCACGTTGCGCTCGAAGCGCGAGCGGCACAGCTCGCAGCGTTCCGTCAGTTGTCCGGCCACGAAGGCCTTGACGGCCTCGCGGAAGCGCTCGCGATCCTCGCCGTCGCCCATCGAGTTGACGCGCACCTCGATGCCCTCGATGCCGAGCGCCTCGAAGAAGCTCGCGGCCATGTGGATGCACTCCGCGTCGAGGCGTGGATCGAGGCTGCCCAAGCACTCGACGTCGAACTGCGTGAACTGGCGCTCACGGCCCTTGGTCGGGCGCTCGCCGCGGAACATCGGCCCGATGGTGAAGAGCCGCTGCAGGGGCGCGTTCTTGTCGAAGCCCGCCTCGAGGTAGGCCCGGGCGATGCCGGCCGTGGCCTCGGGGCGCAGGGTGAGATGCGCGTCCCCCTTCTGCATCGAGAACATCTCCTTCTCGACGATGTCGGTAACCTCTCCCACGGAGCGGATAAAGAGGGCCGTCTCCTCCACCAAGGGCGGCCGGATCTCCCGGAAGCCATGGGCGCGAGCGAGGTGCCGGGCCTCGTGCTCCAGCCGCTCCCACAGGGGAATCTCGGCCGGGAGGACGTCGCGCATGCCGCGCACGGCTTGATACTGCATCTTTGGCTTCTGGAAAGTGGCTCTGGCCCGCTCGAGGCCCCCAAGCGGAGGCTCCCGACCGTCCCGGTGAGGACGCTCCGGGGGTCTCAACTTGACGGGCGGGAGCGGCCGTGTCCATACTACGTGTCGACGGTCGGTCCCTCGGCCGTCCGAGCCCCCACTGAAGGCGCCCCCCAAGGGGTGACCTCGACCCCCACCCAACCGCCCCATGAAGCGTCTGTCCCTCGGCGCCCTCGCGCTCCTCGGCCTCTTCAGTGCCAGCTGCTCGTCCCCCGCCTACGAGAACAACCACTGGCACCTCAACAGCGTGCCGGCGCGGATGGGCTATCAGTTTGCCGGCTATCGCCAGAGCGATGATGGTCCCTACCTCCGGAAGCTCAGCTCGGACTTGGACAGCGTCGGGACCACTCTGCGCCGCCACCTGATCAACGCCAACGAGAGCAACCCGCTCCTGCCGCAGTCGCCGCTCAAGCCCTACCGCCCGGAACCGCCGCAGGTCGAGTTCAAGATCGGCGAGTGATCGCCGCGGGCCTCTAGGCCCAATCGAACCAGCGCAGGACCTCGTCGACACGCTCGGCTAGGTCCTGCGGCCTTTCCAAAGCCGCGACCGAGCGCGCCTCGCGGAACTTGCGGAACCACGTGCGCTGGCGGCGCGCGAACTGGCGCGTGGCGAGCGCGATGCGCTGCTGTGCGAGCTCGCGCGAGATGAGGCCGTCGTGCAGTTCGAGCGCGATGGCGTAGCCAAGCGCTTGGGACGCCGTCGAGCTGAAGCCTCCGCTCACGCGCACGGCCGCCGCCTCGGCAGCCCAGCCCGCGTCGAGCATCGCTCCCGTGCGAGCGACGATGCGCTGCTCGAGCCGCTCCGGTTCCGGCACGAGCTCGACTACGCGCCGCGGCCGTTCGTTCGCGCCCGAGCCGTCCCAGCCCCACTCGCGCTGCCAGTCGCTCAGGGCACGCCCGCTCTGGTGCCACACCTCGAGCGCGCGCACGACGCGCTTGCGATCGTTGGCGTGGATGCGCGCAGCCGCAGGCGCATCGACGCGCGCGAGCTCCGCGTGCAGCGCCGGCGCGCCCTCGCGCTCGTAGCGCTCTTCGAGGCTCGCACGCAGCGCGGGATCGACGTCAGGCCCATCGAACAGGCCATGCACCAGCGCCTTGTAGTAGAACGCCGTGCCACCGACGAGCAGCGCGCGTCGGCCGCGGGCCGCGATGTCCGCGAGCGCGACCTCCGTCGCCGCGAGCCAGTGCTGGACCGTGAAGACGTCGCTCGGAGCCGCGAGATCGAGGCCGTGATGGAGCACGCGGATGCGCTCGATGGCGGTCGGCTTGGCGGTGCCGATGTCCATGCCGCGGTAGACGAGCATCGAGTCCATCGACACGACTTCGGCCCCGGCGCGCTCGGCGAGCTCGAGCGCCAGCTCGCTCTTGCCGCTCGCAGTCACGCCGAGCAGCACGCGCAATTCCTGCTTTCCTTCCACCGCGACGGATCTTCGCACGTAGCACTGCCCTAGAGCAGCCCCCACGACGCCTGAGCTGGCCGAGGTTGCTAGGCTCTGCTCCATTCACCATGACCCAACTCCTGTCGCTCGCCCTCAGCTTCGCGTTCGCCGTGCCCCAGGATCCCGCGCCCGCGACGCAGCCGCCGCAGGTCGCGCCGGTGCAGCCCCCCGCGCTCGTCCCGGGTGCCGTGCCGGAGAGCGCGAATCCGAAGGCGCGCGAGCTGTGGGCCGCGCTGCGCGCCGCGACCGGCGGGGCCACGCCGCAGCCCAAGGTCAGCGCCTTCGAACTCGCCTTCGACGCCCGCGGCTGGGAAGCCGGCGGCCGCGGCGAGGCGGACTTCAACGACGGCCGCATCCGCTTCCTCGCGCCGGGCTTCGTCGACTCGTCGCTCGAGGTCAAGGGGCGCCGACGCCTGCGCGGTCCCGACGGCGACTGGCTCGTCGACGGCGAGGGCCGCAAGGTGCGCCTGCAGGGCATCGACTACGAGCAGGACCGTCAGGAGCTCGACCAGGTCGTGCACATCGCGCGCACCTTCGCCAACCTCGTCGACGCGGGCAACCTGCGGCTGCGCTCGCTCGCGGTGCTCGAAGCCCCGCCGTTCCCCTTGCGAAAGTCGATGCTCGAGCGCGCCAAGGGCCTCGCATGGCTCGACCTCGTGAGTCCCGACTTCGCCATCGCGCGCAAGGATGGGACCAGCACGGGCCGCGAGGTGCGCGCGTGGATCGGGCTCGACGCCACCACCAAGCTGCCGCGTCTCGCCGTCGTAGCAGAGGACGACAAGGGCACGCTGGTGCACGAGAGCGCGACCCTGCTCGCCTTCGACAAGTACAAGGCCGTCGACGGCTTCCAAGTGCCATTCGACGTGCAGACCTTCCCGCCGGACCTCACACGCTCGCCGTGGGAGTTCGCCGAGAAGGCCAAACTGCGGCTGTACCTCAAGACCGCCAGCCTGCGCGCTCCGCTCGCCCCGGAGAGCTTCAAGCCCTGAGCGCGCGCCCTCAGCGGCGGTAGAACGCCTTCTCGAGATCGGCGAGCGTGAAGCGCACGCGCGTCGGTCGTCCGTGCGCGCAGGTCTGCGAGTTGCTCTCCTCGCGCGCCCGCGACAGCAGCGAGCGCATCTCGAGCTCGGAGAGCTCGTCCCCCGCCATGACCGACGAGCGGCACGCGGTGCGGTGCAGGATCTCCTCGAGCAGGTCCTCCGCACCCGGCGCAGCACCCGTGCGCTCGACGGCGGCGATCACCTCGTGCACGAGCGCTGTCGGATCGGCGCGGCGGAAGCGGGCCGGCACGCCATGGACAGCGATCGTGCCGCTGCCGAAGCGCGCGAGCAGGAGTCCGATGCGCGCGAGCGCCTCGAGGTGCGGCTCGATGAGCTCGGCCGCCGCTCCGCCGACCTCGACGAGCTCCGGCACGAGGCGACGCTGGACCTCGACGGCTCCCCGCGCGAGCTCGGCCTTCAGGTCCTCGAGCGTCAAGCGCTCGTGCAGCGCGTGCTGGTCGACGATCTCGAAGCCGTCCTCGGTGGCCTGCAGGATGTAGGTGCGCCCCACCTGCAGCAGCGGTCCGCGCACGGACGGCGCAAGCGTCGCGGCGGGCGCGACAGGCAGGTCGGCGCTGGCCGTGGGAGCCGCGGGAGCGAGCGCAGGGTTCGGCGCCAGCTCGCGCACAAGTAGCGGCAGCTCGCGTTCCCTCGGCTCGGGCCGGGGCTGCCAGGCGGGCGCGGGCAGCGTGGACTGTCGCGCGACCGGCGCGGAGGGATCGCGGCGCAGGGCCGCGTCGATCATGCGCTCGCCCGGCGTCGCCATGTCGATCGTCGACACGGCGGCGCGCAGGCTCGCGACGAGGAATCCGAACATGCGCCGTTCATCGCGAAAGCGCACCTCCGCCTTGGCCGGGTGCACGTTGACGTCGACCTTTGCGGGGTCCATCGAGAGCGACAGGAACGCCACCGACTGCCGACCGTCGACGATGAAGCCGCGGTAGGCGTCCTTGAGCACGCGCGAGAGGATCTTGTCGCGCAACGGACGGCCGTTGAGGAACCACATCTGGCGCGTCGTGTCGTTGCGCGCGAAGCGCGGCGGGGCTACGAAGCCGGAGAGCACCGTGTCGCCGTCGTGGATCTCGACAGGCGCGAGCGCGTCGGCGAGCTCGGCACCGAAGGTGCGACGCACGCGCGCGCGCAGGTCCATCGCGGGCTCGACCTCGAACGCACGGCGCCCGTCGTGCGTGACGACGAAGCCGACGCCCGGCTGCGCGAGCGCGAGGCGCTGCACGACGTCGAGGCAACGGCCGAGCTCCGTCGCGGTCGCCTTCAGGAAGCGTCGCCGCGCGGGCGTGTTGAAGAACAGATCGCGTACCTCGATGCGCGTGCCTTCGGGGCCGCCGCTCTCGCGGATCTCGCCGAGGCGTCCGCCCTCGATCTCGACGGACGCGCCGAGCGGCACGCCGCGCACGCGCGAGAACATGCGGCAGCGCGCGACCGAGGCGATCGAGGCCAGGGCCTCGCCGCGGCAGCCGAGCGTCGCGATGTGTTCGAGGTCGGCCACATCCGAGAGCTTGCTGGTCGCGTGGGAGGCGAACGCGAGCGGGATCTCGGCCGGCGGAATGCCGCAGCCGTCGTCGACGATGCGGATCAGCGCCACGCCGCCCTCCTCGAGGTCGAGCTGGATGCGCCGACGGACATGTAGCCGGAC
>SXGT01840382.1_pt1 | contig 14871 bp, 8 predicted proteins | sample 3176221 | NCBI WGS metagenome assembly SXGT01 (sample SAMN11356862, study PRJNA531348) | freshwater metagenome | isolation source: freshwater sample F1-120 | place: China: Fuxian Lake, Yuxi | collected 2017-12-25
GGGGCGGCCGATGGCGCCGGGCGGCAAGCGTCGCGGCGTGGCAGCGAGGGCGGTGTGGCAGCCGCGGCGACCTGAGGGACTGTCATGGGGTGGTTCGGCGGCGGTGGCAAGCGCGGTGGGCGAGGCGACGACGCCCCGGCTTCGGCGGGTGCGCCGAGCGGCGCTGGCACCGAGCGGCGCGAGGTCATTGTCGCCGAGGTGCTGCCGCCCGTGCGCGAGCCGCTGGCCCACGAGCACGAGGGCCGCACCTTCGATCCAGAAGGGCGCGTCGAAGACCCTGGTCCGCGCGGTGGGGCTGGCTTCTCGGGCACGGCGTCCGTGCAGGTGCGCGGCTGCGCGCCGATGGTCATTCGGGCGGTGTTGGCGCTCGCTGGGATCGGACTGCTGGTGTCGTTGGTGCTGCTCGGCCTCGGCCTCGCTGGCTGGAGCGTCGGCGCGGCGACGGACTGGCTGCGCGGCCAGGGTGAGGCCGGCAAGATCGCCGTCGTGCTGGGCGTGGCGCTGGCGACGCCGCTGATGGTGCCGAGCGGCCTGTTGGCGGTGTTGCCGGGCTACGTCTACGGCAGCGTCTGGGGGACGGCGCTGGTGGTGCTTGGCGCGGCGCTGGGCGGCGTGGTCAACATGTGGCTGGCGCGCTGGTTCTTGCGCGGCCGCCTCGCCCAAGCGTTCCTCGCCGATCCGCGGGTGCAGGCGGTGCGGCAGCGGGTGGCGGCGGAGGGCTTTCGGCTGGCGCTGGGTCTGCGGCTGTCGCCGGTGGCGCCGTACGCGCTGCTGGCCTACGCCGCCGGCGCGATCGGCATGCCGGTTCGCCACTTCGCGTTGGCTTCTCTCATCGGCGGCGTCCCCTGGACGGCCGTCTACGCCAGCGTCGGCGCGCTGCTGGCTGAGACCGGACAGGCCGTGTCAGCCGACGCCGCGCCCGCCGGGCCCTGGATCGTCGCCATGCGGGTCGCTGGCCTGCTGCTGACGGTGGCGGTGGCGGTGGCGATCGGCCGCATCATCCGCCGCGCTACAGCGCTCTAGGCCCGGCCGGCCGGCCCTGCGCGCCCGCGCTGACCCGCAGCAGCGCCGAGCGTGCCCCGAGCGGCGAGCGCTCGACGCCGCGACCGCGGCTCAGCGCCGCCTGTTCGATGGCCGCCGCGATGAGCGCCTCGTGCGGCTGATCGACCGCAAGCGCTCGCACCAGCACCTGCACCAGGAGCGGCCGCGCCGCGAAGGCGTCCAGCAGCTGGCCAGCGACGTCCCTGAGGCAGGTCGTCTGTGCGACTCGGCCGCTCGCCAGCCGTTGGCAACGGTCGAAGGCGCGGTGGGCGTGGTGGCCGCGCACGGCGGCGCCGGTCAGCGCCTCGACGACGCCATGGTCGTTGTAGGTGGTCGTCAGCAAGGCCGCCGCCGGTCGCTCGGCCAAAGCGGCGGCGATGGCGTCCACCTCGACCCGCTGCTGCGGCAAGGTGAATCCGAGCGGGCTGAAGCCGGAGCCGAGGTTGCGGTGACCGGTCCAGCCAAGGCCGACGACCACCAGGGCCGCGACTCCGGCGCGTGCCCTCGGGCCGAGGCGGGCGGCGAGCCGCGCGCCGGGTCCGGCATCGGCGCCACACGACGCGAGCAGCGCGCCGCCAAAGACGACGCCGGCGACGCCATGCAAGTAGAGACCATCGACCTGGGGCACCTGGCCGTAGAGGAACGTCGACACCGCCCAGCCGGCGGCGACCTGCAAGGCGGCGAGCGCACACAGTTGGGTTGGCGCGGCGATGCGGGCGCCATGCCGGTTCAGCGATGGACCTGCGATCAGCGCGCCGAGGCCAAGGCCGAGCCCGAGCCCCGCTAGGCCGAGGAAGAGCGGACGCAGCGGCGAGGGCGCCACCATCGCGCCGGCGAGCACCGAGACCTGACGGTCGAAGTCGAGCAAGGTGTCGAGCAACGCCAGCAGGTTGGCCAGCGCGCGGCTTGGCGTCAGCTCGTGCAGCCGTTGCAGCGCGGTGTCGAGGCGCATGCTGCCTTGTGCCGCCAGCGCCCCGCCACCGGCGCCGAGCGTCGGCAGCAACGCCGGGGCGAGGCCGATGGCGGCGCCAACCGACGCCGCGACCGCGACCGCAGAGACCCGCGCCGGTCGCCGCAGGAGCCGGAAGCGGACGAGCCAGATGAGCAGCGGGAGCAGCAAGAACAAGGACTTGCCGTTGGCGCTCAGGGCGAGCCCGAGCAAGACGCTGACGGCGAAGGCGCGGCGCGATGAGAGCAGAGCGCCGTCGCCGTCGCCCCCGCTGTCCGGGGACGCCAACGGCGGCGACGCCTTGGTGATCAGCAACAGGGCGCCCCAGATGAGGGGCCAGGCCAGCAGCTCGTAGGGCACCGCGATGGCGTGCAAGGCGCCGAAGCAGCCAGTCGCCGCGGTCGCCGCCGTGAGGAATAGCGCCGATCTGCCGCCGCACAGTCGCCAGAGCCACAGCCCGAGCAGGCCGAGCCCGAGACCGCCGACCAGACCGGCGAGCCCGCGCCACGCCATCAGGCCGCCGAGGCGAAAGGCCAAGTCGGCAGGCGCCGACCACAGCGCCGAGCCGTAGTAGCCGACGACGAGCAGCGGCCAGGCGTGCTCACCGACGCAGAGCGAGAGCAGCGGCGGCTGCTGCAGCATGATCAGCGTCGGCGCGGCGTCGCCTGCCGGCGTCGGCCGAAACGGTGCGCCTGGCGGCAAAAGCTGGGGCGCTTGGCGACAATCGCCGGTGTGCCAGAGCGCACCGCCCGGTGCTGGGAGGAGCTGCCAGGGAAGGGGCTGCGGCTGGGCGCGCAGCTCTTCGGACCAGGTCGGCAGCACGGCAGCGTGGGGCGAGGCGGCCACGACGCCGACGAGCGCCGCTAGCCCGACGCAGGCCAGCCGCATCGCCGCCGATGTCGGTCCACAGGCGGAGGGCCGACTCACCCGTAGCCGCCGCGACGTCGCTGCGGGAATCGGGCGTCGGCCCCGCCGTCGTCTTCGCCTTCAACGTCGGCGTCGGCGGAGATCTCCAGCACCGCCGCATACATCGGGCCCTCTCCGCTGGTGTCCGGCAGCCAGCGCCAGCCGTGGGCGGTCGGCTCGCCGCCAGTGAGGCGCAGATCGCTCGCCGGCAAGGCGACGACTTGCACCCGCCCCGCCCGCCGCGAAAGCGCCCGCCCGACGACCGCGTCGTTCTCGGCGTCGAGCAGCGCGCAGGTGGCGTAGACCACCCGTCCACCGGGGCTGCTGGCGTCGATGGCGGCGCAGAGCAAGGCGAACTGCCGCTGGGCCAGCTGCCGCGGTCGGGCCGGCGTCCAGGCCTCCAGCGCGGCGGCGTCGAGCAAGACATGGCGCTCCGAGGAGCACGGCGCGTCGAGCAGGATGCGGTCAAAGGCGCCGGGCCGATGCAGGCCAAAGCGGCTGCCGTCGTGACCGGTCAGCGCGATGGCGGCGGCGGCAGGGGCCGGCAGCCAGGCGCGGAGGGTCGACAAGAGGCGCCGACGGCGGGCGTCGCTCAGCTCGTTGAGGTGCAGCTGGCCCGCGAGGCAGCCATCGGCGTCGAGGAGCGCGTCGGCGAGGCAGAGCGCCTTGCCCCCTGGCGCGGCGCAGAGGTCGAGCACGGCGTCGCCTGGCTGCGCCTCGACCAGGGCGGCCACCCGGAGGCTCGCCGGGTCGAGGAAATAGGCCTCTTCGGGGCCGAGGTCCGTCAGCGGCGCGTCGCAGCTGTAGGCGCCTGGTATGCCGGCGACCCGCGGCAGCCCGGCGAGGACAGGGCCGAGCGTCGCCAGCCGGCGAGGGTTGGGACGGACGGCGTGACGTCGCGGCTGCAGTAGGGCTACACGCAGCGCCGGCCAACGGGCGCCGAATTCGGCCAGCAGGGCGGCCTCAAAGCCGGCGGGGCCGGACGCGGCAGGTCCAGACCCTGCGGCCGGCGGCTGGCGTGCGCGGCCCATGGGCCGTCTCCCCCGAGCCCTACTTGGTCTGCGCCACGCTGACCTCGTCGATGAACCAACCGACGCCGGTGTTGCTGACGCCATCCATGCTGTCGAAGCGGAAGCGGACCTTGATCTTACCGCCGGCGTAGGCGGCGAGCGGCACCGCGACGGGGCTCCAGATCTTGGGCTTGGCGCTATTGTCGAGCTGGATCGACACAGCGGGCGCCGTCGCGAAGTCGTCGGTCGAGATCTCGACAAAGCGCTTGTCGTAGGAGTTCGAGGTCTCGACGCCGTGGTAGCTCCACAGCGTGAGGAAGCTCGGCTTGCCGGCGGGCACCGCGATCAGCTTGGAGGTCGCCGTACCCTTGACCTGCTCCCCGCCACCGTAGTCAGCATCGTTGTTGAAGTTCAACGAGCAGGGGGCCAAGTGCGCGCCCGGCTGCGTCGGCTTGTCGTCGACGGCCCAGCCGGGCTTGCCGGCGGTCTTCTCGCCGACGATGGTCCAGCCCTCGTTCTTGTCGCAGGCAAAGGCGTCGGCGAAGACCGGCGTCTCGCAGATGGACGTCACGGCCTGGCACATGCCTTTGCCGCAGGTCTCGCCGCCCGTGCAGGGGTCGCCGTCCTCGCAGGCCGCGCCCTCCAGCGACGGCACGTACTTGCAGCTCGCGAAGGTGCCGTCCTTGGTGCAATTGTCGGCAGTGCAGGGGTCGCCGTCGCCGCACTTGGGGCCGCCCTTGCAGGTGCCGGTCGCGGGGTCGCAGGCCTCGACGGTGCATGGGTCGTTGTCGTCGCACTTGACGACGGTGCCCTGGCAGGAGCCCTTGAGGCACGCCTCCTTGGAGCTGCAGAGGGTGCCATCGTCGCACGCCTTGCCGTCGGGCTCGGGCGTGTAGACGCAGCCCTTCTGCTTGTCGCAACTGTCGAGCGTGCAGACCGACTTGTCATCGCAGACCTTTTTGGTGCCGACGCAGGCGCCGCTGGCGCACTTGTCGGCGCTGGTGCACTGGTCGCTGTCGCTGCAGAAGCCGCCGTCATCGACCGGCTTGACGTTGGCGCACTTGCCGGCGGCGCAGGTGCCCTTCTTGCAGCTGCCGTCAGCGCAGGCGTCACCTTCCGGCTCGGGCTTGTGGACGCAGTTGCCGGTCGCCGCTTCGCAGCTGTCGATGGAGCAGTCGTTGGCGTCGTCGCACTGCTTGGTGGTCGAGTCGCAAGCGCCGGCGACGCAGACGCTGACCGAGCACTTGTCGCCCGACACCGCGCAGTCGGCGTCCACCTTGCAGGTGCAGAGCTGCTTGTAGTCGGGGCAGCAGTCGCCCTCGCCCTCGCAGATGGAGTCGCACTGGCAGGCGGCCTTGGAGTCGTATTTTCCGCAGCGACCAGCGCAGCTCATGCTGCCGCCGCCGCCGGTGTCGCCGCTCGCATCATTGGCCACGGCGTCGCCGCCGCCAGTGTCCACGCCGCCAGTGTCCGCGCCGCCAGTGTCCGCGCCGCCAGTGTCCGCGCCGCCAGTGTCCGCGCCGCCAGTGTCCGCGCCGCCAGTGTCAGCGCCGGCTGCGTCGTCCACGACGGCGTCGGCTGTCGCGACATCCGCCGCGGCGTCCTCGACGGCGCTGTCGGCGTCGCTGCTGACGGCGTCATTGCCGGCGTCCCCGCCGCCGGCGGCGTCTACCGTCACGTCCGGATCGGAGCCACCGGCGTCATTGCTGGCGTCTGCGCCGACGCCGCCGGTGCCGCCCGTCGGAGATGAACAAGCGGTCGCCAAGGCGAGGACGAGCGAGGCAGCAGCCCACGCAGACGATTGAAGCGAATTCACGGACATCACATACTCCGAGTGGACGGATAAGCGGCGCCCTGAGGGGCTCTGCCGCCGGCCCTCCGCGATGGTAGGCGCGGCGCGGCCGAGCCGCAACCTTCGCGCTGGCGCTCGGCTGTCGACGAGGCCCCGGGCAGATCGGGCTGCGAGCCGCTGCGGCGGCGACACCCGGCAACCGTCGGCGAACGTTGGGCCGACGGCGCGGGGAGGAGGGGCTTTGGCTGCCGAGCTGACGCCTACCAGCCGGCGCGATCAGCGCGTCGTCGCGTCGGCCCCTTCCTTCGGCCAGGTGGCGCGGTTCGATTGCGTTCAAGCGCCTGCGCCGGTATCCGCGTCGAGGCATAGCGTCTTGCGCACTACGAAGATCGCCGGAGGGAGCATCCGGGGTCCATTGCAGGGGGGTCGGCGGCCAGTCGCAGGCGCTGCGTGGCCTAGGCGCCTGCGCGCATGGGCCCTGCTGGCGGCGTGCGTGCTGCTGGCCGCTTGCTCGCCGGACACCGCGATCGTGGATCCGGCCGCAGCACAGGACACCGCTGATACCGTCACCGGCGCCTCTGACAGCCTCGAAGACGGCGCCGGCGGTGGTGATGGCGGCGATGCCTTCATCGGCCCTGCCCCGGCCTGCGAGAGCCCAGCCGACTGCCCGGGCAGCCCCAGCCCATGCCAAGGCTACGCTTGCCATGAGGCGCTCGGCTGCGTGCTGGTCGCACTGCCCGAGGGGGCGCTGTGCGAGGCTGGCGATGCCTGCGTGGTCTCCAGCAGCTGCGCCGCCGGCGTCTGCGCGTCGAACAAGGCCAAGGACTGTGATGACGGCGACCTCTGCACCGACGACGCCTGCAAAGGCGGTGTCTGCAGCCACCTGCCGACGGCGCTGACGCTGGCCTGCGACGACGGCGACCCCTGCACCGGCGGCGACACCTGCGTCGACGGAGCCTGCGCGTCCAAGGCGAACATCTGCGGCTGCCAGACCGACGCCGACTGCAAAGGCAAGGCCGTCAACGCCGCGGGCGCGCCCGATTTTTGCCTCGGCACCTACTGCTGCGCTGTGCAGCCGAGCGGCGGCAAGGCGTGCGTGCAGAACCCGGCGACGATCGTGGTCTGCAACACCGGCGCCGACACCGCCTGCCAGAAGAATGTCTGCCTGCCGACCACCGGCGCCTGCGCGATGGTGACGACCACCCAGGGCGGCGCCTGCGAGGACGGCGATGCGTGCACCGCTGGCGAGACCTGCAAGAAGGGCAGCTGCGTCGGCGGCACGCAGACCTGCTGCACCGCCGACATCGACTGCTAGGACGACGGCGACCTCTGCAATGGCAAACCGTTCTGCAACAAGGCCGTCGGCAAGTGCCAGCTGAACCCAGCGACCGCTGTGATCTGCCCGACGGTTGATGACACCGCGTGCAGCCAGACGCTCTGCGACCCGAAGTCGGGACTCTGCAAGGCAAAGGCCACCCAAAACGGCGAGGTGTGCGACGACGGCAACCCCTGCACGCCGGGCGAGAACTGCCAGGGCGGGCTGTGCGTCGCCACCTCGACGAACACCTGCCCATGCAAGAAAGACGCTGACTGTAAAGAGAAAGACGACGGAGACCCCTGCAACGGCGTGTCGTTCTGCGACCTCAAGGCCGGGAGCTGCGCCACCAACCCGGCGACGGTCGTGGTCTGCCCGACCGTGGAAGACACCGACTGCAGCCAGAACGTCTGCGACCCGAAGACCGGCGCCTGCGCCATGTCCAAGGAATTCGACGGCACGCCCTGCAACGCCGACGGCAACCCCTGCACGCCGAATGACGGCTGCAAGGCGGGCCAGTGCGTAGTGGACGACGTCAACACCTGCGTCTGCAGCAGTAACGCGGAGTGCGCCGCCCACGATGACGGAGATCTCTGCAACGGCGCGCTGTTCTGCGACAAGGCCAGCGCGGCGGCCGGCAGCACTGGCAAGGGCACCTGCAAGGTCAACCCGGCGACGATCCCGAGCTGTCCGACGGTCGACAACACCGCCTGCCTCCAAAGCATCTGCCAGGGCAAGACCGGCCAGTGCGCGTTGACGTTTGTCCATCAGGACGAGTTCTGCGACGACGGCGACCCTTGCACCAAGGGCGACACCTGCCTCAACGGCGCCTGCATCTCCGGCGGCGACGTCTGCAAGTGCAAGCAAGACACCGCCTGCCTGCCGCAGGAAGACCAGGACGCCTGCAACGGCACGCTCTATTGCGACAAGTCGTTGCTGCCGTGGAGCTGCGCCGTCAAGCCGAGCACCATCATCGTCTGCCCGTCGGTCAACGACAGCTACTGTCAACAGTCGCAGTGTCAGAAAGCGACGGGACTTTGCAAGATCGCGCCGCTTCACAACGACGAACCCTGCGACGACGGCGACACCTGCACCGTCAACACCGTCTGCAAGGGCGGCCTCTGCAGCGATCCCTTGGCGGCGAGCGGCGGCAAGTGCAACGATGGCAACCCGTGCACAGAGGATTCATGCGACAAGACGGTCGGTTGTGTCTACAAGCCGCACGTCGGCGGCTGCGAAGACGGCGACAAGTGCACCGAAGGCGACAGCTGCAAGGACAAGGTCTGCCTCAGCGGCAAGCCGGCGACCTGCGACGACGGCAACGTCTGCACCACCAACCTCTGCAACCCACAGAGCGGCTGCGTCGCCATCCAGAACGCCGACGCCTGCACCGACGGTAGCGCCTGCACCGAGGGCGACGCCTGCAAGGCCGGCGCCTGCGTGGTCGGCAAGGCCAAGAATTGCGCCGACAACGATCTCTGCAACTTGGACGCTTGCGACCCCAAGACCAGCGCCTGCAGCCACAACGACAAGGTCGACCCCGCCGTGGTGTGCAGCGACGGCGTGTCGTGCACCATCGACACCTGCAACAGCCTCGTCGGCTGCGTCCACAGCCCAGCCCAGGGCGGCTGCGAAGACAACGTCGCTTGCACGATGGACACCTGCCACGTCTTATTCGGCTGTAGCCACTTCCCCAATCACGGCGCCTGCACCGACAGCGACACCTGCACGCTGGACTCCTGTGTGGCTGCTGTCGGCTGCAAACAAACCGCGGCGGCGGACGCGACCAACTGCAGCGACGGCGACCCCTGCTCGCTCGGCGATGCTTGCAAGGCCGGCAAGTGCGTCGGCGGCACCCTGCTGCCCGGCTGCTCCGTCGACCCCAAGCAGTGTCAGGGCAAGCCGAACGGCACCCCCTGCAACGACGGCGACGCTTGCAGCAAGGGCGAGACGTGCCTCACCGGCGTCTGCGCGCGGCCTCTGGTGCAGGCGACCCTAGAGACCGTGGTCGGCACACCGTCGTCCAGCGTCATCGACGGCGTTCGGCGCGCCGCCACCGCCGGCCCCGTCATGGCCCTGGCGCGCCTGCCGAGCGGCGGCATCGCCTTCGCCAGCGATACTGTCCCGGCGGTGCGCGTCGTCGGCCTCGATGGCAGGGTGTCGACGCTGGCCGGCCGACACAACATCATGGGCGACGACGTGTTCACACCCGGTGTCGGGCCGGCGGCGACACTCGGCTTCGTCGCCGGCTTGACGGCGGCAGCCAACGGCACGCTGCACGGCACCGACTCCACGTACAACGTCGTGTTCAGCATCGCGCCCGATCGCAGCGTCTCGCTGCTGGCCGGCAGTGGCGTCGCCGGCCACGCCGACGGCAAGGGCGCCGCTGCTCAGTTCGAGACCCCGTTGGCGCTGGCCCTGGCCGCCGACGGCAGCCTGTACGTGTGCGACCGTGGCAATTCCGTCATCCGTCGCGTCACCAAGGACGGCACGGTGACGACGGTCTCGGGCGTCGCCAAAGTGGGCGGCGGCGACGACGGCAAGGGCAGCGCCCGCTGGAATTGGCCTGAGGGCATCGCCGCCGCGCCGGACGGCAGCTTCCTCGTCGTCGACCGCATCGGGAACACCCTGCGCCGGCTCGCCGCCGACGGCACAGTGACGACCCTCGTCGGCAGCTACTTGCTCGCCGGCGGCGACGACGGCAAGGGTGCCGCGGCGCGGTTCTCGCAGCCTGCGGACGTCGCGGTCGACGCTTCCGGCGTCATGTGGGTCACCGAGTTCGGAAACCACAGCGTCCGCCGCATCACGCCCGACCTGCAGACCACCACCATCGTTGGCAAGCTGGGTATCGGCGCGGTCGACGGGCCGGCTTCGAGCGCAAAGCTCGGCAGCCCCTACCAGCTGACGCTCGACGCCGCTGGCGACTTTGGGTCGGTGAATACGGCAACGCCGCCTTGCGCCGCCTGCGCCTGCGCGTCGATGGCTGCGACGACGGCGACGTCTGCACGCGCGACGGCTGCGATCCAGCGACCGGCAAGTGCGTCGCTCCCATCATCGACTGCGACGACGGCGCCCTCTGCACCGCCGATACCTGCGACGTCGGCAAGGGCACCTGCAGCCACAAAGCGGCGGTGGACGGCTCCCCCTGCGACGACGGCGATCTCAGCAGCGCAGGGTTCTACGGGACCACGGCGGTGCGCGCGAGCGGCGATGGCCGCGTCGCCATCGTCGAAGGCCAGGCGCATCGAATCCGCATCCTCGGTTAAGACGGCAAGGTGTCGACAATCTTCGGCGTCCATCACCTGAGCGGCAACGCTGACGGACCCGCAGGCGTCGCTCGCCTCTCTTGGCCCCGCGGCGTCGAGTTTGCGCTCGACGGCAGCCTGCTGGTGGCCGACAGCGGCAGCCAAAAGGTGCGCCGGGTGACGCTGGACGGCGCAGCCTCGACGGTGGCGGGCCAAGGCGAGCAGGGCTACATCGACGGCCTCGCCGCTGTGGCCCGCTTCAGCGAGCCCTACGACGTCGTCCTCGCCGCTGACGGGGCCATCCTGGTCGCCGACACCGGCAACCACCGCATCCGGCGCATCTCTAGCGGCACGGTCTCGACCTTGGCCGGTGCGACCGCCAGCTACCGCGACGGACCTGGCGCCTACGCCCGCTTCAACACCCCGACGGCCCTCGCCCGTGCCGGCACTGGCGAGATCTACGTTGCCGACTTCGCGAACGGCTGTCTGCGCCGCATCGACACCCAGGGAATGGTCGTGACGGTGGCAGGCAACGGGCGCGCTGAGTGGCGCATGGGCCTCGGCTTTGAGGCGGCGCTCAAGGGCATCTATGGCGTCAGCGTCGATCGACTCGGCAATGTGTGGGTCGGCTCGCTGCTCGGCCGGGTGGCGATCGTCGACCGCGCGGGGCGGGCCCACGCCGTGGCAGGCGGCGCGCCCTATTCAAGCGACGGCCTCGGCGTCGCGGCCAGCCTCGGGCCGTTGTACTCGGTGACGACGCTGTCCGACGGTCGGGCCCTGGTGGTCGACGGCCTGCTCGACCGGCTCCGCACGATTCAGCCTGCCGTCGCCAGCTGCGATGACGCCAACGCCTGCACCAGTGACCAGTGCGTTCCCAAGGTCGGCTGCCTCCACTTGCAGTCGGCGGTGCCCTGCGACGACGGCGACCCCTGCAGCGTCGGCGACGTCTGCGGCGTCGGCGCCTGCAAGGCGGGCAACAAGGTCGCCGGCTGCCCATGCAAGCCCGGGCCCGGACAGGGCTGCGATGATGGAAACCCTTGCACCATCGACACCTGCGACCCCAAGTCCGGCTGCGCTTCGGTCAAGATCCAGCAGGGGCCATGCGACGACGGCAGCCCTTGCACGACGGCGAGCGCCTGCAGCGGCGGCAGCTGCATGCCCCTGCCGGCGGCGGTCTCGGTGCACCACGCGGCGGGCGTGGAGAGCTCCGTGGCGGAGTGCTGCAACGGGCCGCGCGATGGCGCCACCGCCCAGCTCCAGCACGTCGCGGTCGGTCGCCTCAACCAGCCGCGCGACTTCGCGACCGCCCCCAATGGCGCGGTCTACATCGCCGACAGCGGCAATCACGCCCTGCGGATGCTGACGACCGACGGCCGACTCGAGACCGTCGCCGGCTCACCCGGCCAGGCCGCTGGCGGCACCGATGGCCCACCCGGCACCGGGCGCTTCTATTTGCCCTACGGCGTGGCGCTCGATCTGCTCGGCAGTGTCTACGTCGCGGACTACCACGCCAGTACGATCCGCCGGGTCGACAAGGACGGCGTCATGACGACGGTCGCCGGCGCGTACTTGCAGCCCGGATTCGTCGACGCCACGGGCGGCGCCGCCCGACTCAGCAGCCCACGGGGGCTCGGGTCCGACGCCGCCGGCAACATCCTCATCGCCGACGCCGGCAACCACCGGGTACGCAGCCTCGGCCTCGACGGCCAGGTGAAGACCCGCGTCGGCTCGGTGCCTGGCTTTGGCGACGGGCCGCTGGCGGTGGCGACGCTACAAGGCCCCGAGGATGTCGCCGCCGACGCCGCAGGGGCGCTGTACATCGCAGACGTCGGCAACCTCGCGATTCGTCGACTCGATCCGGCGGGCCACCTGACGACCATCGTGGTCAGTGGCTCCGCATCGGCGCCGCTGTCCGGGCCTGGCGCGCGCGGCAGCCGCTTCGGACTGGTCGGCGGCATCGCGGTCACGCCGCTGGGCGTCGTCTTTGGTGACGCGAGCCTCGGCGTCGTGCGGCGGTTGCGGCCGGAAGGCGGCACGGAGCTCTTGGCCGGCGGCGGCGACGCGACGTTTGGGCTGGGCGCGATGGTCAAGATGCAGAACGCGTACGGCGTCGCGGTCCTGCCGGATGGCAGCTTGATCATTGGACAGACGGGGCAAGCGCGGCTGCGGCGGCTGCGGCCGATCGGTCTGACCTGTGACGATGGCAACGCCTGCATCCTCGACACCTGCGGCGGCAAGGGCTGCCAGCACACCCCGGCGGAGCTCGCCAAGGCCTGCCCAGACGGCGGGCCCTGTCAGCAGGCGGCCTGCGACCCGGCTGGCGGGTCCTGTACTTATGCGGCGCGGGAAGACGGCACCCCTTGCGGCGCGACCGGAGATTGCGTCTCGCAGTGCCGCCGGGGCCTCTGCGCCGCCGTCGCCATGGTCTGGCACACCGTCGCCGGCGTCGGCGCCGCCGCCCTCGTCAGCCCGGTGGACGTCGTCGCCCACCCGAGTGGCAAGCGTTTTGTGCTGGAGAGGCAGACCAGCAGAATCCGCGAGGTCGCGCCTGACGGTACGCTCTCGACGCTCGCCGGCAGCGATCTCGGCTACAAGGAAGGCAAGGGCAGCAACGCGCAGTTTAATGGCCCGCTGGGGCTAGCCTATGACGGCATCAGCGCTCTCTTTGTGGCGGACTCCGGAAATCTGCGGCTTCGCAAGGTGGACCTCGAAGGCAACGTCTCGACCATCGCCGGCACCGGCATCTCGGGCAGCGTCGATGGCCCGGCGACCTTGGCCAGCTTTGGCACCATGGTCGGCGTTGCGGCGCAGGGCTCGACAGTCTGGATCGCAGACGCCGCCAACTGTACGATCCGCCGGGTCAAGGACGGCAAGCTCGCCACGGTCGCCGGTCAGGCGGGGAGCGGAGATCTGGTCGATGGGCCACTCGGCGCCAACCGGCTGAAGGCCCCGCAAGGCGTCGCCGTCGACAGCAAGGGCGTGGTCTGGATCGCCGACACCTCGAACCGGGCGATCCGCCGCCTCAGCGCCGCCGGCATCCTGACCACCGTCTTGGGCGACGTCAGCAACGTCGGCCCGGCCGTCGACGGGCACGGCTGGCGGGCGACGAGCGTCGTGCAGCCGGCTCGGATCGTCGCCTTGCCCGATGGCTCGCTGATCTGGTCGGAGCTCAACAGTACGGCGCTGCGCCGAGGCTGGCCCTTCGTCCGCAGCGAGACCATCGCCGGCGCCGATGGCGACGGCGGCGCCGGCGATGGCCTTGGGGTCTACGCCGAGCTCGGCGCTGGTTGCGGACTCGGCATCGACGCCAACGGCCAGGTCTCTGTCGTCCAGCCCGCTCAGGGCAAGCTCCGGCGGCTGACGCTCGGGCTGCAGGCCTGCGAGGCCGCGGCAGGCGCGTCGCCGAAGACGCCTGGGCTATCCTGCGCCGCGTTGGCCAAGTCGCTGCAGTCGACGGGCCTCAACCAGGTCTGGCTCGACCCGACGCCGGGCGCTGGGGGGAAGCCCTTCTTGACCACCTGCGACCTGCAGACCGCGGGCGGCGGCTGGACCCGCGTCGACCCGACCGTCGCCGAGGCCGACGTCAACGCGCTGCTCGCCGGCAAGGGCCAGGTGATGTACAAGTGCAGCCATGCCGCGACGGTAGGCGTCGTGTCACCGCCCTACGCCGGCAAGTGGTCGTGGCAGGGCAAGGTCGCTCAGCCAGGCACATGCCAGGTCGCCGGGGTCAACGTGACGTGCGGCAATGATGCGTCTTTCGCCGCACTGACCTGCGGCTTTGGCGTCGGCTGCGCCAGCGCTGGCGAATCGGGGCCGTGGCTGATGCCGGGCATCGGTGCCGCAGACCAGTGCGCTGGGCCCACCACGGTCTTCGCTGGCGGCGGCATGGCGCTGTGCGACGACGCGCCTGCCCACGCCGCTTGGGTGACATACGTGCGCTGAGCGGCCAGACGCCGCCGCCAGGGCAATGGCCTGCGGGCTTCAAGCACTCTGCGACATCGCGGCGCTGGCCGGGGCGCCGGCGGTGGAGGGCTGCGCGCGCCTAGATATCGCGGCGTGAGGCGCCGAGCCGAGTGAGCGCCAAAGGACGGTCATCGCGAGCCGGAAAGGTCCGGCGGCAAGCGGTGCCGTGCCCACAGCCGAGCGCGCAGCCCCTGACGACGGCGTGGACCGGCAAGTGGCTCCGGGGACGTGAGCGCGGGCGCCGTCGGCTCTGCCCGCAGCCTGCTAGAACAGGGTGTAGATGAACGGCGCCGCGCCCTGCGAGGCCACGACCAGCAGGCCGGCGAGCAGCAACGTCACGACCAGCGGCACCAGCCACCAGGCCTTGTTCTGCTTGGCGAACTGCCAGACCTGACTAAGTAGCTTTCCGCTGTGGGCCAGCTTGCCCATGGGGCCTCCTTTGCGCCTCTCTGCGCGGTGCGCAGCGGCTCCGACACAGCGACCTAGTCAAGCACGAACGTCTCGCGCCAGTTCTCTTTCTCGTCCCACTTCGGCTGATCTTGCTTGAAGAGCAGGAAGTTCTCGAGCACGAGGTAGTCCATCTCGGTGCGCATCAAGCAGCGAAAGGCGTCCTCAGGGGTGCAGACGATGGGTTCGCCGCGGACGTTGAA
>SXGT01950637.1_pt1 | contig 14867 bp, 10 predicted proteins | sample 3176221 | NCBI WGS metagenome assembly SXGT01 (sample SAMN11356862, study PRJNA531348) | freshwater metagenome | isolation source: freshwater sample F1-120 | place: China: Fuxian Lake, Yuxi | collected 2017-12-25
CCGGGACAAGATCGTCGCTGTAAAATCTCAGCCCCTCCAAGGGCCGAAGGCAGCGGAAGGCGTCGTGCCGAGCGGTCCTGAGGCGACCGAACGAAGAGTTCAGGTGAAAGCGATTCGCTTCGAACGCGACGAACTGAACCGACGAGTGTTTCGAGAACTCTGTACCGCACTCGGCGCGGATCTCGGATCCTCGCTGAAACCGCTGCCCGAAGGCAAAAAGCGCGGAGGTACAGCGATTGGTGGAGCGGTGTTGACACCCGCCTCAACCACTGCCCAGTAAGGCGGTCCGAGGTCGCCTTACGCGGTCCAGTTGCTCAATAATGCCGCCAGATCAGCGCCGTCGACTGTGCCGCTTTGGTTGATGTCGCCAGTGCCGCCACTGCCCCACGCGCTGAGCAAGATCGCCAGGTCAGCACCGTTGACGACTCCGTCACCGTTGAGGTCAGCGGGATTTCCGGCGACACCACTGGGCCCTTGCAGAGCGAGCGACACCGATGAACCAGTCCCTGGTCGGAAGAGTCCGAGGGTCGCAGTTGCGGCAGTCGGTGGAGTTGTTGCGTCAAACCTGAAGTTGTAGAGAGTTCCATAGCGAAGCGCATTGCTATTGGCGCTCACTGCGTAATCACCACCAGTCCATGTGACTGCGCCGCCGCTCACACTCGAAGTCCAATCGGTGCCCGAGTATGGGTCGCCAGAGTGGTAATCGATGTCATGAAAGCCAACATTTGTGATGACTGCTCCCGTTGGTACTGGAACGCTGAACGATCGTCCCGAGCGGTGACTGTTGATGTTCTGCACCGCGTACTCGTAGTGCCAGGTTCCATTGCCGTTGTCAGTGACGAGGTATCCCGCGGTGAATCGCCCATCGCTCGCAACGTCGGCGTTCACAAGAGTGACTGCGGGCATTGCGGTACGCCATGCGGCCACGGCTGGCTGCTGCTGAATGGTTGCCCCAGTCAGCGAGAGTGTGTACGCCCCACTTGCAAGCGCGCCAACCGTGAACGCGCGCCATGAGCCGTTGTTGTCGTCATTGGCTGCTGCGGCATCCCCAGGATGGATGTACTGCGCCTCGGCGAAATAGGTCGCGCCTGCATTGAGTGTTGGATTGAGGTCATTCGCGTTGACTTGAATTCGCCTTCCGATCGTCGCCGCAGCGCCAGGCATGCCTGCATTGGGAGTGCCTGGAAACACACCAGTGGCGGCATTTACCTCTGAGCGGCATCCAAGTCCACTCTGGCTGCCGTTGAGACCAGCGCTATATGGATCGGAGCATCCAACGCCGAGCCACGTGCCACTCGACGAGGGTGTGCACGCACCACAGAGTGAGCCCTGCAGCGCTGTAAATCCGTGCTTCCCCCAGCCAAGTCCGATCTGTTCACAGCGCCCTCCCTTGATGCGGTACAGGTTTTGCGGGATGAAGGGATGGCGATTGTCTGGCGATGCGAACCAATCAAGCAGCGAGTCGCCGATGTTGCAACTGGTCGTTCCGATTGCGTACGCCATGATGGTTTGTCCGCCGACAACGACGGATCCATACTTCGCAACGTCAGGGATCGCACCAACGATGACATCGGGTCCCACAGTGCCACCGCCACCTCCGCCGGCACCGTCGAATGTGATGGTGAGAGCACCTACTCCTCCGTCAGCGGCGCCGTATCCGCCGACGACGATTCGATAGGTTGTGTTCGCAACGAGCGCGCCAGTGGCAGTGCTTTGATAGTTGCATGCGTCATCGTTGCACGCGACTGGAATCTGGTTCGCCCCGCACGCTGGGTTGACTGCGATGCGCGTGTCCCACGTTTCGGCATCGCACGTCGAAAAGGAATAGTTTCCCGTTTCGAGGGCAGTAAAACTGAAGTAGTTCACCTTGTAGATCGTGTGCGCCGAGCACCCCGCACCAGACCCGATCGCAAGGGAGGCAGTTGCGGCCGCCGTGTTGAATGAATTTGTGCCAAGCAGCGCCGCAGGGGCGCTCGGGCAGTCGGTCCCACCGCCAGCGACTCCACCATCGCCTGGCACTCGAGGTGAGCGTGCGTTGACTGGAGCCGTGAGCTGCCCAACCAAGACTGCGGCGAAACTGAGCGTGAGTGCAACGGCGATGGTTGGTGAAGTTTTCATGGTGCAGGAATCCTGAGCGTGGGGTTGACGGGGTCAACGCACTCTACCGCGCTGTGTCGTCAATTCCACCGAACGGGCTCAGTTTTGCACGAGCAATCACCAGTGCGCCTGACTGTTGTCGTCGGTGAGGGCATAAAAACCGCCTCCCTCGCGCCGAAGTTTGCCAGTCTGCACAAGCGCATCCCAGACCGCGAGGGGAAACTCACGCGGCGGAATCATCGAATTGATCTGCGGGCTCGATCCACCACTGAGTGGGCTTCGCGCGAGGCGAGAGTCGGCGTCCAATTGTGCGAACTTGATGCGCCTTCGAAACGTTTTTAACGCGGTTTGCAGAAGGGCCGGATCGAACCCAACCTCAGCGGGGGGGTGATCGCACGGCGTGGTCTCAACGACCTCGCCGTGCAACTGTCGGATCGTCGCGTTGAGTGCAGTGAGATCGCGCATGCCGATGAGGCGCAAGAGTGCGCGCGAGTCGACCTTGGCCTTGAGCAACAGTTTGTGCATCGCTCCCCAGTGCGGGCCTGCAGCTGCTGGTTCGCTCGTGCTGATCGCTGCGAGCGAGGTGTCAATATCGGCGAGAAGTTGTGGGGATGGAAGTTGCATAGCGTGGCGCGGTCTCGTGCGTGAACCAGAGTGCTGTGAACGCCCACGCGCAAAAGAGCGAGCAGTAAACGCCTGGACCCGCGAGCCACCCGAATTGATCGCACAGAAGCGTCGCGACGAACGGAGCGGTGCCTGCCAGAAACGCCATCGCGAAGCTGTAGGCGAGTGAAAACATCCGGCATCGCAGTTCGCGCGGAGTCAGTTCGACGATCATCGCCCCTTGAACTCCCAGGATGAGTCCGATCGGAACTCCGAGGACTGCTTGCGCGAGTAGAAAGGTCGTCGCGTCGAATGTGCGACCTGGAAAGAACGCACTGATTGTGCCTTGATCTCCCATGAGCAGCAGCGTGCACGGAATCAGCACCAAGAGCAGGGCAGCCGTACAGAAGATCGACACGACGCGCCTCCCCACGCGATCGCTGATCCAACCGCCGACAATCATCCAGACCACAAGAAGCGCAAGGTTGAGAGTGTTGGCCCCCTGAATAGAAGTCCCGTCCTTGACCAGTACCTGTCCGCGGTCGACCGCCCAAACGAAAAGCACATAAAAGACGAGGCTCGCACCAGTGACGATGCCCACGATCTGAATGAGGGCGCGCCAGTGATGGGTAAAGATCGTCTCAAACCCTGAGTCGGATGTCTGACTCGGCGACTGCGCTTCCATCGTCTCGGGCAAGTGTGCGCGCAACCAGAGGCCGAGTGCTCCAATGGGGAGTCCCAAGAGGAAGGGCAGGCGCCATCCCCAGTCAGAAAACTGCGCCGACGTGAGTTGAGCAGTGAGAATCCAATCCGTTGCCGATCCGAGAACGAGGCCAACCACCGCCCCAACGGTCGCAAAGCTGCTGAAGAGCCCACGGTGCTTCACGGGCGCCACTTCGGTCGCATAGGTCATCGACCCTGTGTACTCACCGCCGACCGAAAAACCTTGAGCCATGCGAAGCAGTGTCAGCAGGATCGGCGCTGCGAGTCCGATCGAGCTGTAGGTGGGAAGCACCCCAATGAGAAACGACGCAATCCCCATGATGATGATCGAAAGTGTGAGCATCGCACGGCGCCCGTGTCGGTCGCCAACCGAACCCAAGACGATGCTCCCAAGTGGGCGCATGAAGTAGCCGACTGCAAAGACTCCAAACCCCGCGAGCGTCGAAGCCACCTTGTTGTCGGTCGGAAAAAACAACGCTCCCATCGTTGTGGCGAGGTAGCCATAGACCGCGAAGTCGTACCACTCAAGGGTGTTCCCAACGGCGCCTCCGACGATGGCGCGGCGCACTTCGGATGGAGAAAATCGGCGAGGCTCGCTCGTCATGAACGCAGATTACTCGCCCACGATGCACGGCAGTCTCACTTCAAACTCGGCGCCGCCGTTCGCGCGCGAGGTGCTCGCAAGCAGGCGCAGCGATCCGCCGAGGCTTTGCGCGAGCGCCTGCGAGACGGTCAACCCGATTCCAAGCCCAGGTTGCGCGCTCTGTGCCGCGTCGGCGCGATTGAAAGGGCGCCAGATCGCGTTTGTGGATCCTGCGGCGATGCCCCTCCCATGGTCTTTCACCGTCACCCGCAGTTCGTTCGCTGTGAGTGCTGCATGAACATCGACTTCCACTGTTCCGAGAGGACCCAACCCGTACTTCGCCGCATTTTCTAAGAGGTTTCCTAGAATCTGCGAGAGCGCGTCTTCATCGACGCGCACCATCAAACCAGAAAAGGCACACTCAAAACGCACTGTCGCTCCGTTCGCACGTTCGTGCGAAAGGCGAAGGATGAGCGCCTCGAGCGCCTGCGCGTTGAGCGGGGCGCCACTGCGACGACCTGTAGCCACACGAGTGCCGCGTTCGAGGCGGGCGAGGCTGAGCACGTTCTCAACGAGGTGTCCGAGCCGTCGCGACTCGCGGCAGAGCGTGTCGAGACACTGGCCGCGGCGGGCATCATCGGGCACCATGCCGTCGCGCAGCATCTCAGAGTAGAGCTGGAAGGTGGTCAAAGGAGTGCGAAGTTCGTGCGTCACGCTCGAAGCGAACCGCGCCTGTCGATCTCCGAATGAAACACCTGCCCACGTCGCCGCTCCCGCGGCAAGCAGCGCGAGGATTGCCGCTGACCACGCGACCGCGAGTGCTTGGCCATCGCTTGGAATCGGTGCGACCGGACTGAATCGAACACGAGTCGCTACGAGTTCGGCAGGGAGGCTCGCCAGCCTCGCGGGGGTGAACTCGGCATCGGCGCTCGCACGAAAGACTGGCTCGATCGATCCATCTTCTACAAGGTCTTCGACTTCATGAAGCAGCGCGTCGCGCAGTCCATCCCAATCGACGAGGAACCCCTGAATGCGCGATGATCCGCGCTCGCGAACCCTGCGGACGAGCGCGAGTGTCGGCGGTGATTGCACGAGCCACACTGGGATGAGGGTGCCAACGCTCGTGTCGGAAACCGTAGTCTCCATCTCGAGCGCTTTCTGCCGTCGCGCGGGATTGCCCGATGCCGCCGTCGCTGGGGCAGGTGGGAGAACGGCAGATTTCTTCGAGACCTGAGAATCGGCAAGTTGCTGCGCAGAGTTCCACAAGCGAGCGCGTGTGGCAAACTCGCTTCTCTCATCGCTTGTGCTTGCCGCGACGCCTAGCTCACCGCCGCCACCAAACGCACCTCCTGAACCTGCCTTTGCTTCAGCCTCCTCGTCGGCTGCGCACAGCAGCGCGTCATTGGCTTCCTCTGCCTGAGCCATCAATGACTCGAGTGCGTGATCCTTCGTTGAGACCAACGCTGTCACGACCTCGAGTTGCTTCACGTGCGAGGGATCAACTCCCGACGCGAGGTATTGACCCTCAGCAAGGTCACGCAGATTGCCCAGCGGAACCTGTGGACTGGCGACTGTGCCACTCTCATCGAGTTCGAAGTGCAGGAGGATCCAACCTGGTGTGCCAAGCAACAGGGGGCTTGGGGAGAGAACTTCTCCAGAGGGAACAGCCTGCAACAGCCGATTGACAGATGTGCCTGGAGTGAAGAATGCGGCGTAGTCATCTGTTGGCCGTGCCGCCTCGCGCGCAAGTCGTGGGGTCATCCACCCATCCATGCGCCATAGCGCAAGTCGAACTGTCTGAGCGCGCGCGAACTCCACTTGCGCTGCCTCTGCGCGTGCGCGCGAGTCGCGCAACGCGCTCGTGACAGACCAAAGCCCAGCAAAAGTCGCAGCCGCCGCGACCGCCAGCCCAGCGAACCACCACCGGCGGGCTCGTCTCATGCGCTGACCTCGGCGTTGGCAGAGAGTCGGTAGCCCTTCGATCTCACGGTTTCGACGAGCGAGTCGAGTCCGACCGACGCGAGGGTCTCTCGAAGCCGAACGATCTGCATGTCAACTGCCCGAGTGTCGGCTCCGCGCGGATCGATCGCCCACACGACGCGCAGTAACTCTTCACGAGCCACGATGCGCGTCTGGTTGGCCGCCAAGAGCCGAAGGACCGCCGTTTCACGATCGCTCAGTGCAACGCGCTGCACGTGTCGGGATGAACTCTTCGCGTTCCTCGTTGGTGATTTGGCCGCTATTGCTTCGTGGCGGGCGAGGTCAACCGAGGCTCCATCAATCCGAATGGCGACAACATCTGATGGCCGCTCTGCACTGCGACGAAGCACGGCCTGCACGCGGGCTAGAACCTCGCGCGCACTAAAAGGCTTCACCACGTAATCGTCCGCACCCCGATCAAGACCCTTCACTCGGTCATCTTCGCTGCCTCGAGCAGTCACCATCACAATCGGAAGGGTTGGTCGCGCAGCACGCACCTCGCGCAGAATGTCGTAGCCCGACATCCCTGGCAGCATCACGTCGAGCAACACGAGCGCAGGATCGATCTCAAGGATCGCGCGCGTCGCTCCATCACCTCGCGGATGGCTTCGCGCGATGTAACCGCCAAAGGTGAGGACATCGCACAAGCCAAGTCGTATTGACTCGTCATCCTCGACGACCATGACGACCTGCTTGTGCGATGTCATGCCACAATCCTATGGTTGCACTGGCGGGGGTTGCGTTGGAGCTGCCCACACGAAGCCCTTCTTCTGAGCTTGCGTGCGAATCGCGCCGCGCAGCGCATCATCAAGCGTGGCACCCGTCGCAGTCGCCTGTTTCTTCGCCTCGGCGAGCACGTACGCCTCGCGTTTCGCTTGCAGCGCTTGGATGGAACTCTGGATTTTCACGCGCTCAGCATGTTTGGCAGCAACGATGGCCTTCTTTTCGTCGAGCGACTTTCCTTGCATTTCTTTGGGCAGGTCTTCATCCTTCACCTCTTCGAGCTTGATCGTTCCCTGCGAACAACCGTCGACCAGGTCCCAGGCGCTGTTGTCATAAATCAACTCGCCCTTGGTCGCACATCGCTGCGCGGCGACGCCACCACCGAGGCCAGCTGCATTGCGGTCCTGGTCTGCCTGATTCGCCCACGCAAGTCGACCCCTTTCACCAACCGCGAGGTAGGTCGTGTTGATCGTTGCTGAGAGCTCTCCCAGTTCTTTGTCGAATGGAGTTGGCGGCACACTCGCAGCGGTCGACTGATCAATGCAAAGAAACTGCCCATCAGCTCGCTTGGCGACATCGCTCCAAGCGGGCGTGATTGGATCGGTTGCAGCGCCGCAGTAGATACTGTTCACGAGCACCCCGCGCTCGATGCTTGTCTTGCACGCGTTCTGATAGGTGACCTCGGTGTCCTGATCCGCCGCCTCATTCCCGGCGACCACGATGATCCGAAGTGCATCGGTCGATTGGTTCCACGAGAGAGAGTTCGCGGCCTTATCGATGACGCGGCCGACAAACTCGGTTCCACCGTTTGTTTTCAGGGCAAAGAGTCTCTGCGAAATCAGATCAAGATCTTCTGTGAGGTCAGAATCAACAACGACCCATCCAGTTGCTGAGTCATACGCGTCGCACCCGTAGGTCAGCAACGCCACGCGAAGCGACGGAGCAGGCTTCGCTGTGGCAAGATCGTTCACAATGCTCCACAGTCGCGCCTTTGCGCTGTCGATGAGTCCCTCCATGCTGCCTGAGATGTCGAGGCAAATCGCGATGTCGACGGGTGGACGCTGCGGAACCGCTGGCAGAGGCGGGGTTGGCGGAGCGGATTGCGCGGCGAGTGCGTGCGCAGCAAGAAGCAAGGTGGATGAGGCGAGAGTCATGAGGGTCGTGAATGAATGCATGTGGGGTCCTTTTAGCAGCCTGGCATTGGGTTTCGAACAAGAATGGTCTTACCACGATGACGCACGAGTGTGTCTCCTGGAAGACTGAGGACAGCTTGCCGCCCTTCGACGGCGAGCTCTTGAATGAGCGCAAAGTGTCGGTCTGTTGCAAATTCGACGGTCTCGTCAACAACAATGGGAGAACCATCTGCGGGAAGTCCTCCGCCCATGCCGCCACCGGTGGCAGTTGTTGGAGAGGCCGCGATGAGCTGCGAGTCGATCCACCGCCCCTCATTGTTGTAGAAGCAACGGTCAGAAAGTTGTTGCACCGTATCGATGCGCTTCTCGGCAAGGCGTTCATCGACAAAGCGATTGTCATATGCGAGCTGCGACTTTCCCTTCATGTCGTTGAAGTTGACTCCCTGGTTGATCGCACCCTCGCCGCTGCGTCGACGACTCGCGTCTTCAAGATTCGAGCTGCACCCTGCGGCAAGCGATTCCCAGTCACCGAGGTTTGTGCCCGCGTTCGCGAAGAACGCTGTGTATTCAGTGAGCACTCCGAATCGAGCGCTGAGCTGCACGATCTCGCCGATCAGTTCCTTGACGCGCGGGTCATTGAGCGGCGGAAGCGATCCGACCGGTCGTCCCGGAGTGTCTGCTGCGAGCTGCCTCACCTCGTCGACAAGTTCAGCGATCCTGCGCGTCGCCCATAGTCGCGCGACATACGCGTGGCGCGTCGTGGCGAGTGCAGGATCGAATGGCACCGTGGCAGCAAGTGGTCCCGATGCAGTCGCGCCAGTGATCGCGAGTGTCGTCGGCGATTCTCCGAGATACGCGCCGAAAACCACCAATTGCTCGCCATCGAAGACGTCGGGGATCCGGCGCGGAGCGAAGTCACGCACGCGACGGGTGTCGATCACGCCGAACTGGTCGCGCGCGGCGAGTGAGACATCGGTGAGCAACGGCCCTCGCAATTGACGAAAGACCTGAGCGACCTTGAGTTCGACGCTTTCGCCTGGCACGATGTAGGTCGTGCGAGCCCTCGTAATGTCCGAGAGGCGGTCGAGCAGCGGCGCGTTGACATCCGCACCGACGCCAATTGTGTAGATGCGCCGGTTGTGCGGATTGCCCTTCTCAACGAGATCGCGGATCGCCCGCTCGGACGTTTGCCCGACCGTTGGCAATCCGTCGGTGAGAAAAAGCACGATAGGGACTGTGCCAGGCACATGCGGTTGCCGAAGCGCCTCGATGAGTGCGTCTGAGATGTTGGTTCCCCCGGATGGGCGCAGGGCGTCGAGGTATGCGCGCGCTTCGGCGACACTCTTGACATTCTGTTCAACTGGTTCTCGCGCAAACATCGAGACGCCATTGGAGTAATCGATGAGGTTGAATCGCTCGCCTGCGCTCAGCCCCTCGACAACCTGAAGCGCCGCAGCCTTGGCTTGATCGAGCTTGCCGCCAGTCATGCTGCCGGAGCGGTCGAGCACGATCGTGACTTCGCGCGCGATGGTCGATCCTGGCTGGTTCGGTGATGCGATTCCTCCCAGCAACATGAAGAAGCCGCCGCCATCGCTCGGGGACGGGTAGGCCACCACACTCGCGGCGGCCCGGTCACGACTCGCACCCGTCACTACGCTCAGCAGAAACGGCCCAGGAGCCCGCTGTGAGTGTGCGCTGAGTGTGAAGTTTCGCTGCGTGGCCGCGCGCTGCGACGTGACTTCGAGCAGCTCATGGCTTGGTGAGTAGACCGCCGCAATCGGGTCAGGTTGCGTGATCGAGAGCGAGACGGTCCACGGAGTGTCATAGCGAAGCGATTCGCTGCGAGGCAGGATGTAGTCGATTCGACCATCCACCGCTGGCAACACTTCGTCCCACTCGATGCGCAGGCGCTGCTGCGCTCCAGGCGCGATTGGAAAGACGCTCGAGCGAACGAGTGTCGCGCCGGCGAACTCAAGCAGTCCAGGATCACGACTCGCCCGAACGATCGAGTCGTAGAGGCGACGCGCCTCGTCGCGCGGCATGACTTGCGCCACTCCCTCGCTCGCAGAGTTCGGGGTGCCTTCGAACGAAAATCGCTTAACCGACGCCCCGGCCGGAACCGGAACGAGGAGCACGGCCTCTGCAACGGCTGGGGACGGGTTCACGACAGTCAGTTCAAGCTGTGTCGAAGCCACGCGATTGTTGATCACGATTCGCGCGTCAACATTCGTCAGTCTGACAGACGCGGCGACCCCTGGCAGAATCGACACGGCTCGATGCTGTGGCACGATGACATGCGTGACGGCTGATGGAATCTCGACGAGTTGTGCCGCGGCGGGGAAGGACAGTGAGAGCAGGAGTGTCGAGTGAACGACGAGAGTCGAAAGGCGGGAGATCAGCATGAGGGAAACATAGAAGCGAGCTCGCGCGCGTTCGACCACGCATTTGTAACGGACTACTACTCTGTCATCATGAACCCTCGGTCTGGAGCTTCCAGTGAGTGCGAAGCAGTTCATGCTGTCATCGCAGAACTCTTTCGCGCGATTTCTTCGAAAGACCTCGATCGCCTTCTCGCCCTATACGCGCCGGAGGCGGTCGCCTTCGATGTGAAACCTCCACTGCAGATCAAGGGCGCTGCGAACTGGCGTGCGCAATGGGCCGAGTGCATGCCCTACCTGCCAGATGGGTTTACGGTCGAGACCCGCGATCTCACGGTGATGGTGTCCCACGACCTCGCGCTTGCGCACTGGCTCTGGCACTTTGTGGGGATGCCGCTCGAGCATCCTGCATCGCAAACCTGGATGCGAGCAACCTCGGGCTATCGAAAGGTTGGCGGCCTGTGGAAGATTGTCCACGAGCACCACTCGGTTCCGTTCGATCCGATGACTTCGCAGGCTGTCTTCACCCTTCAGCCCTAGGTGTAGGTAGATGGCGCGCGCAATGGCATCCCCCCAGCCAGTCACTGCCCGTGATGCGCGCAGGGTGCTGCTGCACCTGCAACGACTTTCGCATGAGCCAATGCGTTCGAGCGCGGCGGCTGTGACGGCACTGGTGTCGCAGTTGGGATATGTACAGATCGATTCAATCAATGCACTTGAGCGGGCACATCACCTGATTCTGGCCACACGGCTTGAGGGATACCGCCACGCGCACCTCGCGCACACACTCGAGCAGTCGCGAACACTCTTCGAGCATTGGACACACGACGCATGCGCGATCCCAACGGCGTGGTATCCGCACTGGAAGCATCGCTTCGCGCGTTACGGCGTGAGAGTGCAATCGAGCGCCTGGTGGAAATCGCAGTTCAAGGGTGATCCTGCACCGACGATCCGTCGCACGCTTGCGCGCGTTCGTCGTGAGGGACCCCTTCGCGCGCGTGACTTCGAGCCACCTGAGAGCCACAGCAGTGGGGGATGGTGGGAGTGGCATCCAGAGAAGGCCGCGCTCGAGCACCTGTGGCGCAGTGGCAAGCTTGCGGTTGTCAAGCGCGAGCGGTTCGAGAAGGTGTACGACCTCGCCGAGCGGGTGCTCCCAGCGTCGCACCATGCGCCAAAGAGTTCAGGTCGCGCGCACCTTGAGTGGGCATGCCGAGAGGCGATCGATCGGCTGGGCATCGCAACTCCGACTGAACTGTCACGCTTCTTTCACTCGGTATCACCAGCGGAAGCGCGTGCGTGGTGTGCGAAGGCAGTGAAGCGGGCAGAACTTGTGCCGGTCGTTGTTGCCGACGCGCGCAGTGGGCGACCTGCGGCGTGCGTGGCGCTGCCACACTTCAAAGAGCTCGCAGTCGCCCCTCAGCCAGACCGCATCGTTCCGCTCTGCCCATTCGATCCAGTGATCCGCGAGAGAGCGCGAGCCGAACGGCTCTTTGGATTCGAGTATCGATTCGAAGCCTTCACTCCAGCGGCGAAGCGCATCTACGGCTACTACACCCTGCCGCTGCTCGAAGGGGACGAACTCATCGGGCGGATCGATCCCAAGTTCGATCGCGCCAACGGCACGATGACCGTTCGAGGTCCTTGGTGGGTTGACGGCGTTCGAGAGAGCCGACAACGAACGATGCGACTCGCCGCGGCGCTCGATCGGCTCGCTTCACAGATTGGAGCTGCGAAGTGGACTCTTACGGACAGGCTCCCCAAGCACCGAGCATGATGCCGAGGTCGGCTCCATCGGTGTAAAGGTCGCCATTCACGTCGGTGGCACCCGAACCCCAACCGCCAAGCAACATGCCCAGATCGGCACCATCGACATACAAGTCGTGGTTGAGGTCGGCTGGACACTGCGCAACGGCCGCGCAACTAAGCGCGAGCGTTCCTGAGCCGCTGGTCGTGCCAGGGGCGCCAACGCGCACATACCAGACGCTTCCCGCGGTGACTGCCCACGAGGCGGTGCTGGTGTAACTCGCGCAGCCCGAGCCATTGTCGGAACAAGCGGCGACTGCGGTCGCGGTGCTCGGACATGCGCTTCCGGCGTAGACAGCGATTCGCGTGTCGAATGCCGCAGTGCCGCAGGTGCTCGCCGTTGCGTTGCCCGTGCACGCCGCGGTGTACTTGAACCACACATCCTTGTTGATCGCAACGCCTGCGCCTTCGTTACACGAGGCGGGCAGGGTCGGCGTCGCGGTCGTTGCATAGGTTGTGTCGAACGCGAACGATCCGGCGCCCACAACAGTTGCACTCGCGCATGCGTCATTTGCAGGAGGAGGCGTTGTCCAGCTCATCGTCATCGAGTAATCGTTGCGCGTATCGGAAGAGAGGTAAACACGCATGAGAAGCGTCGTGCCTGGGCCAGGATTTGTGTACGAGAGTGTCTCGTTGTTGACGTTGCCGTTTCGCACAAGGACGGCAGATCCTCCGCAGGCGCTATAGAGATCGATGTCGATATCTCCGTTCGCGTGGGTGTAGGTGAACGAACCCGTGACGGCCTGGCCGACTGGCACATTCAGCGAGTACCAATCTTCATCGAGGCGCTTCACAATGAGGCCTGTGAATGTGCCAGGATTGAGGGCTTTGGGAGAGGCGCACGCATCGTTTGGTTCTTGTGCGTCATCACTTCCGGCAGCGAGTGGAGTCGCAAACCCTCCGCTGTTGACTGCGACATCCCACCGACCGTACCCATCATCGCCAGCAGGATTCGAACACGCGCTCGCCCCGCAGGTGAGGACGCCGTACATCTTGTGCGTGCTATCTTGGTAGATCGCAGAGCCAGACGATCCGCCCTCGGTGATTCCGTTGGTCCATGTGAGCTGAGCCCAATTCGAACCCGAACCGCAGAAATTATTGGTGCCGTTCTTGGAGCCAAACGAGATCGCTTGGGCCGTGCCGCTTGGATGATGAAGTCCAGTCGATGCAGTCCCCGTCGCAGGACTCGTGTTGGTCCATCCGGCCCAATACACCCCTGCAGGCAGCGCGCCGCGCGCCATCAGCAGGGTGCAGTCACTGGTGCCGTAGCCGACCGTAAGGTCGGCACCGGAGACTGTTGTCCCAGCGGAGTTACCGCCAGTGCACGCGGACCGAAAGAAGAAGATGAACGCAGCGCTGTTGGCTTCAGCCGTCGTGCTAATGCAGTGATTCGCGGTCGAGACGTAAGGAGTCTCATCTGCGGCCGTTGTGGCCATCAACTGCGATGAACAGAGGTACCCCGCGCCACCGCTGGTGAATGTGAGTTTCGCCGTTGCATTCGACTCATTGAGCCACGCGGGGTAGCACGCGGGATTCAGTGAGCACGTTCCGCCGAGTTGGTCTGCGAGTCCGAACACATCGCGGTAGCCGAACGCATCAGCGGCTGATTCGAATGGCAGCTGCGTTGGAATCTGTCCCGCTGGCACGAACCACTCGATACGGGTTCGAGTTGTCGGCGCGCAGATACCGAAGGCTTCGCCTGTGCCGAAGTCGCCTCTGCCAGTGAGCACTCCGGTCATCTTCTCTTCCATCTCGGGATTCACGATCGCGAGTTCGTGGCCTTCAGCGAGATTGAGTCCGCTGAGATGCAATCGCGAACTCATCGCACCGTCGAGCACAACATCGAGTCGCCAGAGTCGGCCACCTTCGACATCAATCCACTGACCATCGGCGATCGAGAAGCTGAGCGAGCGTTCGATCGCAAAGCGAAATGGTTGCGACGTGTCTGCGTTTGCGTCTTCCTTCAGATACTCGGTTGTGTCCATCGCGGCGAGTGCGATCTCGCTCGGGGGCACGAACCACGCGAAGTACCGTTCGCTGAGCGTTGGCTCGGCGGGCTTCTCGTTCACCGGTGCAACGAGTGGGCCGTGTCCGTCAGCCTCGATCGCGGCGAGCGCCGAACTCGAAGCAAGGCAGGCAAGAGCTGATGAGAGGGTGCAGGTGAGTCGCGTGGAAACAGTGAATCGCATGGTGGAGAACTCCAGTGTGGGTGTTCAACGGTCTACAAACAAGCCAGTCGCAAGATAACCCCGAGGCGAGGCAGACGCGAGAAAAACCTGCATTGTTCTTCAAAAACTTCACCGTGGCGTGATCGGACGCGACTCGAGATACGCCATAAGCGCGAGAATGTCCTCTCGCGAGCGAGAATCCAAGAGTCCCTTCGGCATGCTTGACGTCGTCAGTTGCGATCGTGAGGCGATGCCGTCCACGGGCACAACCTCGCGCTCATCGGTGAGCGGGTTCGTGCGGACGTCGAGTGACACCGCATTCTCGCGCACAATTCTTCCAACGACCAATGATCCGTCATGCATCTCGAGAAGTGATTCGCGGTACTGATCAGAGATCGTGGCCGACGGGTCGAGGATCGCGGTCAGAAGGTCTCGCCTCGAGAAGCGCCCTGCGACTCCGCTCAGATCGGGTCCGGTGGTTGCTCCATCTCCATGCACGCGGTGGCAGAGGATGCATGAAGACTCGCGAAAGATCCGCGCGCCGCGTTCGAGTTCGCTCGGCGATGGGCGCGCGTCCGATCCGCCGACCGCAGCTGAATCGAACTCGCTCTCGAACTCGGCAACGGTCCAGGCATGGAACGCCGAACTCGTCGTTGGTGAACGTTCGAGCGATGGC
>SXGT01296812.1_pt1 | contig 14866 bp, 11 predicted proteins | sample 3176221 | NCBI WGS metagenome assembly SXGT01 (sample SAMN11356862, study PRJNA531348) | freshwater metagenome | isolation source: freshwater sample F1-120 | place: China: Fuxian Lake, Yuxi | collected 2017-12-25
GAGTTCAATCGGCTGTGGTTGCAATATGTAGGTGGAGGAATTCCACAAAATGATCCTCGTTATACAGACGAGTGGTTATTTGACTGGATCAACTCCGGTGGCGTAGCACGGCTTGCGTGGACGGGATATCGCGAGGCACCTACGCACGGCACGTTTCGCATTGAAGACATCGTGCTCGGCCGCCCAAGTGAACTCGGCTCACTTCCTCTGATTGTTTGACTATGTCATTTGCGCGCCGCTGGCTCACAACTTTTTCCGTGTTGCTTGGCGCGTGTGTGGCGGGCTGGTGGTTGTATTTGCAGTTCTTAGATGGGCATGAAAACAGTGCAAATTACTTATTCAATTTAGTGTACGCGGTTCCGACGCTGTGTGCAGCCTTCTTTTTGTGGTCGCGTGCCCAGTTGTGGCGAGCGCAAGGACATGCAGATGCGGACGGAATGTGGTTATTTGCCGTTTCAGCGGCGGCACAGTTTGTCGCCCAAGCGATCTGGACCTCCCAAAATTTTTTAGGAGATTCGGAGCCAGTGATCTCGTGGCCAGATCTGTTCTATCTGATCTCCCTTGCGTGTTCTGCAGCTGCTCTTGTTTCGCTACTCTTTCATGGTAAACACAACAATCCCATGGCACGGCTCATGGGAACCCTTGCTGGAACTGGGTTGGCCGTGGCCATCGCTTTGGTGGGAAGTATGGCAACATCCGGAATTGTTGTTCCGGGTTCGTCGTTGGTTTCGCTCGATACGTTTTACATGAGTGCTGCCTTTGTTTTATCAGCTCTAACCCTCGTAGCCCTTTCGCGTGGGCGACATGAAGAATTGCGACCATTCCTCATCATAGTGCTTGTAAGCGTCGTGTTGACCGGCTTCGGAGACGCACTCTATGCACTGGATTCACTTGCGGATGCGTACTGGAATGGTGGTTCTGCGGATGCCCTCTATGCTCTTTCAGCCATCTTCTATTTTTGGGGATGTACGCGCATGCTGCCAGATGCATTCCCGTCTGTTGTTCAATCGGTTTCGGATGAACCACCTGTATTGCGTCGTGGATATGTCCTTGTTCCCGTGGGAATTATACTGATCGGAATTCTTCTGTCTTCGCGTGTGGCGGAATGGTCCTATCGCAGCGGAGTGACTTCCTTGCAAACTCGTCTAAGTATAGAAACCTCGACAAAAGGTGAATTACTGACACGACTTTTTGAACAAGAACAGTCGAATGCCAGTGCCTATGCCGCTTTTTTTGGAGGAGTAACAGAGGTCTCTGATCAACAGTTTAAAGATTTTACGGCGGCTATTTTTTCTCACAACAACTCCTCGGCCGATTATTCATTCGTCAACAACCTAGGAGTGGTACAGTTTTCCACCCGCGCTGAATTCGTTGGTCAACCCGTTTCTGCACTGGGTTCGTGGACAAGTGATATCGCTCGTGTTCAAACGACAGGCACGACGGTCATTTCTGCTCCTACGTTATTGTTGAGTGGTCAAACAGGTGTTCGAATTATCGCACCGGTTGTTCGCAGTGGAACAATGATTGGTGTGGTCGTTTCGTCTGTTCGTCTAGGCGATTTACTTGCTTCCTACTTCTTGACATTTGATCGCACACTGTATTCCTACAAACTTTCGTCTGAAGGTCGTTTCGTGGAATCAAACGGTCGGGCGCTCTCTTACGCGGATGGACGCGCTGTTAACTCAGACGATTCAACGAGTGGTGCAATCAATCAGCTTGTGGATACAAGTCGCGATGGATCCGCATTGTCTGAGCGTACAATTCGTGTGTTGGTTGCCGATCGTGAATGGATCCTAACCATACGTCCTTTGGAAGAATCTCTGCGAAGCGTTTCTACCTCAACCGTATTGCTTTTCTTGGGAATGCTGCTGTTTTGTGGTGCGTTAGCAGCCATCGCCTATACGTGGCTCAGTATGCATGTTCGGATGAAGCGAGATTTGGCAGAAAAAACTAAATCGCTTCAATCTAAAATTACAGAACTTTCGCAATCAAAATATTTTCTAGATCATGTGAGTGAGGCAGTGGTAATTGCCGATGAACAGTGGCAAATCGTTTACGCGAACAGGGCCGCAACCAATCTTTCGATTCACTCAGATCATGGGTTAATCGGTAAACGATTTTGGACCCACATTTTGACAGAACTTGACGAGCAACGAACAAGGGTTCAAGAAGCACTAGAAACAACAGGTCGTTTTGAGGGCGAATTGCAGGTGGTAAAGCGAACAGGTGGTTCGCGTGATCAGTGGATTACGGTGGAACCGCTTCCAAGCGATGTTGAACTTCCACGTGCCACCATGATCGTGTTGCGTGATATCACAGAGCGTAAAACGATCGAACGCGCAAAATCGGCCTTTGTTTCGCTTGTTGCTCACCAGCTCCGCACACCAATGACACAGTTACGTTGGATGGCGGAAACGCTCCTGGGTGGGCGGCTTACAAAGAATATTCGTGAAACTCTTGAGCAGATGCAAGGCATTATTTTGACGGAGAACAGGCTGGTGAGTGATTTACTCAATGTATCTCGTATCGAGCGTGGAGTTTTGAAATTTTCGACGGCCGTCACACCGCTTTCTTCTGTTCTTTCAGAAACGATCGATCCTCTCGTGTCTATTGCCCGCCAACGAAAGATTGAAATCATGGTTCGTAACGCAGCCCCGACTGTTTCTGTGAATGTGGATTCTGGAAAAATCGTGGAGGCAATCCGAAATATTGTCGACAATGCGGTGAAGTACACCCCTGATGGTGGAAAGGTGTTCGTAGATGTTGCAATGGTAGATAAGAATGCAGAGATTTCCATTTCCGACCAAGGGGCAGGTGTGCCGGAAGAAATTTGGGAAACAGTATTCGACATCAAGTATTCACCAACCGTCAATGCAACGCAAAACAGTACAGGACTTGGTTTGTATCTTACGAAACGGTTTATTGAATCGATGGGAGGCAAGGTTCGGTTTACCTCTACGGGAAATGGGGCCGTATTCACCGTGTCGTTACCAACCTCTTAATCTATGTTGTTAGAAGAACCAACAAAAGCACATTGTGTTTCCTGTAATGCGGATCGTGAAATTCGGGATGTTGTTGAAGTTGATTTACCCCTTCCAGATGGCCACCGTCGAGCTTGGAAAGGGCACTGTGTGATTTGCGGAACCGAAATGTATTCGATTGCAGAAGTACGTCAAGAAGGATAGGATACACGCGATATGGATACAACAACTGCCTTTTTGCTGGCTGCGACGCGAAAGGCGCGTGAGCATGAAGAAGCTCCTCCGGAAGCGGAAACCATTGATGTAAGTGAGACGGTTTCGAAGGCCGCGAGCGTGTACGAAACGATTCGTAACACGCTTGAGTTTGATGAAGAGCATTTGTTGCGCCGCAATGCGATTCGCCGCATTGTGAAGCGACGGCTCGGGGACGCGGCGGCGGACGCGTTGGCGCTCGACTTGTTGCGCGAACTTATTTGGGCGCGCTATTTGCCGAATAAGCATGTGTCTTTGTCGATGGTGGGAGTGGTGACGCGTATTCTTGAAAAGTATGCGCCGTTGTTTGAGGCCTCGTCCAAGCGTGCGGATGCGGCCTTTTTAGAGGCTTGGTTGCTCGACGTGTTGTCTACAGAGGTTGAATACGTCTTGTCTCCGCCACTCGTTGACGAAGCGCTTGCCAGCATGGCCTATCAGCAATTCAAGTCACGCGTTTCTTGGAATGATAACGCGGTTGCAGAGGCAGATCGAGATTTGCAAACATATATCGCCGTGCATCGCGCGGTGTTGAAATCGAATCTTGCCACGCTCCGATTCCGTGTTCTCACCTTGTTTTATCCGGATTGGACGACTATTTCTGCCGATGCACCGCTTGTTACAGAAGTGGCGGAGGGACTTGATCGGGTTGTTTCGGCAACCGAACGACACATTACGCATCCGGCCGCAGACGGGTTGTTTCAACTCGTGCGCCGACATGCGATCGTGTTTCATATCTTGCGAGATTATGCCGCGGAGCATCCGGAAGGGCTTGCGGAAGTAGTGACCAAGCACAATATTCATGAGCTTGAAACCATGGTTGAGCGGTTGGCTCATGCTCGCTACACACGATTCCATATTCGTCTTCGGCGCAGTGTGGTACGTGCCGTCATTTTCTTGTTCCTCACAAAAATGATGCTTGCTCTTCTTATCGAAGTGCCATACGAACGGTTCTATCTCAAGTCTACAGCGCTGCGTCCGCTGCTCGTAAACATTTTGTTTCATCCGTTTTTGCTCGGCGTTATCGGGTTGACGGTTCGTATTCCGGGCGCAAAAAATACGGAAAAAATTACGGAAGAACTTGGGCAGATTTTGTGGGGAGGGGAAGAGCTTGTGTTTCCGTTCCGTGGACGTCGCCGATGGACGAGGGGCGGTATGGGAACAGCGTTTACCGTTTTGTATGTAGGAATGTTTGTCGTCACGATTAGTGTGATTGCGGGTGTGTTGCGTCACTTTGAATTTAACGCGCTTTCCATTGTTTTTTTCGTATTCTTCCTGTCACTAGTAACATTCTTTGGACTCAAAATTCGCAATACACGTCGAGAATTGCTTGTGATCGAAACGACTCCAGGCCTGATTGGAACCCTCGCCGATATGGCCTTCCTCCCAATGATTCGAGCGGGACGATGGGTTGCATTGCGTGCACCTCGCATCAATGTATTTCTGTTTTTCTTTGACTTTATTGTTGAAGCGCCGTTTAAGGCGGCGATTAGTTTGGTGGAAGGTTGGCTCGCCTTTTTGCGCGAGAAAAAGGAGGAAATTTGAAGAAACCATTTTTGTCCAATCGCGTGAAGATCGTTATTGCTGCCTGTGCGGCTCTCTTGACGATGATTGCGGTTTGGGCAAATCGTTCGATACCTGAAGGGAGTCCGAAGTTCGGGGTGACCTTTTCGAAAGTGTATGCACAAGAGTTAGGACTCGATTGGCGTGCGGCGTATCTTGCCGTGCTTGATGATTTGAAGGTGTCGTACATCCGTTTGCCACTCTACTGGAGTGATATTGAGGACTTGCAAGGGAAGTATGTTTGGGATGATTATGACTGGATGATCACAAACGCACAGACACGTGGTGTACACTTGACGCTGGCACTCGGGGCAAAAGTTCCTCGATGGCCCGAGTGTTTTATTCCGGATTGGGCGCGAACAAAGGCAGGGACGATGGACGAAGAGGCATTATTTGCGTATTTGAGTCGCGCGGTACAGCGGTACTCAACGTCGACAGCCGTAGTGGCGTGGCAGGTTGAGAACGAAGCGAACTTTCCGTTTGGAGAATGTCCTCCTCCGAGTCCAACCCGATTAAAACGTGAGATTGATTTAGTACGATCATTCGACGCACGTCCGATTCAGCTCACCGTGAGTGGCGAACTAGAGCCGTGGCTTCCGCTTGCAGTGCGTGCGGATCAGCTCGGGTACTCGTTGTACCGTACAACATACAATTCTTACATCGGCTACTTCCGCTATCCACTGCCGCCGGCATGGTATGCGTTAAGAAGCCTCCTCATACGGCCGTGGGTTCCTCGCACAATTGTGTCTGAACTCCAAGCAGAACCTTGGTTTCCTGAAGCCATTGGTCAGCGGCCGCTGCGGGACTGGTACGATGTCTTTACAGATGAAGACTTGAAGGAAAATGTAGAGTTCGCACAACAAATTGGAGCCTCAGAAGTGTATTTGTGGGGAGTTGAGTGGTGGTACAACCTCGCGGTGCACGGTGATTCCCGGCTCTGGGATGAGGGAAAGCGAGTGTTTGAGAAATAGATGGGGTTCCGTGCTATACTTCTGCCGTTCGCTTCTATTTATCTTTTTGTGAAAGATCAATACGACGTCATTGTGATCGGTGCGGGATCCGCTGGGCTTGCGGCGGCGAGAGCGGCGCGTGAGGTGGGGGCTTCTGTTTGTGTGGTGGAAGCGGACCGACTCGGAGGGGATTGTCCGAATTGGGCTTGTGTCCCATCGAAAGCTTTGTTGCGCGTGGCAGGGGCCTATCGGAAAATGCGTGGTGTGTCAGAACTCGGACTGGCTTCCACCGGGATTTCGTTTGATTGGAAAAAAGTGGGAGCGGGTCGGCAAGCGGTTGTGGACGGAGTGACCGGTGGTGATGGGTCTCGTTATCGGGCTTGGGCAAAAGAACAGGGAGTAGATGTTCGACTGGGTTCGGCACGATTTATTCGTCCGACGTCCATCGAAGTTGACGGAGAACGCCTGGAGGCCAACACCTTTGTGATTGCGACTGGTTCCGAGGATCGAATTCCGGATGTTCACGGACTTTCGACGATCCCATTTTTGACATCACGGGAGGCGTGGCAGCTTGATCGTTTGCCTAAATCCATGGCGATTATTGGTGGTGGACCGGTGGGTTGTGAGTTGGCAACAGCCTTTGCGTCGTTTGGTGTTCGTGTGGTGCTTGTGGAATCTGCGGCAACCGTTTTAAATAAAGAAGAAAGTGACTTGTCTGTATTGGTGCAGGAACAGCTTGAGCGGCTTGGAGTCGAGATTGTAGTTGGTGGGAAAGTTGTTGAAGCGATCAATGCACGTGGTGGGGTGTATGGATTGAAAGTGCAGGCGGGTGGATCTGTGGCAACACATGCGATTGATGTGGTTGTGGTCGCTGTGGGGCGCAAGGGACGTGTTGGAGGGCTTGGTCTTGAGACTGTGGGTGTTGCTGTTGATACACCTGGGTTTATAGCGACAAACCAGGAACAGCGCACGAGCGCAAAACACATTTGGGCTGCAGGCGATGTGACTGGCGGGATGCTCTTTACACACGTGGCGCATCCGGAAGGGGCCGTTGCAGGGAACAATGCCGCCAGGGCCGCTCTTGGCAAGCGCGGGGTAAGTGAACGGGCGGTGTTTGGTTCTGTGCCACGTGTCACGTTTGTGTCGCCCGAGTTGGCATCCGTTGGTGAAACCGTCGCAGACGTTCGCGGACGTTTAAAAAAGGTGCTCGTGGGACGTGCTCATGTGATGGGACTTGCTCGTGCAAAAGCAGATCGTGTTTCCTGGGGAATGTGTATCCTTGTTGCGCATCCACGGTCGAAAAAAATACTCGGATGTCACATTCTTGCTCCACACGCCGGTGAAGTGATTCACGAAGCCACCCTTGCCATAAAACTTGGAACGACCATCGATGATCTGGCAAACACCATCCACGCATTTCCAACGTACAGCGAAATCCTTGCTCTCGCTGCAGCCAACATGAATCTCGAATAACCCTATGCATTCTCCTCGCTATCACGTCATCTTCGATCTTGGTTCGTGTCGACCCGAACGGCTTTCTGATGTTGCTGGGTTAAAACAGTTTCTTCTCGATCTTGTGGACGGAGTCGGCATGCACCCTCTCATCGACCCGGTTGTCGCCGAGGGAATTCCCGAGAACCCCGGGCTTTCTGGTTTTGTTATCATCGACTACTCACACTGCTCCATCCATACCTTCACCGCCCACAACGAGGCCATGATCGATATTTTTTCCTGCAAACCCTACGATCGAATTTTCGCAAAAAAGATGTGTTACGAGTATTTCGGTATGCCCGAAAGTGAGGTACGCGAGCAGGAAGTGTGGTGGGAGAGCGATGCTGGCTGAATGACATCAGTCTTTCGGCGGGGGCCGGCACAGAAAAGACTTATCGACGACCTTGAACGTTCAGGAGTCCGATAAGTCCAGAAAAAAGCCTGTGGATCTTGGTGAGGTGACTCGGCAGCCCCAGGACTGCACAGGACAGACAGTTCGACGACTTTGTTCTGCTCAGGAGTCCGGGCTGTCCAGAAAAAAGACCGCGGTGTGGACCCCAAGTGACGTGATGTGAAACTCGCAACGTGTATACGTAAATATGTCCAAAGAAATCGTCCTCGATATCGAAACACAAAATACGTTCCAGGAGGTAGGATCCTACGACACCTCGAAACTCAAAATTTCGGTTGTGGGCGTCTATTTTTATGAAACGGATACGTACAAATGTTATGAAGAGCATGAGCTGAAGGAACTCTGGCCTCTGCTCGAGCACTGCGACCGTATCATTGGCTACAACTCCAAGGGGTTCGATATGCCGGTCATGAATAATTACTACGCTGGTGACCTGCTCAAAATTGGTCAACTTGATATTTTAGAAGAGATAAACAAAGCGTTGGGGTTCCGATTAAAATTAGACGATGTTGCCCATGCTTGTTTGGGGGTGGGGAAGTCTGGCCATGGGTTGCAGGCGGTTGAATGGTGGAAATCCGGAGAGATTGAAAAGATTAAAACATACTGTTTGGATGACGTACGTGTGACGAAGAATGTCTACGAGTACGGTCTCAAGTATGGAGCGCTCGCCTATGAAGACAGGCTGGGTGGACGAAAGGGAATTCCCGTGGATTTTGCTCAGAAAATACAGGTACGTCCAGCTATCAATCTGACGATGCCGTTCTAGGGGGCTGTGGATAATTGACAGGGCTTCACACACCACATGTAGTGGTCTATACTGAAGGAGGCCACAAGATATTGTGGTGTGGGGCGAGGGGGAACAAGATGATCCTGACCGGATTGTCTTTTCGTCTGCGCTCATTAACTCTTTGTCGTCGATATGTCCCAATACCCATCGCAAGCGGGTGTGCGTTCTGCCACCCTTACGTCTCCTAGTGGTATTTCCGAAGCTGTCTGGGAGTTTATGACCTCTATCAAGGCCATCCGAAAACGTGATGGGTCTGAACAACCGTTTGATGTTCAGAAAGTACGACGCGCGGTTGCCTCTGCGCTCGTTGAATCTGGGTTGAAAGACCAAGCGCTTGCCGACCGAGTGAGTTCAAATGTTTTGACTCGTCTCACAAAGACGTTTGATGGACACTCTGTTCCGTCGTTTGCCGATGTACGCGAAACCATCAACGTCACGTTTATTGATTATAACCTCCCGCAAGTCGCAAAACGCTACGCGGGTTTCCGTCTTTCTCCAACCGCACAAACCAAGAGTCCAGTGTATGGACACGGCATTCGTGTTGGGCGCTATTTTACTCGTGCCGGAGTGCATCCGTACGATCAAATTGAATGGGAAAAACGCGATGCTCGCATTACCAACGAAAAGGGTGTGGTCGTGTTCGAACAAATTGGCGTTGAAGTTCCAAAAACGTGGTCGCAAACCGCAACCAACATTGTTGTTTCAAAATACTTCCGTGGCAAAGTTGGTTCACCTGATCGTGAGTCCTCTGTGAAGCAGCTTGTGGGACGTGTTGCTACGACCATTTCCACCTGGGGCCGCAATGATGGCTATTTTGAAACCGTCGAAGACGCAGACGCATTCGAAGCCGAGCTCAACTATATTCTTGTGAACCAAATGGCGGCGTTCAACTCGCCGGTGTGGTTTAACGTGGGTGTTTCTGCACATCCACAGTGCTCCGCCTGTTTCATCAACTCCGTACAAGACGACATGCGTTCGATTCTTGGACTTGCCATGACAGAAGGAATGCTTTTCAAAGGTGGTTCTGGTGCAGGGTCGAACTTGTCGCGTCTGCGCTCACGTCAGGAATATCTTGGTGGCTCCAACGGTCGCGCTTCCGGTCCGGTGTCTTTCATGAAAGGACTCGACGCGTTTGCGGGTGTCATCAAGTCTGGTGGAAAAACTCGTCGTGCAGCCAAGATGGTGATTTTGAATGTCGATCACCCGGATATCATGGAGTTCGTGAACTGTAAGATGGAAGAAGAAAAGAAAGCCTGGGCGCTTATGGATGCGGGCTATGATGGCTCTATCGATGGTCCGGCGTACGGTTCCATCTATTTCCAGAATGCCAACAACTCTGTTCGTGTCACGGACGAGTTCATGCAGGCTGTGGAAAATGATGGTGAGTGGACCACGCACGAGGTGACGACCGGCAAGCCATCACTCACATTTAAGGCGCGCGAAATCATGCATTCCATCGCCGATGCCGCTTGGCAATGTGGCGACCCGGGCATGCAGTACGACACCACTATCAACAAGTGGCACACGTCTAAAAACACCGATCGCATTCACGCCTCCAACCCATGCAGCGAGTACAGGTTCCTCGACGACACGGCGTGCAACCTTGCCTCGCTCAATCTCATGAAGTTCCGTAAGGAGGTGGGTGGCGAACAGGTGTTTGATGTTGAGTCCTTCAAAAAAGCCAACGAGATCATTATTACAGCGATGGAAATTCTCGTGGGAAACTCTTCGTATCCAACTCCAGCCATTGAACAGAATTCTTACGACTATCGCCCACTTGGCATTGGCTACGCAAACCTCGGAGCTCTGCTCATGAGTCGTGGTCTTGCCTACGATTCCGACGAAGGACGCAACCTCGCCGGAGCAATTACCTCGCTTCAAAGCGGACATTGTTATTACCAGAGTTCCAAGATCGCCGAAAAAATTGGCTCGTTTGCCGGCTACAAACAAAACGAACAGCCGTGCATGGATGTGATGCGCATGCATCGCGATCAAGCGTACCAGGTTCCTACGGAAGGCGTGCCAACGGACTTGTTGTTTGAGGCACGCAAGGCTTGGGATAATGTTGTTTCTAGCGGAACACGGTTTGGACTTCGTAACGCACAAATTTCTGTGCTTGCTCCAACAGGGACCATCGCCTTCTTCATGGACTGTGACACGACGGGAGTGGAACCAGACATCGCTCTTGTGAAATATAAGTGGCTCGTAGGGGGTGGAATGATTAAGATCGTGAACCAGACGGTGCCGGAAGCGCTCACACGTCTTGGGTATACCGATACTGAGCGCGCAGACATTCTTGCGTTCATTGAAGTACACGATACGATTGAAGGTGCGCCACATTTGAAAGCAGAACATCTTGGCGTGTTTGATTGCGCGTTCAAGGCTGCGCAAGGAACACGTTCGATTTCGTGGCGCGGACACGTGCGCATGATGGCCGCTGTACAGCCGTTTATCTCAGGTGCAATTTCAAAGACGGTAAACATGCCACACGAAGCGACGATTGAAGACATCGAAGATGTGTACATGGAGGGCTGGAAGCTTGGTTTGAAAGCTATTGCGATTTATCGCGACGGTTCGAAGCGTCAGCAAGCGCTTACGACTTCAAAAGAGAAGGATGCGAAGAAACAGAATACGAAAGTCGCACAGGCGTCGGGTGACGGGTTACAGGTGACAGGTGAGAAAACCGAAAACGTAACCCCAAACCTGAAACCTCTAACCCCTTCCGACGAATACAAGCCACGCCGCCGCCGCTTGCCAGATGAACGCCGTGCCATTACGCACAAGTTCGCTGTCGGCAACCATGAAGGCTATATCACGGTCGGTTTGTATGACGATGGCACGCCAGGTGAAATCTTCGTCACGATGGCCAAGGAAGGTTCAGTCATCAGTGGACTCATGGATTCGTTCTCGGCTGCCATTTCCGTTGGACTCCAGTACGGTGTGCCGCTCCAGGTGCTTGTGAACAAGTTCGTACACATGCGCTTTGAACCATCCGGTTACACCACCAACCCAAGCATTCGTATTGCAAAATCGATCGTCGACTATATCTTCCGCTGGATGGCCATGAAGTTCCTTCCGGTAGAACAGCAGCGTGCTGTGGGCATCAATGTGGTAGAAGAACCAGAGTCACTAGAAACGATCGGTAAAACAGATGTTGTAGCAGACGCTCCGGCCGTTGCTCCACAACCAAACCTGTTTGCTACCGCTCCGAGCGCCCCATCCGCAAAATCTGCTCACACCGCTACCTTCGATAACCAGTCCGACGCTCCTGCTTGCGACTCCTGCGGCTCTATCATGGTCCGTAATGCTGCTTGCTATAAGTGTCTAAACTGCGGCTCGACAAGTGGATGTAGCTGATCAGAAACGTGATGTGGCCGGCCCCCGCCCGAACGACGAGTGTCATTCAGTCGGGCGGGCGGGCCGGCATAGAATAGGCAGTTCGACGACCTTGTTCCGCTCAGGAGTCCGAACTGTCCAGAAAAAAGACTGCGGACCCTAGTGACGTGACGTGAAACTCAGAATTATTTAGACAAAAACGAGGTCATCACGATCTCGTTTTTCGCTATAAAAAATCGACAGCGAGCGGCTGTCGGGTTAGAGGAGGAGGTCTTTGACGGCGAAGTAGGTGATGCGGTTGCGGAGGCGGGCAAGGAGGTTGTGGGGAAGCCGGGGATTGTATACGAGGTATCGCGTCCATGGCTCTTGGGCGTGGAAGTGAGCAACATCCTCGTCTGGATGTCCGGCAACCAGTTTGTCGGTGAGGACGGCTCTGACTTGATACCAATGAGTGTCTGCACGTGGACCATGTTCAACGAGTTTGCCTTTCCAGCAACCAATGAGAGCGGAAGGGAACATCGCACTGATGGGCGAATTGAGTTCTGGGTTTCGACAATACTGAGGATACTGTCGGAAATTGAGAATCCAGATCAATGCCTCGTCGCCCGGCTGAAGGCTTTGGTAGTCACGAGTGAGACCCTGCATGGATGACTCCGAAGATGCTCGTCAAAGACTAGTTGGAGAAATGTCGATCGTCAAGGAAAATAAAAACGCTCAGGAGAACCTGAGACGCTAGGCCGCGAAGCGGCGAAGAAGGTCGAGGAGTACAGAGTCGAGAAGTGTCGGTGCGATGTGCTCGTATTGCCTGTACAAGGTTTGCCCGTGTTCGGTGAGATCCCAGAGTCCGGTGCCGGAACAGACGCAGGCGATGAGATTCTTGTGCTGAAGTACGCTGCGTTTGCGAAGTGGTGGCACGGCTCGTTCGCTCGTGCGTTCCAAAATGCTGAGCACACTACGACACGGCATGGCCTCGCCGTGCAACTTACGCGCGCGACCAATGTTGCGTAGGGCCACGGGCTGGTCGTCTTCCCATCGAGCGGCGCGCGCGGTTGACGTGCCACGTTTTTCGGTTGTTGCGAGCGGTTGGGTTCCAGGACTGCGTCCGACCACAACCAACGTTATTTCGGACTCTTTCGAGTTTGTGAGGCCTGGACTTTCGAGGAAATGCCGACGTTCGATGTCGCGCACGCCGTTACGCCAATGCATCAGCACGTTGCCGATCATCCAACCCTCCACCTGATTGGGTGCACACCCTTTCACAAGGCGATAGTGCACGTCCGTCAGTGGACGCACTTGGATGAACGAGTCGTCACCCGTCTCCACAAACCAAGGGGAGAGCTGTGCGAACATCGCACTAGCTCGTCCTGTGCGAAAAGTCATGCGAAACAGGCCGGCGACCACTTCGCGTGGCACAAAGCCGCTTTCTCCAAACTGCTCAGCCAAGCTCCCCACGGTTTCAAGTAACGCCTCTTCGGCCGGGGTGAGAGTGACAATCTTAGGAGGAAACATGAAAAGACCTCAAGAGAAAACATACTCGATTTTGGCTCTGTTGTCAACACATGTAACCGGTGTCTACGAGCAGGGTATAGAAGATTGTGCCTTCTGAGGGCGTTTAATCACCTATCTATCTATGAAAAAAACAATCGCTGCGGTTGCAACATTTGCGACATTATTCACGGGCATGCCTGCCTTTGCCCAAGGGATGGGAGGAGGAGAACAACGTCATCGACCACTCACTCCAGCGGCGACGTGTGAGGAGCGGGATGCGCGACTTGAAGAACGTATCAGCCGTAAACAGGCCGCGCACAAACAGCTTGAAACGCGTTACGATCGGTTCGTCGAACGAATGGATCAGTTGCTCGAAGATGCTGAAGAAGCAGACGTTGATACATCTGATTTGTCTGACGCGTTGGAGAGTTTTGATGAATTGCACGATGCTGTTGTTGAAGACTACGAGGCGCTGATGGAAGCGATGACGGATTTGTCAGGAACAGCTTGTGACATGACACAGGAAGAATGGTTGACCGAAATGCAGGGTCTCAAAACATACGGAGCAGAACTTGATGCGGACGGAAAGGCAATTCGTGCGTTTGTGAAAGATACGCTTCGCCCGGCTGTGAAAGCGGTTGCGGATGAAGTACATCCGCGAGAGTAAAAACGACGTCTCGTTAAAATCCCGCTCAGCAGCGGGATTTTGCGTTGATGTAAAAAAAGATCCTGCGCGAGGCGCGGATCGGAGAAGAGGTGTCGCTAGTGCGACATGGGGAGTCGGTTGCTCGACGCGGGCACGCGGGAGCCGCTGTGGTTGGTGCGTGTACGCTGGAAGCGTGACGGCGTGTGTTGAGCTTTCTTGGTGTTGGTAAGCTCAGGGTCACCGGGGAAGTGCGTGAGGTGCATCGGGGTGATGTCACGCACGCCCATGCCCCAGTGGAGGACGAACTTCGACACCCAGGTGGCAGGGAGCTTCGGGGGTACGTATCCTGACGTCGGCACGAGTTGCGGCTTTTGGATGGCTACCCGACCGTGTTCGTCGGATGTCGGCAGCCGGCCATCGGCACGGAGCTCGTTGAGGAAACGATCGATGTTGCTCGGGTCCGGGAAGAGACTGGCGAGTTCACGAAGCTGATCTTCGGTCAGGGTGGGGAGGCCGAAACCCTGGGCCAGCATGTAGGCATACTGGAGAAACAGGGCTTGGATGCGGGTGATGGGGAGGGGTTGCTTTCGAACGATTGCTTGCACGGCGGTGAGCTCCACAGGTCCGAGATTGGACGTTTGTGAGGATCTCAAAAAAACAGTCATTCGTCAACCGTCACGCAATCGAGTGTGAGCTGATATACTGTGAAGGTATGTCTGAACAACCAATTCTGGACGAACGGATTAAAGGACGCAAAGGCCTCGGATTAGTTCAAGTCTTTACTGGCGACGGCAAAGGAAAGACCACTGCTGCACTTGGGGAAGTCATTCGAGCGGTGGGAGCTGGAAAAAAAGTGGCGATTATCTATTTCGACAAGGGAGGAAATACGCATTATTCTGAGCGTGCAATATTAGATCGCTTAAACATCCCGTTCATTGCAACGGGGCGCGACCGTATCGACCC
>SXGT01644207.1_pt1 | contig 14863 bp, 14 predicted proteins | sample 3176221 | NCBI WGS metagenome assembly SXGT01 (sample SAMN11356862, study PRJNA531348) | freshwater metagenome | isolation source: freshwater sample F1-120 | place: China: Fuxian Lake, Yuxi | collected 2017-12-25
GCGATGATCAACACGGCCACCGCGTTGATGAGGGCATAAACCCAGCTCGGCTCGGGTCCGAACAGACCCCAGCCGAAGAAGGTGAGCAGCGCCGCGACCACGACACCCACGACAAAGTAGCCCGCCACCTGGTCGGCCATGCGCTGCATGGGCGCGCGCGAACGCTGCGCCATGGCGACCATCTGCACGATTTGCGAGAGCACGGTGTCCGAGCCGACGTGCTCGGAGCGCATCACCAATGCACCGCTGGTGTTGAGCGTGGCGCCGATCAGCTTGTCACCGACCCGCTTGGTCACCGGCAGCGGCTCGCCTGTGAGCATCGATTCGTCGAGTGCGCTGCGGCCCTCGACCACGGTGCCGTCGGTGGGCACCTTCTCGCCGGGGCGCACCCGCAGCAGGTCGCCCACATGCACATGCGCGAGGGGCACGTCTTCTTCCTGGCCATTGGCCGAGATGCGCCGCGCGGTCTTGGGCGCCAGACCCAGCAGCGAGCGGATGGCGGCCGAGGTTTGCGAGCGCGCCTTGAGTTCCAGCAGTTGACCCAACAAGGTCAACGAGATGATCACCGCCGCTGCTTCGAAGTACACCGACACCCGCCCCATCGACACAAAGGAATCGGGGAACACCTGCGGCGCCACCGTGGCCACCACGCTGTACACAAATGCCGAACCGGTGCCCAGGCCGATCAACGTCCACATGTTCGGGCTGCGGTTCGCGATCGACTGCGCGCCACGCACAAAGAACGGCCAGCCGGCCCACAGCACGATCGGCACGGTCAGCACCAGCTCGATCCAGCTTTGTGTGGCCATGTCGAACCAGCCCTGGTTGTGGCCGAACATGGCCAGCACGGCGACCACCACCGTGAGGGGCAAGGTCCACCAGAAGCGCCGCTGGAAGTCCACCAGCTCGGGGTTCTCCTCGGCGTCTAGTTCGGGCATGACCGGCTCCAGCGACATGCCGCATTTGGGGCAGTTGCCCGGGTGGTCCTGGCGGATCTCCGGGTGCAGGGGGCAGGTGTAGACCGTGCCAGTTTGGGCATGGGCCACTGCTGGTATCACCGGCATGCCCTGGTGTCCGGGGTGATGATGGTGATCGTGGTGGGAGCTTATATCCATGGCTTTATTCCAATCTTCAGGCTGGCTTGGCCATGCCGTGGTGAGATCAACCGCAACAAGCGCCCTTGCGCACAGCGGGCGACACCGACAAGTCGGAGGTTTGAATCAGTGAGGCGTCAATGATGGCCACCGTACTTTCGTATCGCCTTGCACTCAATGCGGCGATCAACTGGGATGGCGCAACGTTCGCCGCAGCTGTAACCCGGACATGCCCAGCCTTCAGATCCACGTCGACGTCGTGTACGCCGTCGATGGGAGCTAACGCCGCTGTGACACGTTGGACGCAGGCACCGCAGGTCATGCCCTGCACGTCGAGATCGATGGTGTTCATCGTGATCTCCTTTACTTGCTGACTGACGACATGGTGGCACCCGGCATGCGCTGCGTCATTACTTCCATCATCTGATGGAGGTTGGCCATGTCCATGGGCATATGCTGCTCCGAGGGCGCCTTGGCATTCATCATCTTGTCTCGCATAGCCTGGATGTCCTTCATCCAGTCGTGCATTGCAGAAGGTGCTGCAGACGATACCGCGGCGGCTTGATGGGTGGCATGCTCGTCGGCTTTTGCCGCCGACATGCGCCCAGCTCCCGGTGCTATCGGGTTTGCACATGCCGTTAGCAAGTCAGCTGTCGAAAGCGCGAGGATGGTGTTGATGGTTTTCATTCTGATGTCCAGTAGATGAATTTGGGAGCCGACGCGGGCGGCGGCGAGATGACCGAGGCAGAAGGAGGGGCGGGCCAATGTGGCCGGCCAGAATGCAGGAGCACTGTTCGCAGTGGACTGCGATGCGCTCTACAACGTCAAACGATGGGGTCGCGCAGCAATGGGCAAGGCCAGGTGCGAGGGTCGGTGGGCGTGCGCCCAGAATCGAATGGCGGTTGTCGAGGCAACGGTTAGCCCCCATGCCCAGTACAGCACGCCCTCCGACCCCGGACTGCCGTCTGCGCTGGGCTGATCCACCTTGGTGATTGCCAGCGACGCTTCATCGCAAAATTTCAGACATCCAGCACCGTTGGGCTCGAGCGGTTCGTCGTGATGACTAGAGGTGACAAGCGTGTCTTGGTGTGTCGCCGGGAACGATGAATGACTGTCGTTGGGAACGTTCAACAAACACGCATTGGCTACACCTGCGCCCAATGCAAACAGCCACACTGCCAGGATCATCCAGGTGGCTTGGCGCATCAAGCGGCGATACAGGTGCATATCAGTCAGGGGAACAGTGGCAACGATTCAAGGCTAGTCCGGGGCGATTCAGCGGTCTTGATGTAGATCAAAAAGCAGTTCACGGAACGATCCCGAGTCGAAACAGTGTGCGACTGGGCTTCAGCACGGTCGGTTCGGCACCGAACAGACCGGGCCGCTGCCACGGCAGTGACGGGGGTGTTCACTCAGTGAGCGTCATGGTAAACGTGAACACCCCGCATCCAGGCCATGAGGTCGATGGGGCTGGAAGCGCTGGTGCCGGACACCTCGGCCTTGGCTCTGGATTTCTTGAGCGGGACTTTTGCTGAGGTTGGCGCTGGGTCAGGAGGCTTCCTCGTGAGAGTTTTTCCAGGAGGGCGCAATGGGGCTGATCGTTCTCGTGGCAGGCGTTCACCAGAATCGACAAGCCGTCCATCATCTGCTAGATCTCGCGCCGCTTCTCCTCCAGGTCGGCCAGCTGGCGCTCGGCCACGGCCTTCACCCTGCAGCTTGCGCTGCGAGTCGCTCCACAGGGTGATGAGCTCGGCGATCTGCTCCTCAGAAAATCTCGAGCTCTTCATGGCCTCTCCTTGCGCCCCTTCGGGCAAGCCGGAAAGGAACCGTACTCTAGTTTTGAAACGTCCGCAATCCGGGCGAGCGTCACGCAACGACGCCAGAAACGTCCTGGCACAGTTGGGACTCAGAATACAGCCTCTGGGCTCTAGCGCACCGTCCAGCCGGCCCGATGAGCCTGCGAGGTGGCGTCGTGGCGAGTGTCGTCCTCGGCATGCAAATAGGTGTTGGTCGTTGCGATGTTCGCGTGGCCAAGGTTGTCGCGAACGACCTTGAGGTCCACCTGGTTGCTTTGATGAGTTCCGGCCGTGTGACGCATCCAATGGGTCGATGCCTGCTCAATATGCGCAGCAGCAGCTTCTGATGCGGCATCGCTGCGCAAGCGCAAGCGGTCGGCAGTTGCGCGCATCAACGATTTGACGATCTCATGGACAGCGGTTCTCGCCATCTGCTTGACCGGGCCAATGACAGGGAGCAGCAAAGGCGTGGTCTCGTCATGCGCGGGCAAGGCGGGCAAACCGCGCGATCGGCGGTATTGCATTAATTCAGCCACCAATTCCGGGGTCGCAGGGATGAGTCGCGTTTTTCCCCCCTTGCCTGTGACCTCCAGCCACCAGCGCTCCTTGCCGTCGGCGCCCCGTCGACAGAAAAAGCCGGCCATCGTGCCGTCGCACACCTCAGACACACGCATTGCGCCGATGTAGAGCAGGGAGAGCAGCCATCGGGATCGGGCTGCGTGCGCTCGCTCGCGATCACTGCCCGTCGGCAAAAGCTCAATGGTCTGGCGCAACTCCTGCCAATGCGCCATCGGCAAGAAACGCGTCACGCTCGGCGCCCGTTGCTGGCGCTTGCGCCGTGCCAGGGTGAGCGGATTGCCTGCCAGGTAGCCTGCCTCGACCAGCCAGCTGAACAGGCTGTTGATGATGGACAAGGCTTGGCGCACGCTGGATGGACTCAAAGGGCCGGCAAAGGGGCGCCACTCTGGTGAGCTGCGCGCGGGCTTTTGCCCTGAGTCCATGATCCAGCGGTGGGCAGGCTCCGGATTGGTCAGGAAGCGCTGGTAGATCAGCAGGTCTTCGTGCGTCAGGTCCGACAGGGCCACCTGGTGCTGGAGCACGCACCACAACAGGAAGCGCTCGGACTCCTTGCGGTAGCTCGCCAGCGTGGCCGGTGAGTCCGCATAGCGCGCAAGCCAGGCCAGAACCGCCGAGCGATCGTCAGGCGCCGAGATCTGCTGGCGCCCCGTGCCCCGGTTGCGGCCCGCGCGTCCGTCCAGCCGTTCGGGTATGACGATTTGATCGATGGTGGTGACTTCGGACATTGGCGCATTTTTCGTTTCTGGCAACATCCGTAATTATGGACATAAGACTAATTATGTCCATAGATAAGTTGAATAATCAATGAATCTAACGGTATACGTTGTATTATTTATTCATGAATATCGAATCAGAAATCCAATCGGAGATCGAAACCCTCAAGGAACGGTTCAGCGAAACCAAGGCCTTGTACCGTGAGGTCTGCGCGCTGCTGTTCTTTCGGCATGGGATCACGCCCACGGCCAGCAAGCTCTACCAGTACGTGCGCAAAGGTTCGATGAGCGCTCCTGCAGAAGCGCTGGCCAGATTCTGGGAGGAGTTGCGCAACAAAGCCCGGGTCCAGATCGACCACCCGGACCTGCCCGAAGCGCTTAAAGTTGCCGCGGCCGATGCCGTGCAGACGGTTTGGGGACAAGCCACCGAGCTGGCCAGGACCGAGCTGGCCGCCCTTCGCGTGGAAGCGCAGGCAGAGACGGCCAGAGCATTGGCGGATCTGGAAGCCGAGCAGGATCGCGCCAAGGCAGCAGAGGCTCTCAATCAGGAGATGCGCGGGCACTTGGCCGAATTGGAGGTTCAGCTTCAAGCGAGCAACGGGGCCCATGAGAGCGAGCGCCGTTCGCACGCGGCCACCATGGCACGCATGGAAGCGCTACAGCACCAAGTGGTCGAGTTACAAGCCCAGCAGGAGCGCATCCGGGCGGACTTCAGCGCCGAGCTGGACAAAGGGCGCACGGACATTGAGGCGGCCAATGAGCGGGCCGCCGGCGCCGAGCGTCGGGCGCTTCGCGAAATTGAACAGGAGCGCGCCGGGCGCGCGGTGGCCGAGAAAAATCTGGAAGGCGTGCGCACCAGGCTGGTTGAGACTGAACGCCGAAGCCAGTCCAAGGCGCTGGAGGTCGTCACAGCAATCACCCGGATGAGCGCCGAACTCGAAGCCGCCAAGGCAGCAGTCAAAAACCTCACGGCATCTCTCGACTCTCAGAACCAGCAGTTGCAGGACGCCCGGCAGCAGGCATCACAGTTCAAGGCTGAAGCCCACACGTTGCGCAGCCTGGTCGAGCAGTTCAAACCCGCTGCACCATCAAAGGCAGTGCGAGCCAGCACTGAGGGACTATCTAAAAAGCGTCACAACTGAGCAGTAGCCTCGCTACGTTGGGTTAATGAAATATTGGCAACCATACGCTGTACAGCGTATGAAGCGTTTTGAGCACATTGTCGGGCGCGGCAATTCCTGAGTGTTGGCACGGCTAGTGACCAGAGCAACTCACTGTTGCCGATACGTCTGGATGAGTTCGTTGGCCTTGGCGAATGCAGTTTCGTAGAGCTCTGGCGAGTTGCGCTGCAGGTTGTTCACGACGCGGCCGTGCGCCTCGCGGCTGAGCCGGAATTCGACTACGCCAAATCGTTGAGCGATTTCCCTGACATCCACTTTGCCCCAGCTGTCTTCCCCCATCCCGTCTGGGTGCAGAACGAAGCTATGAACATAGCCATCGGCCCCGTGCTCGGTTCCCTCCGCTCCCGGCTCGAATCGGATGGCCAGTAGCGCCACGGGGTCCAAGCCAGTCAGCACACGCATCGCTTCCGCGAACGCGGCACACCTGCCGAATGTGTATACGGCCGCCTCGGCGGCTGGTACGCAGGGTGCCAACCGCTTGGGGATCGAAGCCAGATAGGCTGTGTTGGCCTCGATGGCTTTGGCTGCGCTATTGATCTTGGCCGGATCGGGTGCGCAGCGCAGAGGCAGCGTCGCGAGCGCGCTCTCAGCGTAATAGCGCGTCCGGACACCACCCATGCCGTGCCGCACGGCTATGGGTCGAATCGTTCGATGAATGAAGTCACCGAGTGACCGGTTGCCTCGCACATCAAAAATCCGGGATCCATTGTCCGCCACGTAGACGCGCAGCGGTTTGCAATCCTCAAGAGGAACGTTGTTGTCCGGATCAAGCGACGGCACCCACCAGTCAACGTGGAGCAGCCAGCCCGTCACGCGCGCGAGCGCCACCGCGAAGTTGACTCCATCCGAGACCTCCCGCCGCGTGCTGGAGACGCAGATCGTGGAGGTCATCTGCTTCTTGAAGGCCACTCTCTGGGAGTTGACAGATGAAGCCATTTTCCGGATGGGCCGGCGCACCGGCGATCTGGTGCGCATGGGTGCGAAGCGCGTGCAGTCCAAGCAGGCCAGCCGCAGTGGCATCTACCGCGAGTCAGTTCAGTCCATGTTGAACCTCGCGCAGGACGCGAACAAAACCGCGGAAGAGCGGATCGTGGAGATCTTCAGGGTTGCCAGCGAGGTGTTGAATATGCCAAGGGTCAGCCATGCCGACATCGTGCGCGAAACGCTCGTGGAGCAAGGCGAACGGGTCGCGACCGTGCTGGACACAATGGACTGCCTCTACATCGAGGGCGATGAGAGCAAGAAGGATCTGACCCTCGTCGAACAGCTCAAGAAGATTCGCACCGAAGGCCTGAAGGAACTGCCCAAGGACTGGGACGTGTCTGGCATCGAAGCCGCCTGGCGTCCGCTGGTCGAAGACGCGGATCGTGTCAAGGCGCTGAAGGCATTCAAGGCCTGTGCTCTGCTTCGAATCCGCAAAGGCTTGCAGGGCGGGCGACTGTGGGTGCCGCACAGCGCCAACTTCCGTAGCCGCACCGACAGCCTCATTCCCGAGGAAGAGTGGGAGCGTGATCGAGAAAAGTTTTGCACGGCTTTTGGCTTGGAGGTCGACCCGCAAGTCGCGATAGCGCGCCAGATGGCATTACTCAATGACGGCCTGCAGCGAGTCAAAGAAGGGCTGGCCAACGGCCTGCTTGAGATCGACGAGCAAGCTTGCGTTCGTCTGCCCGCACTGAACGCGATGGCGGAAGAACCTGAGCTCAAGAGAACGGCCCAGGCCGTGCAGGAGATGATTGGTCCCGTCCAGTTGCCCGACCTGATCCTGGAGATGGACGCCCAGACCCGCTTCAGTTCCAAGCTGCTAGGCCGCGATGCCAAAACGACCAGGGAGCTGATCGCCTTGTATGCCGCACTGCTGGCCCACGGAACTGAGATCGATGCCAAGTCGGCTGCCGCCATGGTCAGCGGAGTAACCGTGGCCGAGGTGACCGCGGCCATGCGGCAGTTGGAAACCCCGGGCCGATTGCGAGCTGCGAACAATGCCGTCGTCGCTTATCAGCAGAGTATTCCCATCGTGAAACTCTGGAGCGATGGCACCAAGGCATCCGCCGACATGATGGCCATGGACACAACGAGGCACTTGGGCATCGCCCGCACCGATCCGCGGCGAAAAACCCCCGCTGCAGGTATCTACACCCACGTGCTTGGCAGCTACCCCGTCTTCTACGATCAGCCCATCGTGCTGCTCACGCGCCAAGGTGGCCCAGCGGTCGAAGGCGTCGAGCAGTACAACAGCTCCAGCGAGGAGCGCATCAAAATTCAGCTGTTGGCGGTGGATACGCATGGCTACACGTACGGCGCGATGGCGCTGGCCAAGCATCTTCGGTTCGACCTCTGCCCGCAGCTCGCAGGACGGCCGGATTGCAAGCTCTGGGTGACACGCAGGACCGAGGTCCCCGAGGAGCTGGACGCGATCGCACTGACCAATGTGTCCGAGCGCGCCATCGTGCGCGGCTGGGACATGATGCTGCGTTTGGTGGCGTCCATCCTGACTGGGCGGGTCAGCGTGGGCTGGGCGTTGGCACGCAATGGCAGCGCAGCCATTGGCGACAAACTCCATCGTGCCCTGGATCATTACGGTCGGATGCTGCGGTCCGTGTATCTGTGCGACTACTTCACCAAAGAGCAGTTCCGCCGCGAGATCCACACCTTGTTGAATCGTGGCGAGTCGGTGCATCAACTTCAGCGCGCCGTGTATTTCGGTCGCATCGCCGCCGAGCGCGGCCGTCGCCGCGATGAGCTGCGAGCCATTTCGGGCTCGCACGTACTGCTCACAAACCTCATCATCGCGTGGAACACCAAGAAGCTTAACGAGGTCGTCGCCAAGCTGAGGTCCGCCGGCGGTGGCGTGAACGACGACATTGTGCGGCGGCTCGGTCCGGTATTTTTCGGAAACATCAACTTCCGCGGCATCATGAGCTTTGCTATCGAGCAATACGCTGGCGTCCTGCTAAGCAAGATGGAGGAGGAAACGCCCGCCGAAGCGAGGCGGCGAAAGCTGCGCCGGTTGCTCCAGATGTCATAGCCGTAGCTCTCGGAGCGGATGCCATTACTTGCGCTGGTAAGTCGGCCCAGTTGATCGTGCTGGTAGACCCAGTTCTTCGTGACGCCGGCGATGCTCTCGGCGTGGGTGGTGCGTCTTCCTTGGGCGTCCAGCGTGTAAGCGTGGCCGCTCAAGGTGGTGGAGTTGAAGAGGATTCGCTGCGCTCATGGAGCGTGGTCATTTGCGGGGACTGCCCCGCCAGGCTGCCTGTCTGCCCATCACCTCAGTCCCAGTGTGAATCGGTGGCGGGGTCGTGAAACGAGGTTTCCAGCAGGCACTGGTTGTCCTCGGCGATGCGGTACATGTCCTCCAGCAGCGTGGCGATCACTCCGTCCAGCAAATCGCGGGACAGGTAAGGAATGGCCAGCTCGTAGAGTGTGCCCTCAGCGTTCAGTCGCTGCATGGCAAAGCGCTCAAAGCAGGTCTGCTCGATCAGCCGGTGGCCCAGGGCCAGGCCGCGCGAATGCTTGCTGAAGCGGGTCAGCACCATCGTGACACGCAAGACCGCCACAGGCGTCGTTCCTGCAGCCGGCAGGCGCAGAGCGTCGGCCTGTTCGGTCAACAACAAAAGCGGCGGTGGCTGCGGAGCCGCCGGCGCCAGGGCTGTCAGGCCCTGCTCGAAGCGGGCTTGCAGGCTGGAATCCGATGCATCGAGGTAGCGCATGGCCGACTTGACATCCTTCCAGCCGACGTACTCCATCAGTTCCTTGATGTCCCAGCCGCTGGCGCGGGCCCAGCCGGCAAAGCCGCGGCGCATGGAGTGGCTGCTGTATTCCTCGGGTGACTCGACGCCGGCTTCGGAGAACAGACTGCGCAGCAAGGGGATCAGGCTGTTGGCATGCAGACTTTCGTCGGCGACATGGCCCCAGCGGTCGATCTTGCGGAACACCGGGCCCTCGGTCAAGCCCGCTAGGCTGACCCAGGCATTGAAAGCAGTCACGGGACATAGGCGGGACAGCGCTGGGCATTTAAAAACGCGGCCCTGCAGTTGCCTGTCGCCTTTGCTGCGGCCCAGGTAGCAGGTCATGCCCTGGCCGGGGGTGACCTCGGTGTGCTCAATGCGCAGGTTGACCAGTTCGTCGGAGCGGAATCCGCGCCAGAACCCCAGCAGCATCAGACTGCGGTTGCGCGTGTGGCGAAGCACGGCCAGCTGGTCGCCAGACTGCTGGGCGTTGCTGATGGCGGCACCGAGCCACTGATCGACCTGTTGGAGCACCGCCAGTTCCAGCGGGCGAGCGCGCTTTTCTGGCACGGTGTGGACGGCACGAATGCCTTTGAGCACCTGGCGCACCAAGGCCGATTTGGTGGGATCGGGAAAGCCTTGATCGGTGTGCCACCGAGACAGCGCCGCCAGCCGCTTGCGCAGTGTGTTGATGGCCAGCGTGCCCGCATGGTCGGCCAGGTAGCGGGCAACGGCATCCGCCGTGGAAGGCAGCAAACCTTTCCACTCGACTTCAAAATGGCGTATCGCCGATGTATAGCTCCGGCGCGTGTTGTCGCGCTCAGCGGCCTCGATGTATTGGGCAAGACGGGTCATGTCACTGTCGTCAGGGGCCGCCAGTCCACATGCACGCAACCGCTGACGAACGAGAGTATCGCAAGTTTGGTTGTGTCTGTCGCTGCAGGGCGAGCTCAGGCAAACTGCGGCTCGATCTTGCCGGCGCGCCGCCGCACCGGGTCGATGACGATCTTCACATCGTGTCCCAGCTTGGCCACCAACTCCAGCAGCTTGGCTTCGCTGTCACCGCGGAACTGGCCGCGCGTGATGCGAGAGACCTTGGATTGGTCGATGCCCAGTAGCGTCGCCGCATTTTTTTGGGTCAGGCGGCGCGCCTTGATCGCGCGGGCGACCTCGCCTGCGAGTTGGGATCTTCGCTGCATTTCCGCAGCGTCGGTGTAGCCCAGGTCGGCATAGACATTGATGCCGCCTTCCTCAATCGTGATTTCGTTGTGCCCAGTCATTTGCGTACTCCTTGCTGTGTCGTCCATACATCGAAATCCTGTTTCGCTGGATTCACGCGGCAATTTATCAAGTCCATGTCCGGCTTCGGCGTGGCAATCCGCTTTTGGACTTACCCGCGTCCAATTGTGGTGCGTCCGCAGTCGGTGGTGATTTATGAGCACCACCCGGGCGATCACCGTCATTGGAAGGAACGCGGCTACGCCAAGTGCGAGAACAAAGATCGCTACAAGAAATATAGAAGCTATCTGATCGAGACGACGATGACTGAGCGTCAGTTCACCACATCGTCTGAGTTCACTATTTGTCCGCCCGAGAATCCGCCATAGGCGAGTAATGCCGCCGCACGAGAGGTGTGAACAGTTCGTTGCGTGCTGCCTCGGTGATCGCCGTCACGCATGGGTGCGTGATTCGACGCTCGACAGAAATCGCGAAGAATTCCTCCACGACCTCGGGCGTCGCGCCGAGCGCGCGCACGCCGTATTGCTTCTCGATGTCCCTCTCGAGCACAGTGGGAGCGACGAATATGCCCAGGCCTCGGCGCCCGAACTCCTTTGCAAGGGCGCTGTCGTCGAACTCGCCGACGACTCGGGGGTGCAGTGAGCGCGCCTGCAGCCAAGACCGCAATCGCTGTCCGACTGCCGATTCCTCGGCAGGCATGAGAAGAGGCGCGCCGTCGAGACAGGTCGGAAACTGACCCTTGCAAGATTCGAGCAGCGGCGGTGCCGCGAAGAAGCTGACGCCGCAATTGCCCAGCTTGTGGTTGAAGGCGCGCACGCTTACGGCGGAAGGGATCGGCGCATCGGAGATCACGAGGTCCAGTCGGTGCAGGGCCAACTCGCCCAGCAGCGTGTCCAGCTTCCACTCGCGGCAGACGATGCGAATCGGCTCCGGTAACTGCGTGGCCGGCTCGATCAGCCGGCATGCGATCGTCTTCGGCACGGCATCGGCCACGCCGACGCGGAACTCCAGCAGCTTGCCCTTGCGGGGGTAGTCGCGCACGGCCTCTCTGAGCTCGGCGCCGATCGAGAAGATGTTCTCGGCGTAGCCCAGCACCATGTGCCCGGCATCGGTCAGCACCAAGCCGCGTCCGCTCTTGGCGAACAGTGGCGTGCCCAGCGCCTCCTCGAGCAACTGGATTTGCCCGCTGATGGTCTGTGGCGACAGGTGCAACTGTTCGCTGGCGCGCAGCACACCTCCAAGCTTGGCCACCTGATGGAAGTAGTGGAGGTGTTTGTAGTTCATGAGTGCCGCAGTCGAAAGCTGCGGGAGATGTCGGCCAGATTGTATGGTTTTTCGGTACGATTGAAGTAGAACAATCTGCTTTTCACGGACAGCGCCAGGCCCTAGATTCTGTGTATCGCCACTGACGGCGAATCAAGAGGTGCACAGTGATTGTCGACATCCACGGTCAAGGATTCACAGTGACGCGGGCGCTGGTCGAGCACGTCCGGAGCCAGCTGGGCTTCGTCCTCAACCACAACGGCGACCGCATCCAGCGGGTCGCGGTCCGTATCGGTGACGAGAACGGGTCGCGCGGCGGGTCGACAAGCACCGCCGCATCCAGATTCACCTGCTCGAAGCGTCCTTCGTCTTGGTCGAGGGCGTCGGCGCAGACATGTACGTCGCTATCGACCGTGTCGCAACACCGGGCGCCAAGCTGGGCAGCCGGCCCGCGACGGCAGCTGGACCTTGGACTTCGCCCGTTCCCGCGAAGACATCGCATGAGCACGCTGGGCCGTCCCGAGATCGAATGCCGCTGGCGAAGCCGATTTTTCCACGGTGAGTATCCCGCCCGCACGGACTGCCGCCATCGGTCAAGTCCGAGCACTTTTCAATCCTGTCTGGAGTCATCAACATGATCACGCTCCTACTGCCCTGCGACGGTTCGTCCAACGCGCTGCTGGCGGTGCGGCACGCCATCGACAGGTTTCACCGCGGCGACGTGCAACTGGTTCACCTGCTGAATGTGCAGCCGCCCTTCTCAGCTTATGTGGCGCGTTACGTCAGCCGGGAACTGCGCGCCGATTTTCACCGCGAACACGCCGACAAGGCGCTCACCGAGGCGCGGCAACTGCTCGACGCAACGGGCATTGCCTACCGCGTGCATGTGGAGGTTGGCGACAAGGCGCGCTGTATCGCTGACGCGGCACGCTTACTGCACTGCGACCGTATCGTGATTGGCACGGCGCGCAAAAGCGTGCTCGTGCGCGCCATCGAGAATTCACTCACCAACCGGCTGCTCGACCACTGCTCAGTGCCGATCGAGGTGATCGTCGGCGCCCCGGTCAGCGTGCTCGCGCGTGTAGGCATTCCGGCCGGCGTGGGGGTTGGCATGGCGCTGTTGTGGGTGGGCGGGCCATGAGCGCGCAGCGCCGTGTCCCAGCGGCTCCAGTCGTTTCGGTCTCGTTGCAGCGCCGCCTGCTTGCTGCTGTTCCACCACCCACAGCGATCGCCGGCGCCGGAGATGGGCGACCGTGCGTGACGCCGGTGTTGCCTGCGACCCCCTACATTCCGCAACACGGGTCTTTTTCGCTTGATTCTTTTACCGCAATCTCTCTGTGCGAACCCTCCCATGAGAACCCAGGCCCGCACACGTCCGAGTTTCGACACCCTGCTTCTGGTCCTGGGATAGGTGCTGCTGACGGAACTCTTGCCACCCCTCTGAACGGAGCGCCAACATGAATGCCCCCAAGCCGCTGTTCCGCGCGTACCCTGTCAACAGCGCCGAGGCTGCAGCACGGATCGTCGCGCTTGCGATGGTCGCCAACGGCCGCATAGAGACTGCCGAAACTGTGGCTCTCGACGCGCACAAGGCCCGTGAACGGCTCGGCCTGACTCGGCAGCAGTGGCATGGCGTGATCCACGACCTGTGCGCGGACCTTCTGGGTCCGACTCGCTGCGGCAACAAAGTCTGCATCCCGAGCGAACTTCTGGACCGCATGCTGGACGAAGTCGACGATGACAGGACGCGGCGCCTCGTGCTGCGCCTGTGTATAGCCGTCGCGCAGGCCGACTGCCAGATTGACGATGGCGAGCGGTTTGTGCTGATGGCTGCGATCAATCGTTGGAGTCTGCATCCGGACGGCCACGACCTGCTCGAACCCATGCTGTATGGCTCGGACCTCCAGGTGCATTCGCGTGCTGTCGCTGAGACCACTGCTCTTCGAGAATGAAGATCGAACGAGAGCCCATCGTGTCGCCCTGTCCCCGAGCGAAGCCACATAGCGTGCAGATCCCACTTGCTCCGATCGACCGCCGACACATTGGCGTGCAGGATCCACTGGGCCTGCTGGGCTCGACCGACAGTCAATCGGCGAGCGCACGCGCGGTTAGCTTGCAGTTTCGCTATAGGCCGGCACGGGCGATGTTGTCTATCGAAGGCCTGCCGGCGAAGGAGCTCCACATCATGTCCGCTGACACTTTGAGGTGCTACCGAACCTGCGCCGACGGCGGTGAGCGCTTGCTCGACCGCGGTTCTCTCAGCGTGGGCAGCTACTCGTCGGGGACGACAAAACATGAGTCGGCAAGCATGGCGATCAGCGGTCAGTCGATCGTCCAGATCGAGCTCGCGATGCGCCTGAGCGTTCTAGCGCCGCTGTTGAGGGTAGGCCATGAGACGGAGAGACGGCCCTTCGCGGCGTTGGCAGCGCCCGGCGGCCTGGCAGTGACCGGTTGTCCCGTGAATATCATCGGCGTCGCCGCGCTGCAGGGCGCGTCGCGCTACCCGTTAGAACTCCAACTCCCAGCGAAGCGTAGCGCCGAAACTGCAAGGCTGCACCGCGTTCCCGCCTTGCCATGAACATAGACTCCTTCGCCACTGGCCCGATGTGGGCCGGTTTCATTGTCTTCGTGCTCGCGATGCTGGCGCTGGACCTGTTCGTCCTCGGCGGCAACAAGGCGCACCGGGTCTCCGTCAAGGAGGCCGGCAGTTGGGTAGCGGCCTGGGTCACGCTGGCCTTCACGTTCGCGGCGCTGATGTGGTGGTACCTGGACGCCAACGTCGGCCGCGAGATGGCCGACCGCAAGGCGCTCGAGTTCATCACCGGCTACCTGATCGAACAGACGCTGTCAGTCGACAACATGTTCGTCTTCGTGATGATCTTCAGCTACTTCGCCGTGCCGCCGGAGCTGCAGCGGCGCGTGCTGCTGTACGGAGTGCTGGGTGCGATCGTCATGCGCGCCGGCATGATCCTGGCCGGCGTCTGGCTGGTGAGCGAGTTCGCTTGGATCCTTTACGTGTTCGGTGTGTTCCTGATCGTGACGGGCATCAAGATGCTGGTTTTCGCCGATAAGCAGCCCGACCTGGAAAAGAACCCACTGCTGCGCTGGCTGCGCGCTCACATGCGCATCACGCCGGTGTTCCACGGCGAAAAGTTCTTCGTGCACATCAACGGTGTGCGCTGGGCCACCCCGATGTTTCTGGTGCTGATGATGATCGAGGTCAGCGATCTGGTGTTTGCCGTCGACAGCATCCCGGCCATCTTCGCGGTCACC